>Ga0065711_1048792_pt1 | contig 11632 bp, 3 predicted proteins | sample Hoacrofraction12_FD_59098 | JGI IMG/M metagenome (GOLD analysis project Ga0065711, IMG submission 59098) | Hoatzin crop microbial communities from Cojedes, Venezuela - Epithelial fraction 12 v2 (version 2) | ecosystem: Host-associated > Birds > Digestive system > Esophagus > Crop | place... | reverse complement strand
AAAAAAAAAAAAAAAAAAAAAAAAGGAAAAAGTAGATAGTTCTTATAACTTAAGCTGTGAAGTAATTTCTCACTTTCTGAATGTTAGTGTTTAAAACAATAATTCCAAAATACAGTAAATAAACCTGTAAGCATTTGCTTCAAACAGTTATTTAGCAAGTTAGAAACCACCAGTCATGTAAACAGTTTTGATGTCCATTTCATCCTTTTGAAATTTGTATTACCTCATGCAGAACTCAGAGTTTTCTCCTTGGTATGTCTACTGTCCTCTTCCTCCTCCTTCAGATATCTTCAAGGCAGGTTTGAGTTCAATATCTCTCTAATAGCTTTTTATACTTGTTTTTCTCAGATGTCTACTCATGTGATCAAATAGTGTTGTTGGTGAAATTATATTTGGTAGTTTACTTTTAAATACTAGTGTTTGCTGAGAAACCTCAAAAGATAAAGCCAGCGCTTCAAGAGTTAATATGTTATTAGGAGGACAGGAAATGTGGTAACTATTGCAGAAACTAGACCTAATGGTGCACACAAACAATTTGTCAGTCTTGGTAAATGTGAATAACTTTCCGCAAAGTGGCTGCTGTTGCTTTGTTTGAACAGCCTGAACTTTTTCTTTTTGGACTTTAAATCTTAGAAGTGAAATGTGATACACATATTGAATCAAAATCATTTAATTCAAAACATATTTTGATTGGAACAAGGTTGACTTGGAAAGAAACTCTAGAATAAAAAAAAAAGTTGAAAGGACTTTCTATCATATATTTAGCAGGAAAATTTGAAACAGTTCTAATTAGGCTGAGAAAACCAGCCTCCTTCATTGTAACTTACAAAGGTCATATATCAGCGTTAAGGCAACATTACCAACTAGTGTCTGAAAGCCTGCACATGCAAACATAATTCCAGTTGTTTGGTTTTGCTGGTTTTGATTTTTTTTTTTAAATGTACATGCATGCACATACTTCGAAGCCACAATACGTACTTAGTTTAAACTAGTTACCTGGCACTGCTTTGTTGTGTTCAAGAAGAGCATTTTTCACATCAAAATTGTGTTTGTGCTAAAAATGTGTGAAATCCGAATGAATGCTTTTCTGTTCATACATAAATATTTTTTAAACGAAACAAAAAAAAAGAGACTCAATAATTTTAGGTATTTCAAACGAAATTCCTTTCTTCAGAGAGGAATGAAAATTTTTACCCCATTAAAAGTAATAGGCAATTATTTGTACTGAGATTTCTAATTTCTTACTTGCTGATGTTGTGTATTCCTGGGTATTTTTATATTTTTAATTGAATAGGAAAGATTATTCACGTATAAGAAGCAGTTTTTGTTTCTCATCAAAGTCTCTACTTTCATTTTAATTGTATAAAACACATTTTGTATAGATTGGACTTCTTTTCATGTCTTTCAAATAAGTGTTACATGTATGCTTTATGCTGTGCTTCAAGATTGCTTTAATCAGCATAGGAATAGGGAAAGCAAATCTGTGGTCTATTTCTGAATAGCTTGATTATGAATAAATATCTATGCTGGTGCAAAGAAATACAGTTAGTCTTTTCATCTGATTTCAGCATTGGAACATCTCAATCTCAAACAGAGTGTATATTCATTTTTAATAGACATAATTCCATATGCTATATGTCATTACATGATCTAAACCAGGAAGAAACGTAGAGGACAAAAGCCAGTAGTAGTCACTTTAAAGGTACAAATCTTGATTCCAAGGATAGAATATTGTCTGGGAAAATATATCATAATAAGTGGTTAGAATACTTATACTGGAAGAAGCAAAAATCTTTCCTAACCTGCTAGTTTCATGTTTTTGTCATTCCGACTGTGTTTTACCAATCATTGTATCAGTATTAGACTGATATTAGTGTTCGGTTGCTAGCAGGAAATTACCCTCTGTTCATTCCTTTCAGAAAACAGGGCAGAAAAAAATGCACATAAAATACTAATTTCAGAGTCATTCATGAAGAAGTAGTTTTGATTGCACATATTTAGTGACATCATATTGTGCATTTGAAAAATATTTATGAATAAAGGAAAATATCCTTGTAAGATCCAATTGTCAATTTGTTGATGTGTGTGAAGCGGAATGGAGGAATGAAAGTTACTAATAGGTGTTTGTGTTTGACATCTGTATATTGTACTTTATAGCATATCTCAAGTGTTTTAGTCACTGCCTAACAGATCTCGTTAAAGAAACAGATATCAGCCCCAAGACAGCTTGTCAAAGTTAACATGAGTCCCTGTGGGCGGAATTGACAATTTGTGTGTGGCTTCACGTGACGGTCTTTTCATGGTCTTGTCTGATCCTTTAACAATTGGGCGTTAGTCACTGATTTATTTTAGGATAACTCAATAGGATTGAGTATTACTGTATTATGCTGGACATTTTAGAGGATTTTCTTGTTTTGCACATTTTCCTCAGAGCACGCAGTAAAGGACGTACTCAGTCTGCTCTGGGAGCGCTAACAATTGATTGGTTTGCTTTAAGAGCAGTGTGGGAAGGATGTTAGTATCCTGTTGCTGCATGACGTATTTAACTTGGGCCTTAATAAGCACTGCCTGTCCTGGATGCTGAAGTAATTCTACCTGCTTAGCCATCAATAACCCTTGGTTTTGTTTTGCAAGAGGTAAATGCTAATAGTAACATTTGTTTTAAAAAATCCTGCTTTTAAAAACTAGATAATTATGCAAATTGAGACTTCTTCACTTCTCAGATTTTTTTTTTTTTTTTTTTTAAGGAGTACCCATACTTAAATAGTATGTACCAATGTGGCTATAAAGTGTATCACGTGTACTGGTACATTGTGTTCTTTTCCTTGAAAGTCTACTTTATTTTTTAATCGTTATACAGACTGTTAACTATTGTTTCTTCATCAGTTGTGTCATAGCATAAGCACTTCCCTCCAGCCAAGAGCCTAACTGTGAACCTGAAATAACAGGCAAACTCATTTGGCCTTTGAATTTGTGTGCTCTATTTGGTCTGGCCTTCAGGGTCCTGGGTATTTATGCTGACTGTAGTAATTTTTCCTTTACCCCTTTTATTTGTGATCTGGCAAATGAGAAGATTTAAACTGGCCTAATTGGGGAGGGGGGGGAATACAATTGCCTACTGTTGAATCTGTATAAATTGTAGGTGTAAAATAATTTTAGACTTGAAAAAGTAAGTTCAGGGTGGCTCCCAACCAGTCCACGAAAAGGCAAAGAGTGTGTTTTAGTTTTGCTCTGTTAAGAAAAAGTCACATTTATGTATCTGTTAATCTGAGCAGATTGCAGGGTGATATTTCTTTAGTTAGTCATGTCCAAATGCTTTGTGAGGGTAGTGTGACCCATTACAAATCTAGCTTTTGAAGAGAAGGAAAATATGAACAGCGTCTGCACGTACTGATAATATGGATATATAAAAAAATCACAAGTTCTTAATACTATTTTTCCTGACATTAAATTGTTACAATGATAACAGTGAGTGTATTCTAGGGTTAATTTTTTTAGCAGGATAGCAAGAAAATTAATTCCTATCATTGTCATTTGCTGAGCCCTGTAGAATTTTATGGCTGCACATTGTAGTATTATGGACACTCATGAGACTCCTGACTGGTTTTATCTTATTAAACAATTTTGAAATCATTAATTTTTAATTGGCACGCTTGTGGGTTTTTATAGTTTTAATTGTGTGTCTGTGTCTAAATGTTGGCATTTTCTTAGTTTAAAAAAAAAAAAGAAAGAAAAAATCCTGCCTAAGCTTATATGTTGTAAGGTGTTTGCATATGATCATCTAAGGAGATACTATGCTGTGTGGTAATTCATTTTAAACAATGCTTTCAGCAATTTAGTAGCTGAGAATCCTAATAAAAATAATAATGAAAAAAAGAATGATATGGTGTCGAAGATATGTACAGGCCTTTTCTTGATTGAAAGTTCTAATTAAGTGAATCGAGGAAAATTAACTGAAATTAGCTGTCAGAAAGTCACATTTAAATGAGTGATGATCTGGTGTGGCAGTAAACATTTAAAGGATATAAATTGCCGTTTAAGTGTATGGTTTAATGTTTGTCATGCATTAATATGACACGAGACTGCAGTGACAATCAAGCAGCTTGCTCTAATTTGAACATATTTAGGGCTTTTGTGTGGAGTGCATCACACAAATTAAGACAATTGCTGTTTTTATGTGTCAATTTAAATGTTGTTTTCAGGCACCAGTTAATGAAACAAACCCATCATTTTTGTGTGCAAATTGCAGAGTGATTTCCTTAATTTTCAGATTAATTTTAACTTCCTCTGCTCAAAATTAGGAATTTCCTTTAGAAGGAAAATGCCATTCATTTCGTTAGGTGAAGAGAATATCAGACTTTGTTATATTGTTTCATTTGCTCATTCAAATAAGAAATGTATTGAATCCTCTGTATAAAATAGAGAAAGCAAATCCTGCTAGTGATTTAATCTAGATGAATTAACTCTTTAGATGACAATGATTTTTAAGTTACCTTTTATTAGATTTGTGCTGTATCTAATACCATTATGGAGAGATTCGTTGTCGTTTGGATGCTATTGTCTTGGGGATTGGGTTTTAACTGGATAACATCTTCAGAAAAAAAAAGTGGCTTAATCATTCAGCATAGTACTGTTTCTGTATATGTTTGTATAAGAGGTACATACAAGAAATGCATGAAAGTAATAGCAAGTTGGTATTCCAGTGTGTTAAATAATTTGTACCCTAACATCCCTAATTAGTTCAGTTTTCCCAAGTCTATCAATCTTCTCTCTGTCTGTCAGAATCAGATGATCGTGCTGTTGTTATTCACTGTACACATCACACAGAAAAGCACAATTTAATCTTGAGAGTTCATAAAAACATAACCCGGCTGTCCATAAATGCATAAATGCTTTCGACTTAATGCTTTTTCCTTATTCCCACTATTGCAGTTTAAAAAGCAAGTCTTCTGGTCAATGGGAAGTAGAATAGGGCATGAGAGACTGGCATCTATCACAGGGCCCACCTTTTTTTTTGATAGAAAGTCTGAAATACTGGTCTCATTTCTGTACTTAGATTTCTAAGATAATTTTGTAGGCTGTTCAAAAAACAGTTCTACAACTATTAAATTATGACTATCTGACAAACTCAAGTTTATATATTTTGTGTGTGGTTTTTTACAGGCATTAGAAAGTGAGTTTGTTTCTTGCCAGCTGCACCAGTGGATTGATTTGATTTTTGGCTACAAACAGCAAGGACCAGAGGCTGTTAGATCCCTGAATGTATTCTACTATTTGACTTACGAAGGAGCTGTTAATTTAAGTTCGATAACGGATCCCATATTGAGAGAGGTAAGTTTGTACTTCAGATATATGAAAGGAAGATCTTTAACCACTGCAGTGTTGAAAGTGTGAAGACTCCATGTTGTTCAGTGCTACCGGTGAATGCTCAAATCTTTGTGCTCTCTTGTGGTTTGGCAGCAGGCCAGTCAAATGCAAGGTGCTTGAATCACTCGTCACAGCATGCAAAATTAAGAGAACAAGCATGCAAGTTGTTCTTAAACTTTGTGCACCTGGATTTAGCACATACTGGATGCCAATATAAAACACTTCAGTTGCTGAGGGCAGTCATTTTGTTCACTAATACGGGATCATAGTGGCAGAAGACAGTGAGGAACCTTGATTTGGCTTGCACTTCTGAATAAACTTTTACGGTTTTAAGAATTCTCGCTTAATGCAATCCTGCATATGTAGTACACATCAAACACCATAGTTTTGTTGCTTCCATTAGTTTTATTTGTCTTGCTATCAAATTAATAGTAACTTGTCCTGTATTTTTCATGTACAGAAGTAAATATTTTAACATTGCAAAGATCAGTGATCTCACTCAGACCCAGCACTGTTCAGAAAAATCTATTTGATTAAGTAAATCTTTGGATATTGTGGTCTTAAAGATGCCTGCATCCTCCATCTAAACAGCTGTTTAAAAAAAAAAAAAAGAGCAAGGTTGAGTGGGTGATTAAAACAGATTTTTGATTGGTTTTATGTCCTCAGTTCAGACAATACACTGGTGTCAAGTATAGCTGCAAGTATATTAATTATAGAATAAATGTAACTGCTACTTTGTTATAAAATATTCTGAGACCATTAGAACAGAGTGAACGCTAGCAACAATTTTATTTAAAATGATGGCTAGATGTATACCAACAGGGAATATATATGTGAACTGAACGAAAACAAGAATGAAGACATTTCTGCTTGCAAATAGTAGGTTTGAGGTTCACTGTGGAATTCTAGGCTAATCCTAATTGAAGTATTTGTTATTTGTTGCTTATTGAAAGAAGGTCTGAGAAGTAAACGATTATTATTTTAAATAATATTATTTTCTCTGTACGTACTGGGCATCTGACTGTTTGGGGCACCTAAACAGCCTCTGTAGAGAAAGTCACATCATAGCAAGACTGTGGGTTGTAGCTGCCTTGTGGGTGCAATGGAAAGGTTTGGGGGGTATGCATGGCATGTAGGGGTACACAAGGACTGGCTTAAGTACAAAGAATGACCACGGGATGTTCGCATTATGTGGATTGCCATCAGTCTGCAGACTGCATCTTGGTCCACTCTGAGTTAAAATATAGATGTTGCACATAAATACATTTAATTGAGCTAAGAGAAGACACTACTGGAACACTTGGCTTTTAAGAAGACACATTATCACCTGGGTTTGAAACAGGTATTGACCCAAGGGTACTAGATGATCACACTGTCATGTTTTCATTTTGTTGATAATGTTGGTCTACTGTACACTGATAAGGAAATATTCTTACCTTCTAAGAGTATTTATTAGACTCTGGAGGTGCTAGGTTTAAGTGTGAGCTGAAAAATAGACTGGGCATTGTGTGTAACTTGTGCTTAATTTTGGTTTTAAGTGAACCATTGTTTATGAAACTAATCATTGAAGGAATACTAATCAAAATAGCAGTCTGCCACACACAATTTTTATGTAGTTTTTAATTTTTCTAGAACAGTTCTATTATCAGTTTAACTGTGATCTTGTAATCTGTTCTACTTGTGTTGTAGCCTGAATAAAAGTAATTTAAGACCAGGGAAGTTACAGATCTGTCTGGAAGTGTGGATCATCTCAGAGAAGCATTCAATTTGTACTTCTATAAATATATTAATATATTTTGTTATCAAATCTTTTGAATTTGTTGTGGTTTTGTTGTGCTTCACTACAATGTTTCTTTTTTTTTGAGTTGTTCTATGCTGTCTGAACTGAGTGGCATATAAAAATGAAAATAGGAGAGGGAGAACAGCAGTGTTGTTGAGTTCATAATAATGAAGTAGCTTAACAGCAACAGAATTTCAAAACACTACTGATGGTGTCAAAAATACATGCTGATGAATGCAGGCAGCAGAATGAATGGTATCTTGTAGCACTTTCATTCTGAGTTACTTGAAGATTGGTCCAATGGAATATTTTTATTTAGCATTTTTAAGAAGGTCAGTAAAACAGTAAAAGGATTCCTGTTTAGTTAGATATCCCTTTACATGTATTTTTTAAAGCTTATTTTTATATCATGTAAATGTGTATATGTAATTTGAAACGGTACATATGATCAGCTCTGATACGATACTGACAGTGCAGAGATTTAATGACTGTCATCACCAGTAGTGAGTTATTCTGTTTTTACTTATGGGTAGAGATGAAAGTAATATAAAATCTGTTTGTGTGTATATCTATGTGCATAATCATTCTATATCTATGTGCTAAATGAATTTATCATGCACCTTTGACAGCCTCACCTTCTTCCTGCTTACTCATCCATCTCCCTGAGGACCTGCGCTAACATTCTGTACTGCCGAGCAGCTTCAATCAGCATTTATTTTTCAGTCAGCTTGCCAGAAAATATTACTTGTTTTCTCTGCCAAATTGCTGGTTAAAGGCCAGATGAATTACTGATCTGGACAATTAACAGTATTTTTAGGCAGGTGTGACACATCTGATCTAATATCTGTTTATTAAACCAGAAATTTCAGTCTGGATTTCTGGTTTCAAAAAGGATGCTTTGGGCTTTCTCCTCTCGATAAGGTTCAGGGTTTGGGTCTTTAAGTCTTGACAGCTGTAGCAGAAAATATATTTTTATCTGCAAACCTAAAACAAGGAGAAGCTTCTGTATACTCTTGAGAGCTGCAAGTTGCTGAGGCTTTTAGCTTCCGTACGGAAATAATAGCATGTGCTTACACCATGGGAATTTCTCCACATAGATGGTCTATGCTAAGCCTGGAGTACGTCAGGAATGAGACGCCTATGATGCATGTGTTTCTGAAGTATCTTCACAGGTGTATGTATGGACGTTGGTGACCTAACTCATCAGGAGAGGCCACACACAGAATAATAGTGGAAGGAACTGAGGAGCAGAGGAGTTTAGGTTAATGCAGAATTTCCTTAGGTCTCCTAAATGTCTCCAACTGGCACCTTTATTTTTATAGGCAGTCGGGTTATATATATTACAAGAAGGAAGCAGTCGTCTAGGAAGGAAAGCTACTTGATTAAAACCATATTCCACCTTACTTTTTTTTAAACTGAAAATGTAGAACTTTTACATCCTCTCATACTGCTGTGAACAATTTTTTCCTGCCATTCTTTCTGCCTGTGGGAATAAAGGAAGTAAAGTATTTTGAAAGGATCTGACTGCTATAATAGAAAATTTTAAACTAAAATGCAAACCATGGGCCACATGCTACCTTTTGGCAGATAACCCTGGGGAGTGCAAAGCTTGCATAATTTGAAGACAAATCCCAGGGGGAGGGGAGTAGATCGAGAGAAGGGTTTGAGTTGCAGCCAGTGGGGGAAGGGAATTGCAACCAGGAGAAGCAAGGCAAGAGATCCAGTATATCTGCTGGAATATCTGTGCACTGCTTATCCCTGCCGAGACCAGTCCTTCAGCCTCTTTCTTCCTAGAGCCCTTTTATCAGCATTGTCATTGACTTGCATGTCTTGCTGAAGGAGGTTAGGAGGTTACAACTGCAGAGGGAAGTTGCTGTTCAGTTAACAAGCAGTAAATATCACGCTGTGGAAAATACGGTATTTGCCAGCAGAGGTATGCTATATGACTACCTTCTGGTGACTCGTTCTTGAACACCATGTTTTGATCTGTGGAACTCCTGGTCATGAGATCTGCCGTGGGAGGGCTTTTTTGTTGCCTGTACGGAAGAGGCAAAGAGTCACAGCAGCATAGATAAATGTCATCCAGCCATTCTGGAAATAATTCACAGCACCTTCTTATCACAAATTCTGTTCTCTTTTTGCAATGGCTGTCCAAGAATGGAAAAAAAAAAAGTAGAATTAGATCCAAGCCATTCAGACATGCAACTGATTAAGAGATAAATCACAATCCATAGAAAATAATTTGTATCTTGGACTGATTTATGGGTATTGTAGTGTCTTGGTCAGAAGAATAGAAATTGCCGTTGTCTCTGGTGTAGTGGAACAAAGGATGATTGTGAATTTGGGCTGCACTTAGAATTCCTAATTAGAAGTCCATTTCCCTGCTGATACCCTTGTGTAGCTAGCATAAACACTGGATAAGCATAAAGAAAAGTGATGGAGTTAATAGTGAGAAAGCATCATTGATTTACTACAGGAACCTCTGAACCTCAAGAAGCATACTAAATTTTGTACCATGCTTGTCAAAAAGCACCTAACCATATTCTTCAAATAATTTTTAAAATATCATCTGATACAATCTCTGTAAGCAGTATTTAAGGAAGACTGATGATTTTAAAATTAGCAATAATAGTTTGAAAAATATGAGAATAAGTCCCATCCAGTGAATACCCCACATACTTCATTAAGTGATTTGCTTTTAGCCTCAGATCATTCAGTTGGTTTATACTTCTTCCTCTGAAGAGAAGGTGCCTTTTTGTTGCATGAAGGTAGTCTGTCTAACATTAGGAAGCACCGTTTATTCTATCGGCACCTTTCTTTCTACTGGTAATATTTTATTTCCATATGAACTGAGGAGTTTCAAAAATTGTGAAGAATCAGCTTGGACACAGCATTTGGTATGTTATTTGAATGTGCCACTTCTGATTATATAAAGAGAGGAAATAGTTCTTTTATTTTCAGTTTTAAGGCATGTGGGATAAATTATTTTATGGGTAATAGCTTTTAAATGTTGCCTGAGATTAATATCTTTGCGTAAGTTTTATGCATCTTAGACCTATCTCTTCCGAGTTTAATTTTATTTTTAAATATTTACAATTTGAGAGACTTCTGTGCTTTCCAAAAGAAGTTACAAGGATGTTTAGTTTACATGACCCCAGTTTCATGACAGCAGTAGCAGATCTGATATCTTATCCCAGAGAAAGCATTTTTGGCCTCTCTTTTAGCTGTGTTCATGGTGGGAGTTAATAGCATATTTCAGCTCTAACTCAGCTGGAGAACTCTGACAGCAGTGAATCTTTCAAAAAGTATAAACATGATTTGTATTTATAGCATAGTTAACATTTACTAAATAGTTGGGAAAACGATCAGTCTGTATTTAGCAGGTTGGGCAACAGTCTTTGTTGTGGCTGTGATGAGTTTTAAGAAGTAGGATAAAGTGATTGTAAAATACTGTCACAGAGCAGTAAATTTAGATGTGCTGAATTCAGTACGTAACGAATTCATGCAGATGGATTTCAAAGTACTGTGGAAACAATCTTTGAATCATCTCTGGCCAGAAGTGTGTTGCACACATGGCATGCTTGATGTTGTACAACATAGGAACAGTGTGAAAAGCCAAATAAATGTTAAGGATTGGTCTAGTTTTACTTGCAAATCTGTATTAAAATACCATTATATGGAACCAGAATTAGGAAGAATATATTTAAAGGAAGCATACTGATTTCATGGCTAAGGAGAGGTGGACTTGTCAGCTGCAACAAAACCCATGCCCTGGTCTTTTCCTGTGAAGGTACACAGAGCAGGACTGCGTAGTGAAGGCAGCACCTTGGATGCTGCTGTGGGTGGGCAGGTACCACTACTGCATGAAACCAGCTTGTCTGGGCATCGGGACTCTCCCGTGAAAAAATGAGTGTTTTCTTCTGGTAAAAGGAGCATTAAAGTAACAGGAGTGCCATTTCTGCCACCAGTTTGTATCATTTACGATTCACAGCATTTAATTCTCACGTCCCTGCTCACAGTGTGACCTGTCTGTGGTATTGCAGTTAACAGGCAAAATGAGCATAAGCAAGTGTTTACTGTGATATGTGAGAGGTGTGACACTTCTTTGATTCTGTTCAGGCTAGGGTTTGACATGACGAATGGGGGTTTAAGCCCTTTGTCTTAACTTACGTATATACTACAGCGCTTAGAAACAGGCATAAAAGTGTTTAGCTAGGTTTTGATCCAGAAATATATTTGACCTGAATGTTCTCTTTTGTCCTTCATTACAAAATAGTTTATTATTTTATCTGGTGCTTCTGTTCTTCAGTCCAGCAGGAACAAAAGTGTTATTTTAGAGTTAATTAAAGTAGGGTTGAGATGCCTGATGTATAAAGGTAAGAATCAAACAACTGCTTTGGCTGGAAGTAGTAAAGCTTTTTGGAAGGAGGTATCTCATGTAAATTAGTTCTTCAGCTTCAAGTTTTTTTTTTTTTTTTTTTTTTT
>Ga0065711_1013008_pt1 | contig 11632 bp, 12 predicted proteins | sample Hoacrofraction12_FD_59098 | JGI IMG/M metagenome (GOLD analysis project Ga0065711, IMG submission 59098) | Hoatzin crop microbial communities from Cojedes, Venezuela - Epithelial fraction 12 v2 (version 2) | ecosystem: Host-associated > Birds > Digestive system > Esophagus > Crop | place... | reverse complement strand
GACTCAGTCCCCAGCCCCACAGGCTGCATTGCCCACAGCCCCACACGTTAGAGGGAAGGTGGGACACTAGTTTCCTTGGACACATCTGCAAGAATGGAGAAACAAGACCCAAGTTTGACTCTGTAGCTGAAACTCCCATCCCCAGAGAGTGTGAGAGCAACAAAAAGATAAATTTCGAAGAGACAAGAGGAGAAATAAGGAAAAATACATTGAGGATCTGGCTGACAGAGACAAAGGGAGAGGCAGCTGGACACTCAGGGAAGCGTTACCCTTACCCAGCTGTGCACGCTACCGCCCAGACAGTGACAATGCAGGAGAGTTCACCTCAGCCCCATCACTGGTCAGCAGGATATGGGCACGTGGCAGAAGGGATGTCCTTCCCCTCTTCTGCTGGTCTGTTGGGTAGAGAGGTGACTCCCACCATAGACCCCGTGGCTGTGAGGGCTGCGGCTGTGCCTGGTGGGAGAGGAGAGAGGAAGGGGGTTGCTCAGGGAAGGCATCTCCACTGCAGAGCATGGCCAGGAGGTGCCCATATCTCCCCTGCAACAGCGTTTCCATGAGCAGTTCCCTCCCTTCCTGCCCATCTTGACTGCCTGGAGCTGTCCCTGCCAGGAGTCTTTCTCTGGCCCCACATCTCCTCCCTACCAGTGCTCACAGACCCCAGCCCAGCCCCTGTGTGCCCACCTCTGCCCTGCAGCCTCTCCATGTGTGCAGGGACTAAAGTGCAGCTCACACAAACTCTGATGAAACTGGCCAGGGGATGCTGCTGCTGTCTGTAGTCCCCAGAGCTGGAAAGTGAATGTGCAGACTCAGGAAAGCTTCTCATCTCTACAGTCATCCCTCCTTTTACTTTCCAAATGAAAAATCCCCTTGAAAATGTCCCAGTGGTCATGCGGCAAACCAAGATGAGAAACCTCAGCAGACAGACACCTTCCCCTTCAGGGAGCTGCACCTTGAGAACTTCACTTGGAAATGCCGTGGGGGTGATCTGGAGCTGTGAGCAGCCCTGACCCATGCAGCAGAAGGACCCTGCCCTGTCAAGGGTCACTCCTTCCGCCCACAGCTTCTCCTTGCAATGCCATGGTGAGCTCCTTGGGCAGGCTGAGTGCTGGCCCTGGCAGGCAGCAGAGTCCCTGCCCCAGCACACAGCCCCTGGGGTATACAGATCCTGCTCGGAAGGACAGCCTGGGGCAGCCCGGGCTGCACATCCACCTTCCCAACCCTGCAGCCATCCTTTGGAGAAGGCAGCTGTCATGGCCTGTCCCTCTGAGGGTGCAGCAGCAGTCCCTACTTGGCAGCCCATCCTCACCTTCTACAGAAGAGAAACTGTGATATTGCTCATGGTCCATCCCATAGGCTGTGGGATGTGCCACCTTTAGGAGATCTTTCCACAAACTGCAGATACATTTCCCTTCATGTAAAGACTTACTGTGTCAAAGGCTGAAAAGATTTCTCCCCCAGTGATCTCTCATCATCCTCCTATCCCAGACTGCCTTTAACCTCTCTGTGCCTCCCTCCTTTCCCCTCGCTGCTTGCGGGCAGTGCCCTCAGCCCTGCTGTGCTTTGCAGAGGAGCTGCTCCTGGGCAGAGCTGTCTTTCTGCAGTGCTGCTTGGTTTCCCTGAACTCCCTCCATCCCAGGAGCCCAGCCCAGCTCAGCAGCAGAGGATCTGCCCAAGGCACCACTTTCTCTGGCCGCTTGGGACTCCCTCAAGGTGTCTTGTGGTCTCCAGGACAACTTGCTTTGAAACAGGCTGAAGCAATTACTGGTGTTCCGTCCCTTAGCTGGGGAGAGACACTTCTGTCCTGCAGTGTCATTCCTCCTCTCAGAGAAAGGCTTAGAAAGAAAAATCACCTTTCCTTGCCCCATCATTAGACAGGACAACCAGAAAGTGGCAGGGAGTGATATCCTTTACCCTCTGAGAGCAGGGATTCAACGTAGATATTCGAGGAATCTACTGCAGGGTTTGAAGGCCTGGGGCTGGAAGAGGACTCAGCTCCCTCTCATGCTCACCACAAAGCCACAGGAGGTAGGATTCCTCTTGCCTCAGTTCAGATGTGCACCAAATCATATCCTGCATGGCAGCTCCTTGTCTCACCTCCCTTGCTAATTCATGGAGGTGGAGGGCAGGAGGAACATGTTCAGACACAGACACCTGGTGACATGTTTGGTTCCAGAGATGACCAAGATGTGTGCTGGAAACTGAAAGCTATAATGGAGCATTTCATAGACACAGGGCAGCTTCTGAGGGCACCTTCCTGGAGGCTGGTGGAAAATACCTTTGGCCAGCTTAAATGAATAATGTGCCCACATTTAAGACAACTGAACTTGTAAATTTTCCTTGTCTTCAGGGCTGCCTATAGATGTCATGATCCCATGAAATGGAGTCCTGTGGTGCGGGGAGAGCTAAGTCTCTCTTGTTCTGTTCTCCATCAGCTGTATTGTCTACATGGCCTTAACGGTATGATGGCATTTGTCTTATGTGCATCTCTTCATTGCCTAACCTCATTCAGGGCAGCTAAATCTTCATTTAATTTACATTTACAGACATCTATGACTATGTAAGGTGCCAGGGCTCTCCAGGACAACTGCATGCACCTGTCACGGACAGCACAGGTCCTATGCAGGAACCCCATTCCCACCCAGATTCGTTGTGTGACAGGCACCACCCAGGGCATCTCACAAAGATTTGGTGCCTTTGGGCAGTGACGGAGTCCCACCACTGCAGTGACGCAAGGTCTGTCCCTTCTCTACCCAGTGAATGCAGGGCAGTTCATGAACCCCAAGCACATCACAGCAGGGTCTCCACTTGAGGGCATTCCCTCTCAAACTCTGCTGGTTCTTCTCTCCTCATCCTTTAGTCATTCCCTTGATGGTACTAACATGGATCAGGCCAATGATTTTCACAGTGTGCTTGGATCACAAGATGTCCACACCCAAGGACATTTTCAACATCATCTCTTCCTTCCTGAGATCAGCTTCACCTCCACTGTGGCATGTTACGGCAGAGACTCAAATTGTGGTGCAACTGAGACAAAGTTTATTTTGCAAGCAGTCCTTGATATATTTCTACCTGGATGCGAATCAGCCAGGGACTTTCCATCCCGATAAGGCAACTATTTGCACGATTTTCTTACTCAGCTTCTAGCCAGTCTGCAGACACACCATGCGCTAGTCAGCCATTGAGGCTGCTGATCACACGCTCTCCATGCGCTTGCGGTTTCAGGTAACAGGGCCGCCTCCTTTCTCTTATCTTGTTTGTTTCAGTGCTTTGCTCTTGCCTCTCTGCTTACCGCAGCAATCTGCTCCTATTCTTGTCTTCCACATCTCCCCCATTTTTTTTAATAAATCTAAAGCAAGTGCTATATTCACATGCGTAAGCATAAGTTAGTTCCTACTCTGTTCAATCATTCATTGTACACAAGATAGAATACATGGAATGCACAGATTAAGCAAACGACAAACACTCCTAGTAAACACAAAGCTGTTAGTTCTTTGAACCATGGCCCAAGGTCCCCAAACCATGAAAGGAACCCAAAAAAGTCCCATTCTGAGTGTAACTCAACTAATTTTTGAGGTAGATCTCTCAGCTTATCAATACTTGCATGAATTGACTCCTAGTGGTCAGTAAGGTTCATATAGTACACATCTTCGAAATCCTGACATCAGTGACCTTGAGCTAAGAGTAGAAAATTAATTGCTTCTCTATTTAGCAATGTAGCATGCCAGACTGAGTCTACATCCATTAATAAGCTTCGCAAAGCGGTGCTAGTTGCATTGCTTTCTTTAGCAAGCTGAAATCCTAACTTGTTAAGAGTAGATAATACTTGTGCTGTCCCTATGGGTGCCAGTAAAGAAGCAAGAACTCTTTCATCTGAACTCCAAAAATGAACATTGAAATCACAATCTTCTGGGAACGATGTTACAGCTTGTTTCATACAATGACTGAGTTGATGTGTCAATTTATGTAGTGCAACACTAGGATAAAACAACTTTAGTCGGCTAAAAGCACACAGCCCACCCATACCTCTTCCAGGAATAGCTTTCCATGCTCTGTCTCCACTAACCAAAAAAATGCCATCAGGGAGGCTTAAGGCATTGATTCTAGTAATAATTTGCCTTGACACATTGGTGTTGCACCAAGTGCAGTTCCTAAATACCACCCTGCTTGGTGAAACATGAAACCCAGCGGTATTAGAAAACCATGCAGCTGTAAAATTCAACGTAGAACAAAGGTAACTTCGCAATGTACCCATAATGTTTAGTTCTTGTGGCTGAACTGGGAAAGGTGGGAAAGCATCTACGTGGAATGGGCCTAGTAGTGTGGTGAGATCGGTTTTGTTTCCCTTGTACCATCCCCGGGGTTGCCTGGCGGTTTTCCACCACGTCCCTTGGCACCACCAGAGAGGGTCAAGGATGGTTGGCTTCTTGCAGGGACTTTGCACTGTGATACTGTAGAGGCCATCTAATTCCTGACTTGCCATTGGCACACCTACCAATCATGTACAGAAAAGATCTATTGGTGTGCCCATGGAGATACGCATTGTGCTTGTCTTTGTTGCATTAGCAAGGACAAGACAGACACTGCTGTCAGGTGCAGTCAAGCCGACTCTGGACTGTCCCATGGCGCTTCTGATGAGGTTGAGACATAGAGCTGCACAAAACGTGATGGGGCCCATTGCAGTCGGTCACCTGCAGAAACACAAGCATATCTCCAACCCCACATTATCAGATCTTTTGGTCCCTCCCTTTGTCCCGAGACTATATTTTTTACCAGAACCAATGGTTTATTTTGAAAGGGCACGGATAAACTGTGTTGTTTTTCGTGTCTTGATTTATACGTCTCATCTTGATTCAGAAAATTAAGGACATAAGTTGCTTTTCACAACCTTTCCTATGGTGATTCCAACCCCATACTCCCCCTTCTTGTTTGTGAGTTATTCTTTCAAGACCCTATGAGTCCGTTTGATGATTGCTTGGCCTGTAGGTGAATCAGGAACACCTGTGACATGTTCAACCCCCCACTGTTGTAAAAATGCTCAAACGCGAGTGGACTTATAGGACGCTTCCCTGAGTGTCCAGCTCCCTTTGTCTCTGTCAGCCAGATCCTCAATGTATTTTTCCTTGTTTCTCCTCTTGTCTCTTCGAAATTTATTTTTTGCTGCTCTCACACTCTCTGGGGATGGGAGTTTCAGCTACAGAGTCAAACTCGGGTCTTGTTTCTCCATTCTTGCAGATGTGTCCAAGGAAACTAGTGTCCCACCTTCCCTCTAACGTGTGGGGCTGTGGGCAATGCAGCCTGTGGGGCTGGGGACTGAGTCATTTTTCTCTATATGAGATGCCATCATTAGGACAACTGGCCAGCTCCTTGGGGTGTCCTTCCAAGCTGTCAGCTGCCTTCCAGGATGCAAACATGACCCACAGCACCTCTGTTTTATATTGAAGCCCTATGGAGAAAAGCAGCGACACTACAACCGAGGACATGCTCTTGGACTGGTGAAATGAGCCATGTGTGTTCTTGGCTAGAAGAGGGGTGCTGAGACCATCGGAAAGAGTGAGACATTTAGTGGTCTCTGTTGTCAGTAGTATCTCCACCTCAGGATGGTGAAAGCCCAGGGCAGTTCAGAAAAAGAAGGAGGTACAGACCAGCTCCCCTGTCTGTGCACTAAGCCACAGTCAATCCTCTTGCCTCGCAGGACTCACCCTGTTCACCCTGCAGGCAGCAGAAACACTGAGGGTTCCCAACATCTAAAGACAAACCTAAGGGGAAATCAGGGGAGCTGTAAAAACCCAAAATATCTGAGACTGCCTTCTGCCATCCCCATTCCTTAGCACTGGCAGTTCTGATGATGAAAAGCTCTGCTGCCACAGGAGGAGGTTCCTCTGACAAAGTTGTCCACCAGGTCTGGCCCTGCCTCGCCATGTCCATGAACCCACTGCTGCAGAGCGGGGCTGGATCCTTGGCAGCCAGCAGGAACAGGTTCTGCTGCTCATGGTACACTCTGCAAGAACCAACCAGAGCTGCAGCCACAGAGCTGAAGGAAAGACTCCTGGAAAAAGTAATGAAGTGTGTGTTTAACAGGGTGAGGGTCTTGGAGAAAGGCTTTGAGATTCCTCTGTGAAGTCCCCACTAAATCTTCATTCACTCTTCCTCTAAGGACAGGACCCCATGCACATAGGATGCAAATGAGCAACGGCAGCTCCATCACCCAGTTCCTCCTTCTGGCATTTGCAGNCACACGGGAGCTGCAGCTCTTGCACTTCTGGCTCTTCCTGGGCATCTACCTGGCTGCCCTCCTGGGCAACGGCCTCATCATCACCACCATAGCCTGTGACGACTGCTTCCACACCCCCATGTACTTTTTTCTGCTCAACCTCTTTTTTCTTGACCTGGGCTCCATCTCCACCACTCTCCCCAAAGCCATGGCGAATTCCCTCTGGTGGGTAGCAGAGGAGACCGGGGGTTGTGTTGGGAAATGTGTCTGCACTGCAAAGGATGGGAGGGAGGTGCTTGAATCCCCACTCCCACGACATCTCTGGTAGCAGCTCCCTCTCACTCCCTGCCCACGTCTCTGATTCCTGGCGCTGTCCCTTGTGGGAGCTGTTTCTGTGTCCCTGGGTCTTCTCCCTGTCAATGCTCACAGAGCCCATCTCACCCACTGAGTGCTCACCTCTGCCCTGCAGACATCTCCTGGCAGCTTGGCACCGCCCAGGGACATCTCTGTGTTTGAGGGGGCTAAGGAGCAGCTCAAAGTGCTAAGGAGAACTGGGGTTTCAGTGCCTTCTCCACAACAGAGAAATGAATTTGCGTCTCATAGAACCACGGAGTCACAGAACGGCAGAGGTTGGAAGGGACCTCTGGAGATCAGGTTGTCCAACCCCCCTGCCAAAGCAGTGTCACCTAGAGCGGGTTGTACAAGACCACATCCAGGCAGGTTTTAAATATCTCCAGAGAAGGAGACTCCCCAACCCTTCTGGGCAGCCTGTTCCAGGGCTCCATCACCCTCAGAGTAAAGCAGCTCTTCCTTATGTTCAGGTGGAACTTCTTATGCTTCACTTTGTGCCCATTGCCCCAGTCTCCCACTGCCCACCCAGCCAAACAACAGCGGAAAAACTGAGAGCACAGAATCCTTTCTCATAAGGTGAATGGTGCCTCAATGTCCTTCGGAAAGACCCTCTGCAAATGTACTCGGGGTGGTTTGGAGCGGAGAGCAGCCCTCACCCATGCAGGTCCCCCTCTACAGCGGAAGGTGCTCCCCTTCCCTGTCTGGGGTCATTCCTTCTACCAACAGGTTCTCCCTGTATTGCCATGGGGAGCTCGCCAGGCAGGCTGAGTGCTGACCCTGGCAGGAGGCAGTCCCTGCCCCAGCACACAGCCCCCATGGATTTCAGGGACCCTGCTCTGAAGGACAGCCCCGGGCACCCCTGGCTGCACACCCGGCTTCACACCCCTGCAGCTGGGAGGTGGCAGCTGTCGTGCCCTGTCCCTCTGACCATGCAGAAGGGAATCCCTGCTGAGGACCATGTCCTTCACCTCACTCCAGCCAGCTCTGTCAGCTAATTGCAGGCTACTCACCTGCACTGCCCTTCAGCCAGAGACTGACTGTGTTCAGGACTGTGAAGCTTTCTCCTCCAGTGAGCTCTCAGCTGTCTTCCAATCCCAGACTGCCTTTAAGGTCTCTCTGTCTAACTCCTCTCCATTTGCTGCCTGCAGGCAGTGCTCTCAGCCCTGCTGTGCTTTGCAGAGGAGCTGCTTCTGGGCACAGCTGTGTCTATTCTGTGCTGCCTGGTTTCCATCAGATCCCTCCATCCCAGGAACTCAGCCCAGATCAGCAGCAGAGGACCAGCCCAAAGCGGAACCTTCTCTGCCCGCTCTGGGCTCCTTCGAGGTGTCCCTGGGGCTCCAATTTCTGTGCAGAGGGACTGATTCCAGCAGCAAGGTTCGTCCTACCAGTGCCTGGCTTACTGCGAGAGGTGGAAATGTTCCTCTCTGGACATGTCCATTCCTGTACCATAACAAAAAGACACAAAGACAGGGAAAGGGAGGGGTTAGCTTCACCTGTGCAACGCAGGGCTTCAGCTGGGGAGACACAGACATCTCACCCCATATTGGAACCCCTTGGGCTGAAGTGGGTTCCAGCTCCCCCCACGCACCCCACACTCCCAAGAAAATCCTCTTGGTTTAGTGCAGGAGTGAGTAAAAGAGAGGCCTGCATGTGAGCTCCTGCTCTGAGCCCCACGTTTGTATTCAGATGGGCCTCAGGTGCTCACACACAGACACTTGGTGATGACTGACGTAGAGTGGTGGTCCAAGAGGTGCGTAAGTGTTTGCAAGCTCTAATGGAAAAAACTCTCACTATACCCACATTCTTCCCGAGCATCAGCTGAGGGCCAGAGGGGGAAGGGCAATACAGGGGGATACCCTTTGCCACCCACAGTGAGAGCAGCCACCCGTGTGTCTTTGTCAAATATCTCCCTGGAGCATGCAGAGCTATTGAGCCAACCAAACGGAGGATTTCCCCAGATGGAGAGCCAGGTCTCCATCCACTGTACTCACTAGGGCTGCAGTCACTTCAAAGACAAATCACATCCACATCCCTGCACTGAGCACATCAAGGCTCTCATTTAAATAGCATGAAAAAAGCCTCTAGTGCCATGCCAGCTGCCTTGGGTGCGAAACATGACAGCATTCAGCAGGCAAACACAGCACAGCACCTCCAGAAAAGCTGTGCCCTCTCAGAGCTGGTGTGGGGCAGATAGCCCATGGCCCCCCAGATGTGTCTGGTGCCTGGGTGCAACCTGAACACCAGAACCAGGGCACAGATACAAGGTCTGTCCCGTCTACGGCCAGGGGTACTGCAGGGCTGGGAGGCAGATCACATCAGGACGCCCTCCCCTGTACTTGTGTTCTCAGCCCTTGGCCCTTCGCTCTCTGAATGTCTGCTCAGCTACCTGATGCTATGGAGAGGGAAGATGACAATAATGTTGACCTTGTGGGTGGATCAAAGCCTGTTACGGCCAGAGATTTTCTCTGAAGCTCCCCTATCCTGGACCATACTAGAACCTTACAGCAATGTAGTTTTTGGATTAAATGAGATGTCGTGGGACACCTTGTTCACCTGGGGCAGTTTCTCTCACGTTTGCCCACTCTCCCACCTGTTGTTGCACAGCATGTTTTACCCCTTTTCAAATACGTTATCACAGAGGCGCTGCCAACTTCACCAAGTGGCTCAGATTTGGCAAGCGGTGGGTCCATTTTGGAGCAGGCTGAAACTCTGTCTGACATGGGGCCAACTCCTGGTGTCTACTCACAGAAGCCACCCCTGTAGCACATGCAACTCCATTACCAGTTCTTTTGCCCTGTAAACCCAATACAGGGTGACGTGGTGTTAGATCTTACTAACTACTTGATCAAGGAGAAGACTCGGAAAAGATCTTCTGTCAGCAACCCAAGGAAGCCTCAGGTCAATGAGTAGGTTCCTATGGGGAACTCTAAGCGCCCTGGCATTCAGTGGCCAGGCAAAGCAGCTGGATGCCAGCATTCTGAGGGATCTTGGGGCAAGATCTTAACACAGCTGCCAGGTGAGTCACCAAAGGTGATGCTCACCTGGACCTGATCCTGACAAACAAGGAAGAGTTGGTCAGCATGAGACCATCAGTGTCCGCCTTGGCTGTCGTGACCAGGAAATAGTGGGGTCCCAGGCACCAGAGGGGAGTGAGGAAGGAGAGCAACAGAGTACAGGCTGGTGGACTCCAGAGGAGAAGACTTCAACATACTTGGGAGTTGGGGGGGTGGGGGGCTGATACAGATGGTGTCGTGGGGAGCAGCTCTGAAGGGTAAAGGAACTCAGGAAATCTGATAGGCATCACAGGACACCCTCGTCCACGTACAACAATGATGATCTCTCTGAACACCCATGAAAAGAAGCATTCCTCTTGTGAGGCTGCTTGTCTGAACTGGTGGCTCCCTGCACACAAGTATCTCGGTCTGCCATGGCATGTGAGGTTCCCATTAACCCCCACCTTTTGGTTCAAAGAGGTGTGATTTGTCTTGAGGTGTCCTGGCTTATCTCCTCACTCAAGTCATGCTTTAGGCACCCACTTTTCTGACATGCTCAGACTTCACCAGGAGATGCTCCAGGTCAGTAGGAATTGGAGATTGCTGATACCACCTGCGCTCTAAGCAAGGGTGGGGGCAGTGGGTTAGAAGTTACAGAAGAAACACTGTTTTATTGCTGTTTATTAATGAAATGGTCTCTGTTTGGATACACTCCTGAAATCTCTTAGATCACCCACAGCAGACTTGAAACCTTCAGGAAAATGATGCAGGGAGGCTTGGCTTGGAAGGGCATTTTGCGTGTGCAAGGAGCCCTCTGGTGCCAAGTTCCTGAACTGTGGACACTGGAAGATGTAACAAACCTCTAATGAAGTGAAAAGCAGAAGCAAACCCCAAGTTTCTGAGGGTGTTTGAGACCCCACGAAGGGCCATCACTGACAAAGCTGTGAAGGAAACAACGTGTCAAGGTGCCTGTCCTTGGAGTCTGCTGAAGAAAAAATTTGCAGACAATGGCTGCAGGTGGCAAAGGCAACGTGGAGATGACTCTGATGCCATGGAAGCTCTTAATATTTGTTTATCACCAGAATGGCCAAGCCGTGACCCCCTACTCCTTTACCAGGGCCTGGTAAAGGAGAACCTTTCTCTCAAACTTATCTCAAGACTCTGGCTATCGTGTGTGTGAGCATGCTTGTGTTTCAGGGAGTGGGTTTGGTACCAAGTACTGTTGCTTCAACCACAAGACTATGGTTTTCTGAGGATTTGGCATTGCCTGTGAGTTGCCCACAACCCATCCAGCTTCTTTCTTATCTCTGCTAATGGTCCTCAATCACCTAAGAGGTCCCAGTCCCAAACTTGCATTTATCCTCAGTTTGGATCCATAGCTAGAATCGTAATCACAGAACAGTAGGGTTTGGAAGGGGCCTCTGTGGGTCATCTAGTCCAACCCCCCTCTTGAAGCAGGGTCACCTACAGCAGGCTGCACAGGAGCTTGTCCAGGCGGGTCCTGAGTATCTCCAGAGAAGGAGAATCAACAGCCTCCCAGGGCAAAGTGTTCCAGGGCTCCGTCACCCTCAGAGGGAAGAAGTTCTGCCTCATGTTCACACGGAACTTCCTCTGCTTCAGTTTATGCCCGTTGCCCCTTGTCCTGTTTCTGGGCACCACTGAAAAGAGTCTGGCCCCGTCCTCTTGACACCTACCCTTAAGATACTTCCAGGCATTTCTAAGGTCCCCTCGCAGCCTTCTCTTCTCCAGGCTAAACAAGCCCATCTCCCTCAGCCTTTCCTCGTAGGAGAGATGCTCCAGTCCCCTCATCATCCTCGTAGCCCTCCGCTGGACTCTCTCCAATAGCTCCTCATCTTTCTTGAAGTGGGGAGCCCAGAACCGGACCAAGTACTCCAGAAGGGCCTCACTAGGGCAGAGTAGAGGGGAAGGGGAATCTCCCTCGTCCTGCTGGCCACACTGTTCTTAATGCACCCAAGGATGCCATTGGCTTTCTTGGCAGCCAGGGCACACTGCTGGCTCATGGTCAGCTTGTCATCCACCAGGACACCCAGGTTCCTCTCCGCAGAGCTGCTCT
>Ga0065711_1012024_pt1 | contig 11632 bp, 7 predicted proteins | sample Hoacrofraction12_FD_59098 | JGI IMG/M metagenome (GOLD analysis project Ga0065711, IMG submission 59098) | Hoatzin crop microbial communities from Cojedes, Venezuela - Epithelial fraction 12 v2 (version 2) | ecosystem: Host-associated > Birds > Digestive system > Esophagus > Crop | place... | reverse complement strand
TTGATAATTCCCTAGGTAAGAATAATATCCAGCTAGGTTACTTAGTGAAAGAGCATAATCAGGATGCTCCATTCCTAGCACTCTCTTGCGGGTTTCCATGGCTTCAGTTGCTAGTTTTATGGCCTCCTGATAATTTCCAAATTGGGAATAGTTTGAAGCAAGATTATCTAATGAAGTCGCATAATCAGGATGTTCGGTCCCCAAAATTTTCTTGCGGATTTCCAATGCCTCAGAGCTTAATTTAATTGCCTCTTGGTAATTCCCTATGTCAGAATAATATTCTGCAAGGTTACTTAGTGAACGAGCATAATCTGGATGTTCCGTACTAAGAATTCTCTTTTCTATTTCTAATGCCTCAGTTCCTAATCTGATAGCCTCTTGATAATTTCCTATGTCAGAATAATATCCTGCAAGGTTATTAAGCGAAGTCGCATAATCTGGATGTTCCGTACCAAGAATTCTCTTTCGTATTTCTAATGCCTCAGTTCCTAATCTGATAGCCTCTTGGTAATTCCCTAGGTAAGAATAATATCCAGCTAGGTTACTTAGTGAAAGAGCATAATCAGGATGCTCCATTCCTAGAATTTTCCTTTGTATTTCTAAAGCTTCAGTTCCTAATCTAATAGCCTCTTGGTAATTGCCAAGATCAGAATAATATCCTGCAAGGTTACTTAGTGAAAGAGCATAATCAGGATGCTCCATTCCTAGAATTTTCCTTTGTATTTCTAAAGCTTCAGTTCCTAATCTAATAGCCTCTTGGTTATTCCCTTGGTTAGAATAATACTGTGCGAGGTTACTTAGTGAAAGAGCATAATCAGGATGTTCCATTCCTAGAATTTTCCTTTGTATTTCTAAAGCCTCAGTACATAATTTAACAGCCTCTTGGTTATTGCCAAGGTCAGAATAATATGAAGCAAGGTTACTTAGTGACGTTGCATAATAAGGGTGTTCAGTTCCAAGTACCTTCTTATAATTAATCAAAGATTCCGTTGTCAATCTAATGGCTTCCTTAATTTTTTTTAGTTTGGAATAATACTGTGCAAGATTACTTAAGCCCCCTGCATAATACAAGTTTTCTGTTCCATGGATTTTTTTATAAATAGCTAAAGCTTCTGTCGTTAAATTAATAGCCTTTTGATAAATTCCAAGATTGTCACATACATTGGCGTACATTATACATAAAATGGCATATACGGTATCCTTTTCTATCTCATAATTTTTAGCATACAATTTAAGAATTTCGTTTAAATGCTCAGCACATTTTTCAATTTCTCCAGAATTATACTCAGTTATAGTACACTCATATAATGAATCTAACTGCAGTGTAACAGAGTCTTCATTTTGAGCATGTGTGGAAGATACAAATATCAGTACAAAAATAATTAGAAATATTCTCTTGGTATCAAGCATAGCCTTTAATTTTCTTGCAAATATAATAAAAAAAGTATTAACTTATACGTCCTGTCTAAAAATAGGGAGCATTAAAATTGTTATACGAATAATGCTCAGCAAGTTTATAAACCTACTGAGCATCTTAAACTATATTGGAGATAATCTTATTATCCAAACAAGGTTCTAAAAAGCCAAATGATTATGAATATACCTACACCTGCGAGGAAAATCTGGAATAAGATATAAGCACATCCCATGCCTCCAGCTATTGCTCCACCTAATGCTCCATCTCCTCTCTCTCCATCATTTGAATTTGCAAAACCTACTAATGCACCAATGATCACTGCTACGATTAAAATTACTATCCACATAATTATAAAATTTAAAAATTAAAAGTTTCTTATTTGCTTTTAATTATATATATCAAAGATGAGGAAAAAGTAAACATCATACAGTAATAAAATCACAACGGTCTAAGGAAATTTATTCCCGTGAGTCTCCATATATTTACCTAGTCTTTTCCCTAATTCGTCATACATCTGTTGGTATCCAGAATTAGGACACAGGCTTTCAGCCATTTTGTAGCAATCAAGAGCTTTAAATACATCATCACTTGATTGTTTGTTTAAAAATTTAAATGCTCTATCCTCTAATATTGTTGCTTTACCTGCTAATACATCTGCTTTTTCCTTATTAGTCCGTGCTAGGTCGACTGCACGCTCATAGTCTAATAATGCATCATCGTAATTATTTAGACAGAAACCCTTTATCTCTCCTCTAATTTGATAGGCATGATAATTATGAGGATCTAACTTTATGGCATCATCACAATCTATTACAGCTAATCCATTTTTACCAATATAACTCAAGACTTGTCCTCTCAATATTAGAGCTTCAACATCTTTTCCAAAATTTAGGGAAGTGGAAAGTTGAATGAACGATTCTTGCAAAAATTCCATATTATTAGTGTGAGTCTTATATTTATACTCTTTGAAAAATTCCCAATAGAATTTTCCCAGCAAATAATATGCTTTACTACTTGTTCTATCAATCGAAAGAACATGATTAATACTTCCCATAACCTCTTCACAGAATGCTTCTACCAAACCATAGTGTTGATCAACTACAGTCGTCATCAAATTGCACATTATTACGGCATTATTGATGGCATATTGATAATTAGAAGGAGCTAATTCAATGGCAGCCTTTATATCTGTCAAATATTCTGCAATTTTATCGGTTCGATATTCTATCAAAGCTCTGTAATAGTAAGCTAAATGATTTTTAGGATTAGATGCTATTTCCTGTCCCAATATCCTTATCGCCTCATCCTTTTTACCACTTTTTTCATACCGATAGGCCAATTTTACTCGATATGTCTCATATTCATTTCTTGACATAGAACTAACAGGTATACGAAGAGACCTAGTAAGTTTATTAATTTGTAAACCACTAACTGCAAAATTTAGACTCTGCCCTTCAATATAACCAAAAGTTGCGACGCCAACTACTTCTCCTTGTGTATTAACGACAGGAGAACCACTACTACCATGAGATATTGGAGCAGTAATTTGTATCACAGATCCATATTCCGGCATTTCTCTTAAAGCAGAAACAATGCCTGTTGATGCCGTGTTTGCAAAAGAACCTAGTGGATTACTATAGTTCACAATACTTGTTCCCTGTTGTGGCATTCGATTTGCAATACGAAGAAATTTAAAGGTCTTCGAAGATCTATTGGAAATAGCAAATTTTATTAAATCATGCTGCGGATTGTAATCTATGATACTTTCTATCTGATACTCGTTCCCATTTATGTCCTTTATATGACCGAAATGGGCACCCTCCAGTACATGAAAATTTGTAACAACAATACCATTAGATGCAATAAAAAAGCCACTACCCGATGCAAATGTCTGATGATGTTCATCCTCTGCATAAACGGTAACAACAGCATCTTTAATTTTATTGATAACACTTACAACCGTGTTGTCTGCCGACATGCTGTTTACGACGCATGTGAAAAATAAGAATAGTAATAATTGAATTCTTCGTTTCATAAGCTAAATATTTCGTTATTATAATAGTTTGACTCTGTTTTAGATCGGGATTTATCGTTTATCCTATCTGGATGGTCTTACTTAGAAAGTAATGCGCACAATACATTGACAAAGGTAACTAATTTCTAACAATAATACAACCATTTACCTATTTATTTTTTCGTTTAGCATATAAACTCAGTAAAGTTGTTTATCCTTTTATTTATATATATCAAAGATGGAGAAATGTAAACATCACCGTATATTGAATTTATTTTCATAGATTTTCCAAAAATATTACAAATATTATTTTTATACTTTGTATATTTGCAGAATAAAAGTTAGATTAATTCAGTAAATTTCTAAAAAATAAATACTTATACTATTGTTAAATTTAAAGTTATTGATATGAAAAAACTTTTTTTATGCTTTACAGCTGCATTATTTGCAATGTCTGTATGTGCACAGGAGATTCCCGCAAAAGAGAAACTGGAGGGAGAAAAGTCGGAGGGCTTAGAAAATCTCAAATTGGCTGCCGATTTGGTTAAGTATGGTTATAAGCAGCAGGATGCTTTACCTTTAATACAAGCTCTACAAATAATCAGTGATACGGAATCACAACCTCTGGTAGCTGAGAAAGACAGTTCCAAAGTTGATTTTTCAAATAACAAAGAAAAGCACGGTTTTGTAACCTTGGACAGACAAAAGCTTATTAGTGATGCAAAGGCATTCAGCAATGGGGACAAGACGTTGGATGAGATGATTGCGAAACTCGAAAAGGAGACCGTCGGAAATACACGTGGCGCTGTTGGTGGTCCTTGTAGAGATTATGCAGCTGTCAATGCCTATAGTGTATACACTTGGACTTGCAGCTTTATAAAGGGTAGACTTGCAGAAGTGGCTGTTTCCGGCGATGGTGATACAGACTTAGATTTATATGTGTATGATTCTAATGGTAATTTAATCGCGTCTGATACAGACTATTCTGATGATTGTTATGTTAGATGGGTTCCAAGATGGACAGGAAGGTACTACATAAAGATTGTAAATAGAGGAGGTGTTTACAATAGATATATTATATTGACTAATTGATAATATGAAATATCTTATATTGATATTATCAATATTTTTCTCGGCAACAGCAAAATCAGAAGATATTACTGTTGCCGAGATGTTATCATGGAAAAACTTAATAAATGAAGATAATTCAGGTAACAACTACAATATAATAAAAAAAAGAATGGAGTCTGTATTTCATGGACATTTAGACAGTACCTATTCTGATTCAATAAAATACTATTACTACTTAATTAATGCGGTCATAGAACCAAGTATTAATAAGCAAGCCGAGAATCTTTTGACCGCAGTAAATATAAGGGAAGAAAAACTTGGAATACTAGATCCTGAGTATATTGAAATATTATGGGCATTAGGAGGACTTTATAAAGATACCGATATAGACAGTGCTGCATGCTTTTATCAAAAAGCGATAGTCGTTGGTGAGACTCTTATAAAAAATACAGAATTAATAGACAGAAATAAAATTAATTATTTCCTTAATACGTATGGTATGGTTATTGGAGACCTTGCCAACATTTATGATCAAAATTGTAGGACGCAAGAGGTCGTTAGTCTATATAATACAGCACATAATCTGCTTTCTAATGATATTTTGCCTTTTGATGTTATGTCTTATTATTATAAATTTCAACTTGCTCAATATTATGAAAGAAAAGGTTATGTTGATAAAGCGATTACATGTTATGATGATATCTTGAATATTATAAAGAAAAGGGTTGGTATTTCCGATGAATACATACAGTTTCTTAGTTTAAAAGCTGATTTATTATGTCGTTCTGAGAGGATACAAGAGGCAATAAAAATGGCTGAGGATGTTAGCCTTGGAAATAGAGAGAAGGGTGCCGACTTATATAATTTTATAGGATTAACCCTCTTGAAAAAAGAAAATTACGAGAATGCTCTTATGTGTTTCTTTAAATCTAAGGAGAACATTCAAAAAGAAGAATCACCTTTTATGGCGACTATATTGCATAATATAGGTCGTGCATATATGCTTTTAGGTAACAAAAACGAAGCAAAAACCTACCTGATGAGATCAAAGGATCTTCAAATGCGGGTGTATGGAGAAATTATTCCTAATACAGAGAAATATTTAAATGAGCTTGAATACAAATAAGACGTTTATGAACTTAAGACTAATAAGTCTACTTGTTATAATTTTTTCATTTTCAATTTCACTGGCGCAAAGTAGTGAGACCTTACCAGAATGGGCTGTAAGGTATAATAATATAGTCAAAAATATACCAATTGGTATAGACCGAGAGAAATCAATAAACACATTAGAAAATGCGATATCTTTAATTGACACTAACAGTGAACTGGGTATAAATTATCTGTCTTCAGGAACAGCCGAATTAATGATTCTTTATATGGATCAAGGTCAATATGATAAGGCTGAGAAAATCGGTTCATCTGTTTTGTCCTATTATAGTAAGCAGAAAAGACAAAATTATTCAGGGTATCACCAACTATTAGTTGCATTTGGGCGCTTGTATGCAGAATTAAGAGATTTTGATAGAGCTATTTCCATCTATGAAAAGGCAAAATATTTTTATGAAGCATATCATAATATAGGAAGAGAATATGCTTCAGTTTTAGGAGGAATGTCTTTAATATATTTAAGTCAAAAGAATTTGTTAAAATCAAAGATATATGAAGATGTTTCTAGAGATGTTATAAATAAATGTAGTGATGCAAATGTATATGACAAAATCACAGTATTTAATAACCTTGCAATGATATATTCCAATATGGGGTATAATAAGGAGGCCATCTATGTGCTTGAGGAGTCAAAGGATATTGCAGAAAATGAAAATACTTTACATTATATGTTACCGTACATTTATGATAATATCGCCGTACATTATGATAACATTGGTGATAATGTAAAGTCACTTGCAAACTTTGAGAAAGCATATTCTTTCGGTAAAAAATATGGATATAATGATTGGCCTATTCTTTACGGTAATTTATCTATGTCATATCTCAAAAGTGGACAATTAAACCGTGTTTACGACTATAGCAACGAGATGGCATCGTTTTTAAAAGGTGATGCTCTCAATAAATTTTCATATTTAGACTATGATGCTAGAGAAAAATACTGGAAAAGAAACAATCTTTTTTTAGCCTATGCTAATTCTTTAATGTTGCGTTCTAAGAGCGATAGTGTAAATGCAAAAATATATGACAATGTCTTATTTTCAAAAGGGTTACTGCTGAAAACCTCCAATTACATCACGGATAACATACTGAACTCTACGGATAATGCTCTTAAACAGAACTTCCTAGAATTGACCAAATATAAAAATAGACTAGCGAAAGGTGATATTGTTGCTGATTCCATAGAAATTTACAAATATGCAACCACTTATCTTGATAAAATATTAGTTGAGAAGGTCGCAGATTATGCAGAACTGCGTAAAACTCTACAATATAATTGGAATGATATTAGAAAATCTTTAGATGAAGACGAAGCAGCCATAGAATATGTTCCATTATATGATATTAGAGAAAATCAAGATACCATTATAACATGCTATGCTGCAGCAATTATCAAAAGGTCGTATAATAAACCGATTATAATAAAACTGTGTAGTAATGACCACATCGATTCATTGTTATATAATAATTCAAGTACAAGTATTGATAGATTTGTTAATACACTTTATGATGGTCCCAAAGGGCAGAATTTGTATGATTCTGTCTGGTCTCCTATAGATAAAGAATTAGCAGGCATAAAGCATATATATTATTCTCCGTCAGGTCTGTTAAGCAAAATCTCATTCAATGCGTTTAAAGTAGGTGAAAAACGACTTTCTGAAATATATGATTTACATTTGGTCACTTCTACTAGTGAGGTTATTAGAATGAAGACAGAAAAAAATGAAGAAATTCATAATGCTGTAATTTATGGTGGCATAAGATATGATGTTTCTGATAGCACTATGATTGCTAATGCTAATAGATATTCAAATCATAATAACAATACGAAAGAGGAAAGCAGAGGCCTATTTGATAATAGCTGGTTCTTTTTACCAGGAACTAAGGAAGAAGCTTATTCTATAAAAAATATCTTAGGACAGACTAACATTGTAACGCAAATTTTTGATGGTGAAAACGCAAATGAAGAGTCTTTTAAAAATTTATCAAATAAAAAATCTTCTATCATTCATATTGCAACTCATGGTTTCTTTCTCGAAAAGAAAGATTTTTCCAATAGTCTTTCATTACAAGAATCTTCGAATAGAGATAGTGAAGCATTTGAAGATCCAATGAAATCTACAGGACTCTTGTTCGCAGGAGCGAATAAGGCATGGCTAGAGGAATCCATAGTGCCAGGAATAGAGGATGGAATACTTACTGCCGAAGAAATATCATGTATGAATTTGAAAGGTACAGAACTCGTGGTACTTTCTGCATGTATGACAGGGTTGGGTAATGTCGATTCTCCCGAAGGTGTTTTCGGACTACAGCGAGCATTTAAGTTGGCTGGAGTAAAATCAATAGTAATGAGTCTTTGGGAGGTACCTGACATTGCTACAGCTAAGTTAATGGAGCTTTTCTATACATATATCTCTAGGAATATGGAGAGACATGATGCTTTTAGAAATGCAATGCTCAAATTAAAAGAAGAATATAAAGATCCCCATGATTGGGCCGGTTTTGTATTACTTGATTAAAAATAAATTTTATACGGTATAATAACATAAAGATTTTTGATATGAGAAAATTGTTAATAATAATCGTCTTATTTGTGATACCTTTTGTATCTTGCGCCAAGGTAGGGAAGTATGCTTTTATGGTTGGTATTTCTAAATATTCACAAAAAGATAGACGTTATTGGAATAACATACATGGTGCTGAAGATATATATTTAATACAACCAGTATTAGAGAAACAAGGATTTAACGTCACATCTCTTTGTAATGAACAGGCAACACGTGATGGTATAATAAATGGACTCAAATCCTTTATAAAGAAGATCCATAAAGGTGACATTGTTTATGTTCATTTTTCAACTCATGGACAGCCCGTTGAGGATGGACTTAATGGTATGGGACTTGACGAAGATGATGGATGGGATGAATCTATAGTACCCATTGATGCAGGAAGTCAGTATAGTCATGAAAGTAATGGTTATAAGGGAGATAAGCATATAACTGATGATGAATTAAATATTTATATAAATAATATAAGGAGAAAGATTGGTGGAACGGGTATGTTATACATTGTTATGGATGCCTGTCATGCTGGAGAATTATCAAGAGGCGGGTTTGAAACAGTACGAGGTACAAATGAGGGATTGACACGATCTGGTAAATCCTATGTGTATAACTCTGCTGATAAAAAGACGAGTTATAGCATTGAAAAGAATCCCAAAATGTCTGATGTTCTTATTTTTGAGGCATGTACCTCAAGAGAAAGAAATACTGAAGTGAAAATAAAGGGTAAGGAGTATGGTTCCCTCTCATATAATATATTTCAATCTCTATTAGCATCGCCCTTAGATAAGAATGCAGCCAAATTTGAGGAAAATGTCAAAAAATCTGTTAGTATACCTGATAGATGGCCAAACTCAAGAAAACAACATCTTGTTATAGAAAAGAGTTTTTAATTTGTCATTTGTACATCGGCATCTAACAATATGAACGCAGCCCAGTACTGAGGGTTGTCATACTTTCCGTTCTCTGTAGAACGCAGATGTTGCTGTGCGGCAAGGAATGCCTCACGCTTTTTCTGTCCCTTTGCAAGATGGTCATAGAACGATGTCATCAGTATCTGCGTAGCCTTGTCGTCAACTTTCCATAGACTCATCATGATGGTCTGGGCACCGGCCTTCTTGAATGCACGCTGCAGTCCAAAAACACCTTCACCCTGTGTAACATCACCCAGTCCTGTCTGACAGGCACTTAAAACTACTAGATCCAAACCTCTTAGGTCTATCTGTGATATCTCTTTTGCAGTCAAGATTCCATCATCTACACCTTCCGGTATATCTTCACCTTCCAAGGCATTGTTTGCTCCCGCAAAAATCAGTCCGCTTCGAGTCATGGATTTGTCCTCTACATAACGTGGGCGCTCATTCCCGTCTGAATTCTGCATCTGCAGGAACTTAAAGTCTCTGTTGCGTTCAGCTTCTTCCGGAGTATAATAAAAGCCATGTGTTGCTATATGCAGCATATCCGTATGTTTTCCGCCCAAAGCCTTAAATGATTCCTCTGTAGCCTTTTCTTCTGTAAGCAGTGTACAGTTTATATCACTCTGTTTCAGAGACTTTTCAGCCGCCTCGACCTCTGTTTTAGTGGCCGGGAGATAATAAGCCTGACTTCTTAAGTGAAGGGAATCAACTAGTGACCGTGTGTTGTATGCCAAGTCATATTGCTGATTATACTTATCTATACCTTCTGTATGATAAGTCCTGCTTTCAGCTGTCATGGTTGCAATGTCCGTATCATATCTTATACCACCGTAGAGCGTTGCGGAATTAGTGCTAGTAGTTTTTTCTTTATTCATTGCCAGTTCTCGGGTAGAGGAGAGACGGTAAAGGTTGTACGACTCCATTCCTGGAAGATACTCAATACCTATATTGTATAGTTTCCCCGCAGGAGAGAAGTATATGTCTTTTACTCCATCTAATTCTTTTTCAAGAGGTTTCCATACGAGGTTCGTCAATGATTCTGAAGGCATAAAGGCAGTCTGTCCTTCTATGTCGCTAGAAAGCCTGTCGAGCTGTTTTTCTTCAAACAGTACGGTCATTTTCGGTAGTTTGTATCCCTTGCGTACAGTAAGGGCTATGTACATGGTACTGTCTGCATTAAGCGGAAAGGACAGGAATTCCACGGCTGCAGCATTGTCGGGTAACTGTGTCTGTACATCCTTCCATGTAAGACGCATGTTATGAGTATAGTCTCCGTATACCTTTGACATTTGCACCAGTTCATGTTCCTGGTTTTCGATTACTTTCTGCAGTGAATCCGTGTTTATATATCTTTCAGCTATAGGTTTCTCCATAAGTTTATTGAGTACCATACGGTTTGTGCGAAGCTGTTCGTACTTCTCTAAAGCCGCTTTGTCTCCACTTTCCTGTATCAGTCTTGACATCTCTGTCTCGGCAGAAAGCAATAATCCTTTGGCAAATAAGGCTGTCTTGTCGTAAACTACCTCTGTGAATGATGTATCATGGGATTTATAGAGCAGTTTTACCAACCGTGTATTAAAGGCATAATTAAATTTATTCCAATACATTTCACGCTCAGTTTCTATCATGTCTGAGAATTTAGACAGGACATCTTTTTGTACAAGATTAGCATATTCTGTTGACAAAAAGGTTGCCTTCTGATAATTTCCAAAATAGGTATAATACCCAGCAATGTTACATAGTAAAGTTGCATAATCTGGATGTTCTGTACCTAGAATCTTCTTTTGAATCTCTAAAGCCTCAGTTCCTAATTTAATAGCGTCCTGATAATTTCCAAAGTTGAAATAATATGAAGCAAGGTTACTTAATGAACGAGCATAATCAGGATGCTCCGTGCCAAGAACTTTCTTTCGTATTTCTAAAGCCTCAGTTCCTAATTTAATAGCCTCTTGATAATTTCCTAGATCGGAAAATGAACTTGCGAGATTACTTAATATCGTAGCATAACCAGGATGTTCCATACCAAAGACTTTCTTATAGATATCTATAGCCTCTAATTTTAAATTTATAGCCTCTTGATAATTTCCTATGTCAGAATAATATCCAGCTAGGTTATTAAGAGAAGTCGCATAATCTGGATGTTCCGTACCAAGAATTCTCTTTTTGATTTCTAATGCCTCAGTTCCTAATCTGATAGCCTCTTGGTAATTCCCTAGGTTAGAATAATATCCAGCTAGGTTATTAAGTGAAGTCGCATAATCTGGATGTTCCGTACCAAGAATTCTCTTTCGTATTTCTAATGCCTCAGTTCCTAATCTAATAGCCTCTTGGTAATTCCCTAGGTCAGAATAATATTCTGCAAGGTTACTTACAATACTTAGTTAAATTTTCAATATATGTCTAAAATTCAACAATATACCATGTCATTGACGAGGATTTACCTCCTGTTAGAGGATCTTCCTGGACCATAAAAAGAACCTGA
>Ga0065711_1048791_pt1 | contig 11633 bp, 8 predicted proteins | sample Hoacrofraction12_FD_59098 | JGI IMG/M metagenome (GOLD analysis project Ga0065711, IMG submission 59098) | Hoatzin crop microbial communities from Cojedes, Venezuela - Epithelial fraction 12 v2 (version 2) | ecosystem: Host-associated > Birds > Digestive system > Esophagus > Crop | place... | reverse complement strand
AAAAAAAAAAAAAAAAAAAAAAAAAAAAAAAAAAAAAAAACACAAAAAAAAAAAAAAAAAAAAAAAAAAAAAGGCATTGCAAGCTAGAAATGAAATATGATTTAATCCTGCCGTAAATTCAAACCCAGACCTGAATTCTCCCTTCTCCCCTCGAGTTCAGTTCTGGAGCTTGCTTTGACCTGTGACAAAAAAGAACGAAAGCCATGAAACTCCATTTTGGATCCAAAATTCCTTGCAGTTTTTGGGCGTCCACTGCTGAGTGTTGGAGAGCATTGAGCGCTTGTTACAACATTGTTGAAGCCAAGCTGCTCAGAAGGACTAAATTGATACTCTGTAGTCCTAAAGTTTTTAGCATTTAGCACACCTGGCCCCAAGGCTAGAAAGTCGCTGTTTCAAATTCTGAAGTTAAAAATGTCAAAATTGGTTAGTCTATAAATCCCGGTAGGCATCAGTATGCATTTATACATCCACCACAAGGAAAGAAGTGAGGAGAGAGAGAGGATACGTCTGCTTGTTTTGAATTAGCACGCTTGTTTTTAATTCCTAAAGGCAAAAGCCTTTGTGGATGGGTGCACCGGTCAGGGTGCGCAGCTGGCCTGCGAGCTGCACCGGTCCATGCTGCTGCCCTTCGGTGCCAAGCTGGGCACTCGGAGGTGCTGAGGCTTGGTCCAGTGCAGGCTGTATTTTGCCTGGGTTATAAATTTCATTTGCTTTCGTTCGGGTGGCAGCAGTATGAATTGCCAAGATTTCCTTACCTGTTGAGTTTTAAGCAAAGGTAGATGATTATTACCTGGAGAAGGTTAGATCCATGGGATTCATTACAGTTTGCATAGAAACCTCTGCTGTGTTCCCAGTGGGGAGAAGAACCCTCCAAATTCGGAGGCAGCAGTAAGCCAAATCCTGCTCTGCAACAGCCAGCGTATTTGGAGTAGAACTGTTGGAGTCAACAGTCATGCTCAAGCTGGCACCAGTGTCCCTGAGATCAGAATCTGGCTTGATACGAGGCATTTTTAAAAAAGTGTAACGCAGGCAACAAGAGGTGTTGAAGAATATTCTGTTTCTCGGCTGTGACTGTGATAACCTTAACCCAATCGGCAGCCATGGAGCAAATGTCTTGGGATGTCATCTGGGTCTAAGAACAGTGTAAGCGAGGGAAATTATAAATCAGAACTTAATTGGGCTCATTAGGTCGTTGTTGATGAAATTTAGCAACCTTTTTTGTTTTCCTAAAACCGCTGAGCTGAGAGGAGTGTGGCATAGGAGAAGGCCTGGTGTTGAACTAGTGTGTGGGACTAAGTTGCATCAAAAGAAGTTGACGTTTTTGGACTAAGTATGTAACCTATTCAGCACTACCAGTTGCTAAAAATACAGCTCCTGCATTCTGGTTAAGAATGAAGAGAAGATTTTTTTTTTTTTTTTATGCTTTTTTTCTATTAGAACTTACAATGGCTATTTGTGGTTTTGTTTCCTCAAGGCATATTTAGGAAAACTGGATTAATTTATAATGCTGTTTGCAGCAGAACCAAGCCTGATGAGGCAATGGATTTGACATTGCTTTACACAGGCTTTTTAGCGTGATACCGTTATGATTCTAAATTTTTATCAGTGTGTCTTTTGAGTAAACACTCTATTAGCCATACATTTAATGTAATTATATGTTCTCTATGAAGAGAGGAAAATAGTGAGGAAACAGTTATTATTCTGAGTTAATACCTTATTTTAAAAATACTCTAACTTTCGGTATTGTTTTATACTGGAGTTGTTCTGTGGTACAGATGGCATTTTTTCTTGTGCTATAAATTAATGCTCTCTCTTTCACTTTTCTGACTTGTTACAGTACTGCCCTGGTGTTTTGACTAGGCATGTTACAGTGGGTAAATTCTATGTATCATAGTGTATGTATTTATATACCTATAGAACAATTTAAAAGACCACAGCAGATGAAAGAAAACCTTTCCAATCAGATAGATTTCTCAACGTTGTACTTGGAGTCTGCGATATTGTGGAAAGACTAAGGTATTTCGGGCAGTGGTGATAACCTAGGCAGATGGATAAATGAGGGAACGTTCCACTCCACTTCCCAGAAGGAGCTGTCTGGGAAAACAGTTAAATTTGACCTGTTGTTGGATCTCGTCAGCCTTTTGGAAAGGTGTACATTGGACCTAATAGGAAAATAACCTTTCTGTCACATCTGCCTGTCTTTTATGGAGTTTTTTGGTTGAGCTGTTATTTTTCTGATGAGGCTGTATAGTTTTTGTCTGCTGCTAACCACTCAAGTTACTAACTTGAATCGTTTTGTAGCCCACTAAAAATATTGGCGGATGACGGTGGGTTCTGGACCTCAAGTGAGCCGTAAGAAAGCAGATGTTGTATGAACACGGAATTGTTTGCTGATGCTTCTGCTCTTCTGTGCTACTATTCGCACAGCCTTTAAAACGTGAGGAAAAGAAGAATGAAAACACATGGTTTTCAGAGGAAATAGAGACAATACTAACATTTGAAAATGTTTATGCCCTCTGGTAGGATAATTTTTAAAATCTGGTTTAGTAGAGTTTTGGAATTTGAAAAGATAAATAGGTTATAAATGCAAGCAATGCAGCAAATAAATGGAATCGTAAACAAATAACAAGTAACACAAAGTAAACCGAGTAGTGCCTGAGTGCATATGTATTTCATATTATTTTATGTGTGCATATGCACACTCTTTTAATGTTCTCTAGAATTAATAAAGGAACCAAGCTTGCATACTCTATAAACACTCTAAAACTCCTTTGCAATTTAGTAGGAAATGAGAAGCTTTTATAGAGTTTTTGGGCTGCTCTTTAAATCAGTTGTTCAACATGCAATAGGAAATGATAACTTTTCCATAGAAGTTGTAGGAGACTTCTCCAGCAGACTTCATGAATATGTGTGTTTCGTCCTGTCACTCACAGGTGCACATCCCTTCTCCTCACACACGCATCTTCCATTGTACCTTTCAGATCCGTTTTTTATAATCATGATTCACATCTGTGGATAGCAGCATAATCTGTATAACCCTCCAACCTGCCCGTATTTATGGTGCACAAGAGCTTCTTTTCCATTACAAATAGCAAGTTATAAAAGGAAGAAAAAAACGTTTTTAAGTCTGTGGATGTTGTAATTACGATACTTTAAGCTTCACTAGCTTAGTAATAGCAAAAGTCATAAAAATACTTTGCTTACCCAAAGTTCTTATTTATAGGGGGGTGGGGGCTTCCCCATTGACAGGCAGGGCAACATTTTGTCTGAATTAAGAAGGAGACTTGTTCAGCCTATGAGAAGGGCCCAGTTTGCTGAACGGAAATGCTTTGGACATTCCTGCGTTGCTAAGGCTTAGAGAAGGTGCTCTATTGGGAGCTCAGTTTCACTGCTCCATGCACATAGTGACTTGTCTTCACATGGTGCTGCTCTACCCTCTTTGTGGTCTTCTGTTCTGGGATTGTATTCAGTACTTCTGCATTTTGATGTAACCAAAGAGCTGTGGTGCACAGCTCCTTATGTAATTTACTGCTGAGTTGATGTGCCACCGATTCAGCCAGCGCAGGGGGCTGCCATTGCATGTTCCTGAGGTCCAGACTGGCATAAATTTGTCATTTTAGTGAGGAGAGTGGGAAATTACAGAAATATCCCAAGACTAATTCAGAAAACATTTAACTTCTCATGACTGGCATCTTCTCTAGCTTCTTGACAAAGATATTTCTTGTGCTGATATCCGATGTTCGTGTAGATGAAGTTGCTACTGCGTTTGAACTGGTCAAGTGGAATTGCTTAAATAGGAGAGGTTTAATCATAACTAGCCCTTTCAATGAATTGAGCTAAAATTATAGCCCTTGACTGTCCACCAGAACTAGAAGTATTTAGGTCAATTGTTTGCATGTATTTAAAACTGGTCTCTCACATAGTCCTCATAAATACCAGATGATCACTCATCTGAAAGGGAAAAACAAAAAAAGCTCATAGTAGTCATCGTAGAGATAGTAATGGGGTAAACAAATAAAAAGTAAATATGAAACTGAGAAGGAAAAGCGAAATTCTTCCCTGGCATAACACTGCTGTGTTTTGGAGACCAAACTTTTCAGATGTGTTCAAGCTCTTTGGAATTAATGGGATATTGGAAAGTGGAAACCCAGATTGCCTAAAACACTGGACACCAGTACTGAAAGCTGAACCAAGGTGTGTGTCTGTAACTGCACAAGTCGCTTGTGAAAGGCTGTTTTCCATGATAACATATTGGAGGTCAACTTTTTATCACCTTTTCTTTTGTGCATGCTCTTCTCCCTGGTGTTTCAAGCTGGGCCGTCACAAGGAGTACGAAAGAGATTGCAAACAGAAATGTTAACAACTATGTTGACTCCTTTTCCACCCACAGTAGCAGCTGAAAAACAGATCAAAGCTCAGAAGCAGTGTGTTCTTGTAACACGTTATGGCATCTGCAAAGTATTCTCTTCTTTTGAGAACCAGAGATGAACACTTTATTAGATTTCTCCTCTTCTTCTTTTGGTATAATGCCTAGGAGCAATCCTTTCAAATACCTTGATAGCTTCTGGTGATCAAGCCAACAAGCTGAATTCCCCTATAAGCACATCTGGGAAGTATGAGTGTGGCTGCTGATCCATGCGCAGCCCATGCCTCCGTGACACTCACTTGTCAGCTGTAAACTAGAAATGAGAGAATGATGAAACTGTAAAGAAAATCTCCATCCAATTATAAACATGCTTTGGCTGAGGGTTTTAAGGTTTTGGAACAGACTTCAAAATTTTGGACCGGATTCTAAGGGCATTTTGACACCTAAAGAGCTCAGTGTTAGCAACTGAGCTGTGTGCACCACATAGCAGCAGTGCAGAGGGGACTGAGGTGTCCTCAGAGTGCTCAGGCTACTGTCTGGACATTGTAAAAGAAGGCCAGAAAATCCTGTATATTGAAAATACATCAGGTATGCTGAATGGTGGCAGTGCATCTGCCCAGGATCTCTGGACATTCAGCAACCCAGCTGGAGCTCTACCAGGACTCCAGGCATCTGCAAATCCCAAATCAAAGGCCAAAGATTTCTCTTTTTCACTCAGATGTTATTTCAGACAGAAGAGGAGGATGTATGTGTTCAGGGGAACATACATTACCACTAGTAAGGCAGCTTGTTCAAATACAGAATTTGAAGTCGGCAGGGGTTAGATGTGTTTGCACATCAGGAAACCCTGCAAAATGCCTGTTCGCATTTCCAGGTATCTAAAGGCCCAGGTTTCAAAGCAGAGTATTTGATTTTTCTCTGGGGTTATCCTTCCCAAATTAAGGGGGAGCTGGGGTCTGCTGCCTCAGGCGGGAGGGAGGCTCAGCCCAGCCACTGCTCCTGGCAAGGCAGCCGCTCCAGTTCCAGCGGGAGCCACTCTTCAGCATGGAGGGGGAAAGGAGCTGGGAAAGGGTGGCCTGCTCATGTCACCCCCCTGCATATGCTGGAAATGCCTTTGCAGCCCAGGCTCTCGGTCTTGTGTTGGCTGCGCAGCGTGGCAGGGTCCTGGCTGATCGTCTGAGCAGCTGCACTCAGAGATCCCCTCGGTGCACAGCACTGGCTCAGCTTGAGTGGCAGCGCGCTTAGTGCGGGGAAGAAGTATCTGTGCTTCTTACGGCCACGTTGAAATTACCTGCTTATTGTGGAACTTCTCTTCATTAACTTGTGCTGTCTAAATATTCAGTGACTTGTCTTGGCTGTTTTTATGCTGCTTTTACAGTCAGTGAAGTAGGTTCCCCCACTGGATGATTCATCTGCCCTCTTTTAGTATTCAATATCAGAACGGGATAAATGACCCCGTGGAGATGCATTTCACAGAGGGAGCTTTATGCACCTCCAGCTAGCCGAGGTAAATGCCAATCAGTGGCATCAGGAGAAGCCAAGTTAATTTTCCACCCTTTGCTGCCTTTCCCACCCAGGCCACTGCCACTGAGTGATACTTACAAGATTTCATATGGCCCATGCCTGAGCTGGCCCCATGTTTCTGTCCAGCTTGTGCCAGTGGACCATGAAGAAGCGTGGCTGAGTTAGGAAGAGGTGCTGCACCGGCAGCTTGAACTGGCAGCCCCTGGGGAACGCTGCATCCTGGGTTCAGCCTGCCGGTAGTTGCCAGGTTTCTGTCTTTCAAGGAGGAAGAGTTGTTTTATTCCTCTCCTAGAGTAAATAGTGCCTGAAATGCTCAAAGAAGGCAGCTAGAGCCGTGGTTTTCAACCTGTGCTCTGCAAACCCTGGGGGTCTGTGGATCACTCCTAAGGTAACAAAGAAGAACTCAGTGAAAGGTGACTTGAAAAGCCATGTTTATTGTCAGTAGATTAACTCTTCGTAAAGGAGCTTGTCTCTTCTGAAAAACATTTGGGGGCTGCCGAGCATAAAGGTTGAAAACCACTGAGCTGGAATAATGTATCTTTATATGTGATAATTTGACAGCTAAAGGGCTAAAGCTATTCAACTGTACCTTTATGAAAAATGCCTGGAAAATTGAATAGAATGTGATAAACTTTGTGTTGGCATTTTTGATCCAGTCTGTGAAACTGAATAACTGAAGGGATTCTATAGAAAATACTCTACAAATGCACAAAATAAAAGGAGGATGAAGTCCTTTTCATAATGGTTCCAGCTGATCATGTAGAATCATGCTCCTGCTGTAGACTGTAGTTATTCTGTACTCTTTTTAAGATTTAACCCTGACAAATTGTATGGAATTACAGGCTAATTTCTATAGAACAGGTTTCATCCCTAGTACCAATATGATGACTTTTTAGTTGTAGGTATACATTGAATTTAATTTAAGATCTATGTAAATAATTTCTACAGAAGGAAGAATCACACAGATACTCAACATTTTGGATTTCCCCACCAGGGTAGCTTTGAATCCAGATACCCAGCTTTGGCAGTCAGACCCCTACGACAGCACGGGTTTATCACAACAACCATAGAGTTCTCGTATGATGGTTGGTACGAGAAATTCCTGCAAATGTTTATAAACTTTCACTGCATTTAAGAAGACAAGGCAGGAGTTACCAAGCAAAATGATTGCCCTCATGGTTACACATGGTTACTTTTTTTAGGAGAAGTGTTCAGGGGTTTTTTTCCTCCCACATCGATTGAGTTTTACTTGATTTTTGTCAGTATTAGTTCACCTTTATTTGAACTACTAGTTAATTCATTTGTAGAAGAGGCAGTACATTTAGGTACTTCCATCTGTGTTTAAACAAGGCTCTTGTGCTTTCCCCATTAAAAAAAAAGAATTTGTATTATAATGCTTGTGGTAGATGAGGTTCTGAATTTAACTCCTTCCTACTCTAGTTTCTCTTAACAACTCTGCGTTATCAGCACCTGGGGTTTCTAGTTTACTCTCTCTTTGCAAATATGAATTTGCAAGAAGGGGTTGATGGTAAGTAGCGTGGTTCTAATTTGCACTTGCGAAGTGTGTCAGACAGTTTCATCTAGTGCATGGCGAGCAGAGGAAAGCCTGTCTTCCTCTGAAAACAGCCCTTAGAGGATGTCAGAGAGCGTGTTTGGCTGCGATAGTCACTTGCAGATGCAATATGGTTTTGAAAAGAGGTGTCTGGGAGCTGCTGGAGGAAGGGATGCCTGTACTATGAATCCACTCCTTGTCTTTGTCTGTCTCCTTTTTCTTTCTCCTGTTTGTACTTGTTTTCATGCTTCTGGGCTGACATGTTAATGTGCTTTTGGATGAGTCTCTTTCGTTGCACTGGTAGAAGTTCTGTGGGCTGATTTGGATGAAACATTTGCGACAGTCATCTCTTCTGCTAGGACTGTACCTAGGTAGTCCTTTCTGACTTTCTGTTCATTACTCCCTCTCCATATACCTGGCATCCTTATGGCCTCATCCATCCCTCCTATCCTCCTGGTGCCTTCCAGACATCTGTTGTAATCACTCTTCCCCATGGTATCTGAGTACCCTTTTCTCATCCTTCCGCACATGCCTGTCCTCGGAGCAGGAATCTTGTCCATAGTTCATGTGCGTTTATAAAGTCTTTTCTTAATCCATTAATAATCTAGAGGTTTAACCCTGGGGTGATACTTGAGTGGATGGCTAGACATACAGCAGGCTGAACTGAGGCCATCCTTCTCTCTCCCAAGCAAAAGGGCAGAGGATTTATGGTAATAACCTCACCTGTGCCCTTGCTCAGGAGCCACTTTGCATCCCTGTACATCATCAGCGCTCCGGTGGTGTAAAATTCCCTCTACCCTGTCCCCTTTCTCTACTACACCACGTTAAGAAGCCTTACACCCTCTTCCTCCCCCTGAAGCCCAGCTTTCATCATACACTTGCCCAGCACTCTCAGAGGAATTCAGAATGAGTCACGCAGGGAGCCTCTGGGGACTCCTACTGATGCAAACTTCCTCCTCCTCAAGGCAGCCTGTGGTTTGAATGCCACAATGCAGCCGGTACTTGTTAGCTTGAGCCTCTGCCGTGAAGTTGATGGCAAAGCTTCGTCTCTGGCCCGGGCACCCCCAGCTTAGCACCTTCCTCCCCTGGGCTCTGGTGCAGGGGGGGAGACATCCTCTTCGTAGTGTCAGACGTGGGAGCTGCCCGGAGCCTTTCAGAGTGCCAGTCAACAGGGAATGAGGGGTTTTTTGAAGGAAGGGGTTATTATTTGTTCTTAAGGTGTATTCCAGTACAGACAGGAGACTGGCATCAACACATTAAGTGAAGTGTTATGTGGATGTTTATAAGTAAGATTAAAGTCCCCCAGTTCCTGAGATGGAATAGGCTTCCATCGCAAGAGCTTTGCTAGTGGTCTGTCATCACCTGCTTCCAGCATCTGCATTCGGAAGTACAAGACGTGATGAACAGGGCTCATTTGTGTTGTTTTGGACATTCCCTCTCCCCCCAGTAGGCCATTGTCTTTAAAACATTATACTTTCTCCCTCTTCATGTGGGAAAAAATATATCCTTTTCTGGTGGTAATTACACAGTGTTGTGTTGTGGACCTTTCATCCCATTACAGTAAGTGGACAAACTACTGTCATTTACAAGAATGAAATAGGTGAGGAAATGGGAAAGTTTCTAGCACTCCCGTGCGTAAATGTCAAGCTGACATGGGAGAACAATTCCAACAGAAAGCAAACTTTCTTGCTAGCAGTGAGCACTGGTGCAGTTGTGCTCTGAAGCAGGGATGGAGGAATGCCTGCCCCTTCGTCAGGTGTTTCAGAAATAGAAGAATCAGGCAATATTAGTGGAGGGCTACAGATCCTTAACCCCTCTGCCCTTGCAGTTCAACTGAGACACGCTTCAGCTCTTCTTTGCTCTCAGTTTCAAAATCTCTTCAGTCTGTCTGTGTACTGCCTTGTCATGGATCTGTTGGCAAGGTCAGGGTTCGAATACATTGAGATGTTTGCTCTCTGGCAGAAATTTGCTGCCTTATTATTCCCCACCTCTGCATACACACCTTCTACATCTCTCAAAACAGATTGATGCTCTTGACTGTTTTTTTCTCATTTGTAGTGATTCCTCATGGGAAGTTTACTCTCATGAGACATTTGCCGTGAAGCTTTGATTACAGGAGTGAAGTCTTTACTAACGCATCATCAAAAATGTATTTGCACATCACCAGGGAAGAGCTACCAGTTTGGTAGTAGAGCTTCCTTCTTCCTTTGGTAGACTTGCTTGTGGGCTGTGTGGACTAGAATTTGAGCGGCTTGCCCTTATCTCCCCTTTCTTTGTATGTGGTGGTTGCCAGATGCTGGCAAGGGGTGGGTGGGGCAGTGTCTGCCGTTCTCCCACCTTCTGTGGAAGAGGGGTTCAGTTCCCTTGGAGGCCCACCAAAGCGGGCGGTGGCGGTCCCTCTCCAGCCGCGGGCCGGGGTTGGTTTGGCAGCAATTAGTTGCCGCCACCTGCTGACCAGGCAGAGCTGGTGCCCGGGATGGGCCCCACCGCTCCCCACCCAGTCCAGCAGTCCCAGTGAGGGGGTGATGGGGCAGGGAGTGGAGGCCAGGGTGCCTGCATAAAGCAGGAGCACCTGGGGACAAGTGCAAGGTTAGTCATTTAGGGAAGGGTGGCATGTGCCTTAGCGTGAACGCAGCCATCAGTGAGGGCTGAGCTGGTCTGGCTGTGGGCTGCTGTGAGCTTGGAGGTTATCAAGTGGATCCCGGGGGAGACCAAGTCTGGTGCGGGAAGTTTGGATGATGTATAGCTGCCGCGTTAAATGCCACAGCAAAGAAATACTGTCAGACTGCATGTCTGCCCTTTAATGCATCTCTGTAAAGAAAGGCATGAAATGCAGGTACTCTTTCAGAATAAAGGAAAATAGAGAGTGGCAAGAAATTTTGCCTGACCCTAAACTTCCAAAATTCAGGTTTGCTCTTCTTTTGATTTAGTGAAAAAATGGTGATCTTCAGTGTTCTTCAGAAACTATTTCACATTGTTAGCTCTTTAACAAGGATGTCCTTTCACACCGGTGTTTTTGGACATGGGATTTAAATAAGAGGTAAACCAGACAAACAAGTTCATTGGACAGAAGGATGTACGATGCCTACTAGGACAGTGTCACTCCACTAAATCTTCGTTTGGTGGCCAAATGGCATGAAGCGGCGGCACCTGCTGTGAACCTCTTCCCGGGCTGCCTGGGTGCTGCGATGCCTGGGGCACTGGTGCAGGGTTTCTTGGCTGCCATGGCGGGAGCTGACTTCTGCAGCTCTTAGGAATTCTGGCCCGCTTTCTGCCCTTTAACGACCTGTGTGTAACATTTGCCTTTGCTGGGGTCACTCCAGGCTTTCAACCAGCAGCGCTTAGGAGTGGAGCCAGGGGCTGCGACACCTCGATATTTTGCTTTGATCCAAGCTAATTCTTACGGTTTGGGAGCTGCTTTCAGGCCATCCCATTTTGGTGCCTCCATAGAGACTCTAATCTCATTTTCTCTCTTTTTCAAAACACTCTTATTTTCACAGGAATGCATAGGTCTTCCCCTAATTATTCTCCAGGGAATCTCCCTTTTTCTTGCGTTTATCACTTTTTAGTTTGTTTGTTTGTGTGGAGGTGGGGGAGAAAACTCCAATGAGAGATGAAATGCCGCACGCGGCGGTTCTGCTCGGCTAGAGTGGCACTGTCCCTGTTCTGTCGGAGCAGGGGAAGGTTGCTGTTACCATTTTATAACGTGTGGTCTCAGGTACATGCCTGCTTCCTAAGCAGTTTGAGTTGCTGCGCAGATGTTACTGTAAAACCCTGTTTCCACTTAACCCCTTGCTGCTTGGCCTGACGCCGGAGCGGCCGCTCCTGCTGATGCCGAGGCTCTCTCTCCTTGCTCTGCAGGGCCCTGGGACCTCGAGCAGCTCCGCTGCCACCACCCCGTCCGTGTCAACCCCAGTCACCGGCCACAAGCGGATGATCATCCCCAACCAGCCTCCCCTCACCGCCACCAAGAAGTCCACCTCCAAGGGCCCAGGGCAGCCGGCGCCCATCCCAGTGACTCCCGTTGGCACCCTGAAGCCGCAGCCGGTGCCGGCCTCATACGCCACGGCCTCCACGCCCAGCCGCCCGGCCTTCAACGTGCAAGTGCGGACGGCGCAGCCCAGCCCGCACTACCAGCCGCCCGGCCCGCAGCCCGCGCACTACGGCACCCCCGGGCCCGGCCAGCCCTAC
>Ga0065711_1048788_pt1 | contig 11633 bp, 13 predicted proteins | sample Hoacrofraction12_FD_59098 | JGI IMG/M metagenome (GOLD analysis project Ga0065711, IMG submission 59098) | Hoatzin crop microbial communities from Cojedes, Venezuela - Epithelial fraction 12 v2 (version 2) | ecosystem: Host-associated > Birds > Digestive system > Esophagus > Crop | place... | reverse complement strand
AGGCCAACCGTGCCCTGGGCTGCATCCCCAGCAGCGTGGGCACAGGGCGAGGGAGGGGATTCTGCCCCTCTGCCCTGCTCTGGTGAGACCCCCCGGGAGTCCTGCGCCCAGCTCTGGAGCCCTCAGCACAGGACAGAGCTGGAGCTGTGGGAGTGGGGCCAGACGAGGCCCCAGCCATGATCCGAGGGCTGGAACCCCTCTGCTGGGAGGAAAGGCTGAGAGAGCTGGGGCTGGTCAGCCTGGAGAGGAGAAGGCTCCGGGGAGACCTTAGAGCAGCCTGCAGTGCTTAAACAGGGCCTATAGGAAAGATGGGGAAAATCTTTTTAGCAGGGACTGTTGCGACAGGACAAGCAGTAACGGCTTTAAACTAAGGGAGAGTAGATTTAGACTGGCTATAAGGAAGAAATTTTTTACAGGGAGGGTGGTGAAACCCTGGCCCAGGTTGCCCAGAGAGGCGGTCGCTGCCCCATCCCTGGAAACATCCAAGGCCAGGTTGGACGGGGCTCTGAGCAACCTGGTCTGGTTGAAGATGTCCCTGCTCATTGCATGGCGGTTGGGCTAAATGGCCTTTAAAGGTCCTTTCCAACCCAAACCATTCTATGATTCTGTGATCTTTCTTGACAAATAGACCCAAGTTGATACAACACCAGCCTAACTGTCAACCCCTGCTTGGGAAGGTCTAGAAAGTGTTATTTCTTTTTGTTTTTCTTCCAATTAGTGTCAGAGCTGCCAAAGCAAGCTGTTCATGAAGTGGCCTTCTTAGGCTCTCTCTAATCAGTATGATTTCTACTACCAGTTCTTTTTTTCATCAAGTTTTCATACTTAGCAACTAACCCCTGTTTGACTTTGCTCTGTGGGTTCCTGCAGAAGTAAAGCAACCAGGACATGCATGTGCACGCCTGTTTGCGTGTCTTTTCTTCAACACACCTTAAGCCTGCTGTCAAACTCTGCCAAAGCAGAGAGGAGAGGTTTTTTAAGATAACCAGGTTGCTGCAAGTTCTGTGCAAACAGGCAGCTTAGAAGAAGAGAAAGATCCTATTCCTGCCTCCTCTCTGAGTAAAGGGCTGACGCAGCAGAAACCACAGAATCTGCACAGCAACAGGATCCCATAAAAGCCATTGGAAAAGCTTCATTTGATCTCTCAATTAACAAAGACATATAACCATAAACCCCAGGCTTTATTAGTCTCCTTGGTTTTAAATCACTCCACCAGTGTTCACACGGTATGGAGTATCTTATTGAAGCAGACAGACTTGGAAGCCAGTCAACCTGTGTCTGTTTCTCATCGCCCTCCTATTTTAACGCCTTTTGAGAGTTACATCCCTTGTGGTCATCCATCTCCTGTGCTTTTTACTATTGACAAATCTGACTTCAGCCCAGTTTCATCGACCCTGATAAAGAACCAGCAGAATAAAGGCCAAGAGAAGCTGCCTTCACTCTGATGCATCACGAATCCACGTTCAACAGACACTTCTCTGAATAATGGTGACAGTAATGCCCATTCTGGACAACTCCCAAGCACCCAGATGAACACAGCATAAACCCATTCTCCAACATCTATCCTGCTGGCAGGTACCTGAAATACTTGGCCTCCCTGGAGAAGCAGCGTGCTCCAAGCCCAACTACCACGTGGTTGAACAACCCAGCACAGAGCTATCTGTAGGATCTTCTGTGGTGCCAGTGGTCTATCTGTGACAGCCGAGAGGGGAACCGCCATTCCACCAAATGCATTTGTCATTTCAGTGGAAAAATTACATGCTAATGATTGGAACAGAACAAATATCACAGTGCCCACTTGCAGTATGTGAGAGTTATTAGCACAAACTCGGGAAATAGGACACGCATAAAGCGCTCATGTAGAATACAAAAAAGTGACATCGTCTCATGTCTTGAAAGCAAGCGCACTGTGCCCCAGGATCCCACCTCTCCTCTGCTGCCCTTCTCAGCAGTTTCACGCCGGCCTGGTTTACATACCCTCATCGTGGTTCTGAGCAGGCTTGGCTCTATAGAGCTGATGCGACACGACGCCACACTGACAAGTCATGAGCAACCCATAAAATGAGAGGTTTATGCTGTGCCTGTCGCAACGGGACTCTGTCAGGATCTCTGAAGGCCAGTGTATCACCATTTACTCCTGATGATATGAATACACGTGCCATACTCACACATCAGCAGGAGAGAAAGGAGCAGTTGTTCGGGCCCTGTCTTTGCCTTCCACGTTCCCTCAGTGCGGTGCCGGTGCCAGCCGTGCTGCGCACACCAGATTATTCTTCTTTCAAAAGCCAGTGTCCCCTTCTACCAACATCCAACAGGATGGGGTTTTGCAAAATCTATTTTCTGGCACATCAGCCTTCTAACATAAAGCACTACTATGCTCGTAGACTTTTAATTAATACTTTCCTTCACTGTTTCAGTATTACACTTGCCAGCTTCATGAGTTTACCTAGGGGTCTCACCCACAGGCTGAACTCACCACGAACCAGCACCCCTCCCAGCCTGGGTCTGCCTTTGCTCACAGACAGCAGCTCCACGAGGCCTCTCCGTGCACATCTTTCTTATTCCACCTCACAGCCTCCTTTAGCTAGAAGGTGTTCTGCTCTTCGTAATTATAGTCTAGAGTATTTTCGATGTTTCTAATCCTTTCTCTGTGTTGTTGCATTTATCCTCATTAAATAATTAACTGCCACCTTTTGTCTGTACTGCACACTCCTATACAATGTTAATTGATGAATTATTTTCATTTAGCATTCACTAAAGATGGTAGCAATATATCAGATACAAATGCAAAGGCTTTTCCCCTTCTTTTATCTCTAAGATGATGATGTTTAATTTTCAGGGTAGATGTTGCCAGCTACAAGATGTCATCTCCATTCAGCATAAATAACTTTTTATTATGGATAACAAAACTGGCTTCTCCCACCTCATCATTTGCAAGCAAACTCAGTGAAAATTAGATTTAAAGGATCATCAAATTCAGTTCAAAGCAACAGGCAGATCTAGAAGCGAATTAAGGCATTGCAGAAAACATTCCATCAAAAGCAGCACTTGTCCACTCTCGGCCCCTGCTGCCAGGAGACCAGCGTTCCAGCTCCTGCCCCAAGACCTGGCTCCTGTGCTTCACGGACCTCTGCCTACCAGACTGTGGATATAATACCTATGCTCCAAATGCTGGCAACCTATGCATTAAATACAGAATTAAATTAAATACAGAATTAGATGTCTCCTTGCAACACCCCCATACCTCCCCAGCCTAAAAACTTTGACACTTCTGTCTGTGCCCTGCAACTCCAATAACTTCTGTTCTACGTAAGCTGGCAAAATGATACGAAAAGGCACGACTTCTTTGAAGCAGTGACTGACTGGATTCAAGGGTTTTATACTGGGCATGCCTCTTTGATTTTCTTACAAATGCCCTTCTCAATACACTCCTGCTGCAGAGCAGGTAGCCATGAGGGCCACCCACACCACCTTAGCGACTACGACAGATTAAAAAAGGAAAGAGTGTTCCGTCTTCACAGTCGGCATCATCATTATTATGTTAAAAGAGCAGTTGTTTGGCAGAAAAGCGTGACTCAGCTAAGCGGCAGCGTCTCTCCAGAGAGGGAGGAAGGGTTTGACCTCACGATCACACCCTCCTGTTTGCTTGCCGCCTCCTCATCTCGCTCCGTTGCTTCCTCCATCCCTCTCCCCTTCACCATGCTGTCCCCCCCATCCTCCTTCCTGCTCTGCTCCCCCTCTCCTACCCCAGTGGCCTTGTCCTTTTCTTTCTCCTCCATCAATCTTAACCCCGCTGGGTTTTTCCTCCTTCCCACTCTTCTTGTTTTTTCTGTACAGGAGGCAACCAGAGGACTGAAGGTCAGACTCTGCTCCTAGCTGCAGCTAAGCCTAAAGCTGCTAAGATGGAAGCGATACTATTCACCCGGTAATCCTACCGCAGATCTACCTCTTCAGCTGAAAGGGGCAAGCGAGCTGTGGTGGGCTTGAATGCCAACAGCGTCTTCGTGGAGCCACCAGTTCACACTCAGTATTAATTTGTTTCACAGCACTGCAATTATGGGTGGTTTAATGAAAGAAGAACGAGGCTGTATCAACCAGCCGCGAGAACGCAAGCCGTTCCTTTCTGCTCTCCACTCTCCTGAGGTAACAGCACTCTGCCGAGAGGAAACACTGATGCCATCAACTCCGCCGTGGCTCCCGCCGCCATCGTCACCTCCGAGGAAGGCAGGCCAATCTCACGGCTTCAGCACAGGCTATGGGGGAAGGGGGTCAGCTCCTGGTTCCACACAGATTGCCCACGCGACGCTGGAAACGTATTTCAGTTGTCTGCCTTGGCTTCCCGCCCCCAGGAAATGGGGTACCTTACCCCAGAGACGGGGGTGAGGGGAGCTACGCCGAGAAACACCGGGAGCTCAGGTGCTATGGGAAGGAGCAGGATGCTAACGCCCCAGTGGCTTGTTTCAACTGTGGAAGCACAGAGAGGCTCCACAGCGTCATCGGCGGCTTGCCAAAACAAGGTTTGAGGCACAGGAGTGCTCAAACCCTAACTGAGAACCTACACTCCAACAGCCAAGTGACTGGGAGAGACTCCTGGTCCCCGAGCACAGCGGTCCCAGCACACCCCGCTGCCTTGGAGAGAACACACCGCAGCACATCCATCCTCGCGTCCCTCCTGCCTGGCGAGCAAGTGACAGACAACAACGTTCCTGCAGGTTCAGGCAGGAACACCCTGCCGTGGTGTCTCCTTCACGTTCTGTTTACTAGCAGCAGTGGTGGACTATTAATACAGATTTCTGATGCTGCAAAGCACTGCGCTAGATGAGAGCAGCCGTATTAATCACCTTCTGTTTTCTAAGCAGGACTCTCAGAAACGTGTCATGGAGCCTGTGAAGCATGCACAGGCCAGCTGATACCCTGACCCACAAGCCAGCCCCAAGATGAAACCACCTCAAGGGGCTTGGCCAGTCAAGCTAAACTTCCTCCATTTATTATTTCACCCAGCAAAATTAAGCTATAAATCTTAGCTGACTTTCCCTCACAGTCACATTTAAAATCGTGATGCCTGTATGTTTCCTGAGACTGCTCCGAGGGGTAATTACACCTCTTTTTAATGTCACTGATCATTTCCAGCAGCGGTTCTTTCTGGATCTCCCCGTTTCTGCACACAGTTCACACAGCACCTCCTGCTTAAGAGATGTTCCCTCAGTGAGGGCTAATACATAATAACGCTGGCAGTCAGGGGAAGAAGTGACCCAAGTCCTTCCAAGAATTAAACAAGCCAGGAGAGATTTTAATTTTGGCCTTTAAAAAGAATCAATTGCAAATTAATTTTGTTCCCAGACGAGGACATTTTGGGAAGCACTCTGCGGAGCGAAGCGGCCAGCTCTGCCTAAGGAACGGGTCCATCCCGTCGCAGCCTTGACACGGGAGAGGCCGTCGGGACTGCGCCTGACTGAGGGGAGGGACGGGGCTGAAACTGTGCCGTGTGCTGCCCGTGTGGAGCTTGGAATGCCCGACTGCCTCCAGCTGCTCCGCACGGCCCACGGAGGAGACACGTGGACGGGGCAGCACAGCAGCGCAGTGAGCTGGAGCTCCGAGGGAACGACCGCACATCCACAGCTCCGAGCTCTCCTTGGAGGAACGGCGATGTGCAGCGAAGGCGGAATCCCTCTCGAAATCCAGCTGGATTTCGTGCTGCTGATCAGCACCCTTTGAGCACAGCATTTCAGCCAGTTTTCAGTCCGCTTCACTGTCCGCTTACCTGGACCGTACTGCATCAGTTTGTCTGTGAAGATACTATGGGCGGCTGTGTTGCACACCTTACTACAGCAGAATCACAGAATTATTAAGGTTGGAAAAGACCTCTAAGATCATGAAGTCCAACCGTCACCACAACACCACCATGCTTACTAAAAATAACACCCGTTGCTCTCCCTTCACCACCAAGCCTGGTATCTCATGGTAGAAGGCTGTCACAGTATGGTTCAGCATGAACTCCCCTTCGTAAATCCGTGCTGACTATTCCTGATCATATTCTTCTCCTTCTTTTGTGTGGAAATGGTTTCCAGGAGGATTTGCTCCACCAGCTCCCCAGGGACCAAGGTGAGGCCCATAGCTCCCCAGATCCTCATTCTTAAAGACACGAGTGACATTTGCTTTTTTCCAGTCACCATAACCTTTCAAAGAAACCAGCAGTAGCCTTGGAGTGATGCCTGCCAGCTCCCCCAGCACTTGTGGGTCCAGCCCGTCAGTTTCCATGGCATTAGAAAACAAGCAGATCCCTCCCCTTCACTCTGTAAATGCTCCAGCTCCACACACACTGCTCCCTTCTGCTAACGCGTTTCAAAGAACGCAACCGAAACGCTGTCTCCTGCACGTTTATAAGATTCTCTTGCTGTAACCACGCAAAGCAGGTTTTAAACCAAGCCATTCTGCACCCACCCTCACCACAAAAGCGACAAGCAAGAAGAGCCTTGCTCCTGTTCCTGGAATGTAAGCGCATTAAAAAAAAAACCCAAGTGTCAGGCTGATTGCCTTCTCGCTTCCGCAAATCTCTTTTCAAAAGTACACAACCCCGTCTCTCTTTTCGCTGCAAATGCACAACAAAATCCAAAGGAAAGGATCCCCCAGCTTAACGATAAAGTTCTTTCCAGCAGGCAAGTCGCACAACGTGCGCACTTCTCACTGGCTTTTTAAAGGCAAGAAAGGAACTGACTGAACACCTCCTCCTCTGCTGAAACCTGTTTAGACTAGAGTCATTGGAACAGAGGGCTTTGGAAGGGACTTTGTCCTGTGCAGCCTGCTGTAGGAGACCCTGCTTCAGCAGGGGGGTTGGACTGGGTGACCCACACAGGTCCCTTCCAACCCCGACCATTCTGGGATTCTGTGACTTTACCACTTTCCGCAACTGAAACAGAAAGAAAATAGTGGCAGAGAGCAAACAGGGCAACCGACAGAAAGCAAGCGGAGAGGCAGCCACCCCTGCGCCCTGCGGATACTTTACTTTTATCCCCTCCTCCCGGGAAGATGGAGCGAAGCCTGGCTTTCTTGTTCTTCTCCTCAGGGGCCATGGGGAGCGGTTTGGAACTGTGGTTTAGCGCCGAAGAGTCGCGGTTGTTGCTGTTCATTCTCAACGGTGGGGCTGGAGGTTTCTCTTCAACATCCAGACTATCGGACATCTTCAGCAGCCCTCACAGCCTCCTGCAAAAGCAGAACAGAAAGCACGCCTGTCACGTACGGATGCCACGGCTGGTGTCCTGGGGAGGAAAGCGGGCACGAAAAGCCCGCTGCTGGAATAAGGACGCCTCTCTATTAGGAGCTTGCTCTGCATATGGTTACTGCTGGTTGCCATACATAAACACAGTGGCCAATTCCTAAAAATCAATGTATCACCATTAAAATACAGCTTTTTATTTTTATCCTCGTTAAAGGCTTTTTAAATTTTTATTTACAACTTTTTTCCCTGTAGTTGTTTACAATCCAAATTTTCCCTCTAAAACCAGACTTCCACAGCAACATTGAAATGATTTACTGAAACTGCGCGGTATCGCAGCGAACCGTTCTTGTGATGTAAGAAACAGGGTGCCTGTCGGGGGGATACGGAGAGCAAGCATGAGGATCTCTGCTCCCTCCCTGCTCTGTGGCTGGGGAGGGTTTATCCTGGGCGTGTGGGGCTTCAAAAGGAACGATCTTCCCCAAGGACATTCATTCCAAAGTGCCAATTAAAAACTTTCTTGCACATAAAAATGAGCAATAGGTTTGCTTCAAAATCAAACAAAATCTAAGCAGGAAAACGATCGTACCCTGAAACAACCCCAACCTTCCTCCTCCTGTCCTGCTACTGCAAAGGTCTGCTACCGCAGGGCTGTCGGTGGCACAGCTTTGAGTAAAGGCGTTGTAAAGTCCCAGGCGCGGCGCAGGGGCAAGGAGCACACATGCACAGGCTGTTGTTGACTGCTAAGAACGGGGGTACTCGGTCAAGGAAAAAAATATGCAGAAATGGTTACAAAACTTTCATAAGTTGGGAAAACACAGGGTAGGACTTTTCAAATTCCTAGTCTCTCTAGTGTATCTTCAATATTAAAATTCAAGTCTGGATTAAGCAGCCGGTTTAACAAACCAGCAACGCTTGGTAAAATGAACTGTTTTAAGACCTGAAAATAGCGGATGATTTCAGACAGATCAGATGTGATGTGGGCTATATTGCATGTTTTTAAAGTTTACATTTCGACAGGCACCTTGCCTTCCAACCCCTCTAAAACAAACGTGGCTCCGTTTCTGGAAGGCACGTGCAGACCACCGTGCGTGAGTTATGGATCTCTCCTCGTGCTGACTCACAGGTAACACAAGTTATTGCAGTCATCAGCTGCTCTCTTAAACTTAAAATGAAGCAACTTAAGGTCTTCAGCTGTGGAAGTCGGAGGGGGTTTTTCAAAAGTATCAGCCAAACCTGGCAACTGGCGCTTACACACAGGGGTCCCAAAGCTCAGCGGGGAACAGCGTTGCTGCTCTCACTTTGCTCAGGTAAAGCTGCCATGGTTGAGGGGTTTTGGAGTTTGTTGGTTGTTTTTTTATTTTGGAGAGGTTAATGTTTTCAACAACTGCATTTATTTTTATACAGCTGGAATTGTGCTGGGATGTCCAACTGATACATTAATAGGGAATAATCAAATCCACATTGCCTTAACTGACAATACCTGCCACGTCAAACCTAAACGACCAGCTGAAACGTTTAGAGACATTCGCTCTAGACAGCTTTTCATGACATGGGCATTTTAGCCACTGCTACCACTTTCAACTGACCACACATAAAACAATCACCTCCTTTTTTACTACTTGACTTACATTTCTAATTTCACCCAAACGAGATCCCAAAATGCCACGTGTGAGATTCAAAGCATCTGCTCAGTGATAAGAACAATAAATGACGTGTGCCATCACATCTCTGTTTTGCACTGGTCCCTGGGTCCAGGAAGCGAGGTTCCTGAAGATCTGGGTCCACAGAGGATCCCAGGGACCCACCCCGGGGTCACACAGTCGAAAGCCCCAGCAACTGCTGGTCCCAGGCCTCTCCTTACTACACACAGCACGAAGCAGGGATCCTGGAGATCCTGACGGACAAACACTTAAAGGCGTTACGGACCCCAGCTGCTCACCTCCATTGGGGCAGCAGTTTGTATGAGCACCCTTCCCAGCTGACCTCATCAACTGCTTTGTGTCAAATGAGTGATTTGAGCTATTCGGGCATACTTTGCCTGCAGCAAACTAGGCAGAGCTCAAACAATTGCTCGGCTGGTAGATCAATACGGTGTTCACCAGCCAAAGAGGATGTCTACTCGTAGGCTCCAGCCCTATGTGAACTGCTAGACCTTCTCTACACCACGGAGCTGCTCACCTCTACCTGTATGCTGCACAGGTAACCACGGGCAGCCACCGGCCAGGTGCTGTTTCTTCAGGAAAAGAGCACGCACTCTTAACTGATGAAGTCATGTATCGGAGACTGCTGTCAGCCAGAAAGACGCTTCTGTCGTTTGGAACAGACCACTTGTGAAAGCACGGAAGCCATCCTTCACAGCAAACCCTGGTCCCCAGGAGGGCTCTGCCGACACAGCCCGGCTGCCCGGGTAGGGACCTCCTGTGAGACCTGCTCTGGTGATGAAGGAACACGGCCCACCCTCCTATGGAAGCACACATCTAGGTGATAACACGCTCCGTAACACCAAGGAATAGCTATAATTGTGCCCAGGCTGGGGCTTGTGCTGACCTAACTTTCAAGCACAAACTAGCCTATTTACCTAGAGAACTAAACGCTTTTGTAGATCTAGGTCAAACAGTTAACGTGACTAATCTTTGTGATTTCGATCCTGAACTGCAGAAGGCTTTCTTTCCACTAAGAGGGTGGGGAGGAAGAGCCAGCGATGAAAACTACCGTGAGGGAATAGGGAGAACTACCTGTGCCGTGCGTGTTCTCCTGGTGAAGGGAAGCGCGTGATGCCCGGGTATCTCCGCACAGGGAGGCGCGGCAGAGGCCCCAGCTCATGAAGCCCAACCGAGACATCTGGACACAGCTCCTGTCCCTCCAGCAAGTCTCATGGACCAGGAGCTTACGGCAACAGCAGCTTCTATTTTCTCTTTAACTCTTTCACCCACCTACAAGTATTTTTCCAGCACCAGAGACAGCCTTCGCTCCCCCAGCTTGCTGGCGTCGGGCTGTGCAGAAGCGCCAAGGCACGTTTTCAGCTGGTGATCGAAAGCAGGACGGTTATTCTGCTAAGTCCATTACAGGGCATAGAGTTTCAGTTGTCCCTCAGAATGGGACAACTGTGTCTGTCACTGTGTCTATTTGTAAACAACGCCCGTTTGCTGAAATAGGTCCTCCCATGGGATTTCAGGCCACAAAGAATGCTATTAACGGTCTCTGGCCCAATTTGCCTATGATGTAATTATTTCCAAGATTTTGAAAGGAACACTATTTTTTGTTCAAAGCTGTTTCAGGCTCAGTTTCAAGAACTGCACAAAGCTCTTTTATTCACTTCTAAACCAGGGGGGGAAAAAAAAAAAGAGGGGGATGAGAGGGGGGTAGATAGTCTAAAAGGTTTAATGGTCGATAGTAACTTTCTAAAGCTGGTCTAAATGAAAACCAAAGCAAACCACGAGGCAATACACACCAAGAGACTTACAATTTATGGTTTTACTGATCAGAGACCATCTGCTCTTCCATTCGTTCTAATTTTGAGAATTTCCATGTACCACTGCATCACGACAAAAGAACATTCACTATCACGTAAGCCTTCAGATTTTCAGTGTTTTGTACTGATTCACTTGCCTTAGAGAAAACCTGTACAGAACGGAGGGCCAACAAGACGTACTCAGCTCAGAAACTTCTCAGGTTTACATCGCAGAGAAGTGTCAACAGCACAACAGCCCAAGTTAAGCTCTAACCCGGGGCCAGGTTTTCCTATCATAATAACAAGCCCTTGGTCCTGCTAGTCTTGTTGACGACCCCAACAAAAACCACCTTCTGTCTATTGGACATGATTATGCCATATCCATATGCTCAGTCAAGCAGTCAAATTCTGGTGTTCTTCCTATTTTTCTTTTTTATTTTAGGGTTTTGTTGTTTTGCTTTAAATTAAAGGATATAGATAAGATTGGAAGGTCAAAAGACTGGACATTTGGAAGCACTTCTTGACCGAGAGGGTGGTCAAACCCTGGCACAGGCTTCCTAGAGAGGTGGTCGATGACCCAAGCCTGTCAGTGTTTAAGAGGCATTTGGACAATGCCCTTAATACCGTGATTTAACTTTTGGGCAGCCCTGAAGTGGTCAGGCAGTGGGACCAGATGGTCATTCTAGGTCCCTTCCAACTGAAATAGTCTGTTCTATTCTAGGCTCAGGGAGCTGGGCTTGTTTAGCCTGGAGAAGAGAAGGCTGAGAGGGGACCTTAGAAATGCTTATAAATATCTGCAGGGTGGGTGTCAGGAAGATGGGACCAGACTCTTTCCAGTGGTGCCCAGCGATAGGACAAGGGGCAACGGGCAAAAACTGAAGCAGAGGAAGTTCCAGCTGAACATGAGGAAGAACTTCTTCCCTCTGAGGGTGACGGAGCACTGGAACAGGCTGCCCAGGGAGGCTGTGG
>Ga0065711_1009924_pt1 | contig 11633 bp, 2 predicted proteins | sample Hoacrofraction12_FD_59098 | JGI IMG/M metagenome (GOLD analysis project Ga0065711, IMG submission 59098) | Hoatzin crop microbial communities from Cojedes, Venezuela - Epithelial fraction 12 v2 (version 2) | ecosystem: Host-associated > Birds > Digestive system > Esophagus > Crop | place... | reverse complement strand
GGAGAGAAGCAAAAAAGAGAGCACTTAACAATGGTGGTGGTAAAAAGTACAAACTGTTCCTGAACAAATATTTTCAGCTACAGTGCAAAAAATTAGCACCTTCCTGTCACAAATGCTCAAAGTTTGAAGATGATAAATGCTAATTAAATGTCCCTTTATGAGTTTTCTTAATATACGGATGCTACAGTAAAAAAGGCAGAAATTAAATTCTGAAAGTTCTTAACTACACTTAAAGTTTGTTTACATGTATATGGAGTTTTTACTATCTACAGAATTTCACAAGCATCCTACCAAAGCAAATTAATATCCTTTCCAAGCTTGTGTGCTTCTGTGACAAAAACGAACCTTACCCATTGATTTCTCTTCAGATTTCAGTGCTTCTGCGGTTTTGTGGTGCACTTGAGCTGTAGAGTCTGTTACCTTGGACTGCGAGCTTTTGGAACTGGTTTGCTTCGATCCTTCTGCCTCTGAAGATTTTTGGGATAACTGGAGTTGGCTTGTGAATTTTTCATGCTACATGACATTCAACAGAGAAAAAAACACCCTCAAAGAGTGGAAAAACCCCTGATATTACCAATAACTACACAATGACAGAAGAACATCTAGGAACTGCATGTTGCTACCTTAAGTGCTTCTTCAGGGACTCTCATCTCTCCCCTGACAACAGTAAAAAGATTAGTATGTATGAAATGCTAAGGAAAATACTGGAAAGGCTTCTCAATTCACAACAGGATTTTACACAAAAACAACAGTTCTGCAGCCTGTTCGCCCATTGGAATGGTGACACTTCTACAAATATGTCACTGTTAGACTAGCATGTATGATCATAATCATCAGAGCAAATGCACAATACAGTTATTTACTATTTGCAAATAGAACACTGAGTAGATACCTTAATGTTGTAATAATGCAAGCTCTCTTTTTTCATTTCGTAGTTTGCCAAGTGATTACTTGTAATCTTCTCTACTTACTTGTAATCTTCTCTACTTGTATACAATTTCATATCATACAATATTCATATATTTGCCTCAAAGAAAGCAATGTTTTTTTAGCAACTCAGAAGTTACACATTAGGTTTTAAATAGTAATTGGAAGTTGAGGTTTCTTGCAGTGAGAAACAATGAAATGAGCTTATCAATAGTTCTGACCAAAGTACAGTATTTTAAAACCAACCATTTTCTCTAATCTAGGCATTTTTGTAGTAACGAGAGAAATAAATATTTCAAAGCTGCTTCTCAAATAGTATGAGAACCCTTCATTTAACGTAACCACACTTTTAAAAAGAAAAGTGTGTCCCGACACTGTGCATTCTTATGACAAGGATATCATATCCAAATCTCAATTTATCTTCTAACTTCAGAGTGATGTATGTCTGTTCCGGAATCCTCACATCATTCACAAACGTCTACAGAAATAAAGGAGGACAGAAAGCGATACTGTTAAATTCCAAAACAGTAAAATGACAAATCACTTAAGTAATTTTACATGAAAGTTTCCAGCACTACAAATTTTCTAGTGGTGATTCACTGGGGAATTAAACTTATCAGCTCAAATTACCACTTGCTTCACAAAATACTTCAAACGAAAGGTTAAACACCCGTTGCTAACTAGGCTGCTGACACCACACTGGTCTCGAAAAGTTTCTTACAAGTTTAATCTTGTTAGCAGTATTTACTGAATCGTTGATTAATATTGCCTCAAATTAGCATCTCCACTCATTAATTTTCTTGTAGTTTGCTTTTTCAATCTGAATTAGCTGTCAGAATTGATTTATCATCACATTTGCACAGCATTTAACATAGGATATGAGAGTTCGGAGGTAGCTTATAATTTCTAAACATTGTCAAAGGACTTAAAGGAAAAATGGACCAAGTTGGTGCATCTGAGTAACTCCAAATAGCAGTAATAAAGAATCCAACATATTGCAACTCTTGGAAGAGCAGGTATAACACCACTTGTAAGCAGAAGTAACATTATTATACCAGCTATCAGAAAAGCAGAGCAAATTCCATAGGCTTGACAATACCTTTTGAAAATTCAGTTATTGTACAATAAGTAACCCTCTCCTCCTCAAAATCACTGTTGGAAACCTAGTTGGAGAAATCAGACAAGCTTTCAGTGACTGGGAGAAGGATTTATGAACCTGAAAGTTTGCCCAATTTCACCAGCCGTATCAGCTGGCTGTTAGAGGCAGTAGAGACTACCAACCACTCCGATTTCAAGGTCTGGATTAAACCTAACAGCAGAAAACAAAGCATTTGCAAAAACCTGCCAGTGTGTACTTCAAGAGAACACCTGAGATATAAACAATGACTAATTACACAGGCAGCAAGGAGGGAGAATAATACATGTTCAAGTCAAAATGGATCTCAGATGTAATTTGGAAGAGTTGGAAAACAGTTTTGTCTCTGTGGGAAAAAAAATACATGAACATAAATAGAACTTGAAGTTAGATTATTCAAGTCCTACAGAAAACTCTAGAAAGTCACAGACATAAAATTCTAAAATGGATACAAGCCCTTGTAAGAACTAGGGGAAAAAAAAGTTTATTCCTTCACTGGAACTGATCTGTATGTTTAAAGACTGATTTACAGTCTTAGGAAGGTAGGCTGTCAGCAGTCAAGCAAACTGCTCGGGTTACTAACATCAGCTAGACTTAAAGCTGCATGTGGTGACTTCAGATACCAGAAATCAAGCATGGTAACACGCTAAGGTAGGAGTGGGTGTCAGGAGCTGAGCGTTTTCTCCTCACAACTTGCCCTTTTGCTGCTGGAGGGGATGCTTAAACCTTCAGCTAGAGACTGCTCCCAGAATACGCTACCTCCCAATGACAGCTCTCAATATGATCCTTCTGCTCATCCCGAGTCACAGCACTGCTCTCACAACTCTCCAAGTTAGGCTGAATCTTTAATTGTGAAAGTGAATTGTTTCTTTAACTGTGTTTGCTACCCTCAGAGAAAACTCCATATTATGTCAGTATCTTCCGAATTTACTCAGTGATAGAGAAACATAAAAGGGTGAAGACATGTTTCATCTAGCAAAATAGAGCATTAAACTCTCGATTAAAAAAAACTAGAGATGAGGATACCAAGAAAAAAGAAAACAGTAAATGTAACCCTGCATAATATTTAAGACACTTTCAGAGTTACAGATCCTTGAAGAATCCATCCACAGTGTGAGCTGACAAAAATCTTCCGCACGGCATCTTGCCTGAAACTGTTCCTCAAGGCTCAATTCGAATCTGCATTAAGAAGCTACAATTTACACTCTGAAATTGTTCTCCTCTACATTCTCCCCTGGCTTTCTTGAACTCTTCCCTCTCTTTTTATCTGATAAGAATGTTACATCTGAACTTCTCAGAATGTAGCAACTTCCTTGTAAGAAATACATATAATCAGCAACATGTGATCAGTCTCTTGTTCCTTGGTGTTACTTCCTCCACCCTCTTTTAAAATCCAAAATGAAACTTTAATTTAGGGCAAACTCAAGGCAAATAAAATATTTATGGTTTAGCTGGTATAAGACTGTTTCATTATTTTATGAATTATTTATCAGTTGTACATTTTCCCACACCTTAAACAATTTACAGCTTCTTGCTTGTTTCTTCTTTTCGTAACAACTACAGGTTAATAAATAGGAGTTTAATTATCTAGTGTGCCTTTCTAAAAGACATTTACTATTAGTTTGTGGCAGTTTGGGGGACTTCAAATGCCGCAACTCCACAGGACCATCCTATTTCAAACTCCAGAATTCTACATCTACAATGTTTCTGTGGAATGCAACAGCTGAAATTCGTCATTTTTTTAGCATTTTGAAGCTAGGGACACACACACAAGTCAGCCAAGAATCTAAATCTTTGCACACTTGTGTTGCTCGTCTACATCTATTACTGCTAGATGAAGTCTGGAAAGACAGAAACAATGTCCTTCCCCAAAAGTGTGAAGGGATCTTCTGTTTTATTTTCTTTTTCTAAATGAAAATAATGTTTATTTCATTACTCAAAAAATTGCTTACCTACATCACAGAAAATACATTCCATGAGAAATAAAAATTCAAGGTCCCACTATTTACTGGTTTGTAAGCACAAAACTTTGAGTGGTATTTAATGTGTATTTATTCCACTTTAACATTGTGAGAGTCCAGAGCAAAAACCCCGTAAGAGGAATACCCTCAAGGCAGCCTGAATTTTAGTGAATCACCAAAATTCAGGCTGCCTTGCGGATATGAATGTATATAGCTACATATGTATTTTTCCTCTCAGGTCAGAGTTCTGAAATTCATGTGCAATCAGTATACTCAAGTCAGAGAACTCTGGAGGTGCTGCGTTCAGTCTGCAGACATCCTCATGACTGAACTGATGGCACACAACAACCAAGCCTCAGTTGTTTTCTCACTGGAGTTTCGAAATCCCACCACAGGCTTTGGGATGCAAGACAAAGCTAGTTTGAAAAAGCTAGTTACTATGTCAGTAAGGAATCCTTTCCCCTCTTTAAATCACTCTACACACATTTTTATTTATTCACATGATTTCCAAAGCTTTATTCTCCAAATAGTGCCTGCACACAGCTTGCTGAGTATTTCACAATTTCAGTGTGAAAGGACTTCACTATCCTCTTATCATCCCTGAGAAGAATGTTATTCAACAGAGCCATAGATGCTTGATAATTTTTCTGGTATGTTTTTGAGGTCACAAGTCAAAAGAGAAAATACAGTTGAATTCTGTTGATACTGCTGAAATAATAGATTTTATCTTAGCAACTGTACACATTTTCCTCAGAAAAGACAAATTCCTTAATCGTTGTTGTATGAAATAAATGATAAGCAGGACCAGGAGGAGTCATAATGTAAACAAACTGGAAATAAAACTTATACATTGTGCAATTGTAATTAAAATTTACTTTTGCTTTGTTTTCAAGTCTAGATGTATGAAGACCAGGATGAAGACTGCTGTAACCTTTACACTGAGCTGAGTATGAATCAACCATTTAGATAAGAACATTCAGGCATGAAGGCATCAGGCACAATCACAGTTCATCTCATGAAAGTATTTGGGACTCATAAAAATCAAAAGAAAAGCCCTGTGTATTGGTAGTTGCCATCTCCCCTTAAACTCTGAATTATCTTGAGTGGTTAAAATGCATTACACCAGGAATGGAGTGGTCCTGCATACTAAGAAAAATATGTATCTGTTCTCTAAAGAAATGGGACTAACTGGGGAGACCCAAAATAAATGTTTGCTCTTGATGAAGCAAGCAAAATAAGAATTGATGGAAGCTGATGAAGCACTAAAAGAGAGATTTGGCTGTTAAGTAGGGGGTCTTAGTTGAAATAGCAGCTAGACTAAAAGAATTAGTGTCTGGTAGTAGTTCACCGCATGGTACAGAGGCATTGCATATATTGTTCCAGAGCACTGGAACAGGCTGCCCAGAGAGGCTGGGTAGTCTCCTTCTCTGGAGATATTCAAAACCTAGGTGACTCTGCTTTGGCAGGGGGGTTGGACCAGATGATTCCCAGAGGTCCCTTCCAACCTCTGCCATTTTGTGATTGTTCTGCCATGCAATCTGGCTTAAGTACAGTGTTACAAAATTATGTCTTTCCTCTTTCAACCTGAAACCAGGTAGGCAGAGGTATGTAAGGAAAGCACAGTTGGAAAGAAATAGTAAGGGAAGCACTGAGAAGAAAAAGGGCAAGGATTTAACTCTAAGACTTAATATTCCCTGTCCCAGAACTGTGGGAAGGAGCTCCTTTGATATCTCTGGGTAAACAACTATAAAGCAACTGACACCTCAAACTAGAGAATGAATCAGGTCAAGCAAAGAAAATAACCGAAAGCTCTTTATCAGAGGCACAGAAATGAGCTGAAGAAAGGCCTTTTAACATACTTTTATTAAATTCAAGTTTTGTGACAAGGCAAGGAAAATCAGAAGATATACCTACTGATGAACTGAATAACAGAATTAGGGAATAAAATCAAGAAGCTCAGCAAAAAATTACTACATGCTGAATTAATTTTTGATCACTGCCTTGAAACTGCACTGGTTTTCAAAATACAGAGGCATATTAAATATTTAAGGAGCAAAGTTCTTATACGTCTACAACTGTTCAAAGGCAGTAACTCTTCAGGTTACACTGGTTTCGTATGGAGTTGAGACTGACTCTTTGGAAGATGAGTTAGTTGCCTTAAAATGCTGAAAAGCTAGCACAGACAGACTAACAGGGGTTTTATTTTGAAATGCACTTCAAGATAAAACACCAAAACTTAAAGCAATGCTAACAGTAAGAAACCTGAGATTTCTTCTTCAGCTTCTGTTTTTTTAAACATTTGACAATGGTTACTTGAATTAATGTTTAGAAAGCTACTGGTAGTGAACAGCCATCACAGATGAACTCACAATTTTACTCTGTATATATTCACGACACAGCCAAACATTTAAAGTTCTATAAAATAACAACCGTAACTAGTGTGTATAAACAGCTCATAAACAAGTATCTAAAGGGTTACAAAAAAATATGATAGTCATTAAGTTTTTAATAATTACTATAGTATTTAAAACATTTATAAAAGGTGAAGCTCACATAGAATATTGTATACAATCCCTAGAAAACCCTTAAAATGTAAAATGACATATGAAACTTGATTTTGCTCAAACTTTACATTTTTCCTACATTTGTTTGTAATAACTTGACACACATTATTCATAGACCTTTTGACACAAAGGGTACCGAAAAACTAAATGCAAATATAGAATAAGTTACAGGTTTACATGCAACCTGATTATTGCATACTGATTTTTTTTTTCCACATATAAAGTAGGGTTTAACATTCTTTTCTGTATGAAGGAGAAAAAAAGAGTAGCATGTGAAATAAAAATCCATTTCTTAACCAGGCATTTTAGATAGTAGAATCAAGACTTTCTCCCCCCCGCCTTTCTGAAATAAAGAGTAACATATTCATTTTTATTCTTTTGAGTTTTTTCCTATTGCCAAGGCCCTGTTATTAATGGAATTTATTGCAGCCCTTTTAATAGTGTGCAGTGGAAAATCCCCACAAAAACTACATTTTTGTTTCAACTGTTGCCTCATTTCCGATCTCACATTAAAAAAAGATATTGATGTACACTTGCTAAATCATACTCTCCTTGCTCAAAAAACCCCAAACCAGAAAAGCATACAAAAGACTATGGGGAGCTACACATTTCTGATGTTAACTTACCCCATTCAAGCTGCCCAAATCCTTCACCAAGTGTTCATCTGTAGAGGCATCATAGTTAAGTACAGCATGTTGCTTGTCCACACTTCGTGACTAAAATATATATATAAAAAGATAAGGTATTTCAAAACCAGATCAAGATAGCATTTATTGCTATTTCATACAGTAGCATGATTATTTTCTTTCTATATAGCACATTTCTTCAAATTATCTAAAAAAAATTAGTCCCACATATGAAAAAAATCATTCTCTAACCATATCCAACTCTGGCCCTGGGTGCCCACAGCAGAATTCTAACATTAATTCAGAAGAATTATTTTCTTAATGTTTCACCAATGTGACTAAGTCAGATCCAGCCATATCTTAACTGAAAATATTTTTTTTCCAGTTCACCATAGTATCACCAATGTTTAATCTAACATAACCAATTTCACCTTAATTTTTCTCTCCTTCACTACACACATCTTTCAAAACATGAATATGATTCTATGGCATTGCTGTTCTCTCTGAAACATGCCGTTTCCTGTCATGCATCAGTAAATCTTCCATTACATTCCCTTGGATATTTACCATAGCATACAAGCATTCAAATTGTTTCTCCTTAATCTCAATTTCCTAAGCAAATTAGCAATAGGCTCATCACTAAATGTCTGAGCAGTTCCTGAATTGCTACTCCCATCAGTTCTGACTCTTTTTCTTTTATCAGTCCTTCCTTAAGCACGCCAGTGTTTATTTATTTATTTAATTCTGTACTTCACATCCAAATGTCAACCCATAGATCAGGAACAAACCTTACCCCTATTTTCTCCAAGAACACCACTCCCCTAACAGCTAAGTCCCTCTTCTAGAACTTGCCCACGGTCAAATGTTTGCAGCCTGAGGTGCTGACTTCAGGCAAGGAAGAGGTGGGGCTGGATGTATGCTTCCTTCGCGCCTGCATGTGGGCAGGAGCTTGACCTCCAGAAGAGTTCCCAACCGGATGGAGGCCACAGCTCTTCTTCCCCAGCTGTGCACATCTGATCTTCCCAGTCTGTTTGCTGGCAATTCTGCCAGTGCAGTGTCCTGACATGACGGCAGAGCAGCAAATTTCTTCCAGCAGTATTCTTTTCCAGTCTCAGATTTGCATCTTCTATCCCTGCTACTCAACTCAATTCTTCCGGACTATATAGCACTGAGAACTGTAAATTTCTGCCCAAGACTTCTGTGCATATTTCTGTACCAGCACCTGCAGTCTGCCAGCTCTAGGAGTCCCCAGTTATCAGTGCATTAGACACTGCAAGGCATCAGACCGTGCCATCATGACTTCTAAGGAAATGCTTTCTCTTCTCAGACCCCCACGTTTATCACCTCTTTCCTTCTTGATTTCTCGAGACTTGCTAATATTTTTTTCCTGCCTTCTTTTCAATTTACTTCCTTATTCTTCCTTTCCATGCCATCTTTTGACTGCGTCACTTTCTCCTCAAAGTGAAATCAGTCCTCTTCTGCTTACACTTACCGTGTTATTTTTAGAATTTTCATTGCAACCAATTTGCAGTCTTGAAGTGTACAGAAGGGAGACCAGGATATAAAAGGGGAGGGGAGAATTAAGGATGAGACAGAGAGATGAACAACAAGGTCCATGCCAATAAAAGCAGCACTAGTATACTACATCAGTTAAGTGTTCTTAAGGGTAGATGAAGATACATCAGTATAGCTTATTTTCTACTAACTTAGTAATCTTTCATCAACTGAAAACAAGCTACCTCAGTAAAATTAAATTCACTGATGCAGGTGTTCTGCTGAGCCGACGATGTCAAGCAGAGATTACACTTTTCCACGCACAAGTGATACAGCAACGCAAGCACAAGAATTACCCCATCTTTACCTAGGTTATGGGAAAAAACTCTGAACTTCTTTCAAGGCTATTCAGGAGGACTACAACGATATCGTGAGGTTATACAGGGAGAAAGTTAGACAAGCCAAAGCCCAACTAGAACTTAGCCTGGCTACTGCCGTAAAAAGTAATAAAAAATGTTTCTATAAATACATTAGCAACAAAAGGAGGGTGAATTAGAATCTCCATTCTCTATTAGATGCGGGGGGAAACAGTGACATAGGATGAGGTACTCAATGCCTTCTCTGCTTCTGTCTTTAATAGTAGGGGAAGTTGTTCTCTGGACACCCAGCCCCCTGAGCAGGAAGACAGAGATGGGGAGCAGAAGAAAACCCCCCAAATCCAAGGGGAAATGGTCAGTGACCTGCTATGCAACATAGACACACACAGGTCTTTGGGGCTGGATGGGAACCACCCAAGGGTGCTGCAGGAGCCAGCAGAGGTGATTGCCAAGCCACTCTCCATCATCTGTCAGCAGTCCTGGCTACCTAGGGAGGTCCCAGATGACTGGAAGTTAGCTAATGTGATGCCTATGCCCACCTACAAGAAGGGCCAGAAGGAGGAACCCGAGAACTACAAACCTGTCAGTCTGACCTCAGTGCTGAGGAAGGTTATGGAGCGTTTCATCCTGAGTGCCATCACACAGCACACACAAGACAACCAGGTTATTGGGCCCAATCAGCACGGGTTCATGAAAGGCAGGTCCTGCTTCACTAACCTGACCTCCTTCTATGACCAGGTGACCCGCCTAGTGGGTGAGGGAAAGGCTGTGGATGTTGTCTACCTGGACTTTAGCAAAGCCTTTGACACAGTTTCCCACAGCACCCTCCTGGAGAAACTGGCTGCCCATGGTTTGGATGGGTGTGCACTTCATGGGTGAAAAACTGGCTGGATGGCTGGGCCCAGAGAGTGGTGGTGAATGGAGTTAAATCCAGCTGGTGGCCGGTCACGAGTGGTGCTCCCCAGGGCTGTTTTGGGGCCAGTCTTGTTTAACATCCTTTGCAATGATCTGGATGAGGGGATTGAGTGCTCCCTCAGTAAGTTTGCAGATGACACCAAGNTGGGNGGGAGTGTCGATCTGCTNGAGGGTAGGAAGGCTCTGCAGAGGGATCTGGACAGGCTGGATCAATGGGNCGNGGCCAACTGTATGATGTGCAAGAAGGCCAAGTGCCAGGTCCTGCACTTTGGTCACAAAAACCACATGCAATGCTACAGGCTTGGGGAGCAGTGGCTGGAAAGCTGCCCGGCAGAAAAGGATCTTGGGGTGTTGGTCAACAGACGGCTGAACATGAGCCAGCACTGTGCCCAGGTGGCCAAGGCAAATGGCATCCTGGCTTGGATCAGGAATAGCGTGGCCAGCAGGAGCAGGGAGGTGATCATCGCCCTGTACTCGGCACTGGTGAGGCCGCACCTGAAGTACTGTGTTCAGTTTTGGGCCCCTCACTACAAGAAGGACATGGAGGTGCTGGAGCGTGTCCAGAGAAGGGCAACAAAGATGGTGAAGGATCTAGAACACAAATCTTGTGAGGAGCAGCTGAGGGAGCTGGGGTTGTTTAGTCTGGAGAAGAGGAGGCTGCGGGGAGACCTTACCACTCTCTGCAACTGTCTGAAAGGCGGTTGCAGCAAGGTGGGTGTTGGTCTCTTCTCCCATGTAACAGGCAATAGGACAAGGCAAAATGGCCTCAAGTTGCACCAGGGGAGGTTCAGATTGGATATCAGGAAAAGTTTCTTCACCGAAAGGGTTGTAAAGCATTGGAACAGGCTGCCCAGGGAGGTGGCTGAGGCACCATCTCTGCAGGTATTTAAAAGACATACCGATGCGCAGCTTAGGGACATGGTTTAGTGGTGGAATTGACAGTGTTAGGTTAATGGTTGGACTCGATGATCTTGAAGGTCTCCTCCAACCTAAACAATTCTATGATTCTAATTATGTTATTCAAATACAAATTGTATCAGTAATCAGTTATTTTATTATTTTTAATAGGAAGTAGCACATAAAAATAATTTTAAATGGAAATGACCCAAAAGATTGTTAAAGCTTCATGATATTTTGTCACATCTTCTGAAATGGTAAGAATGATTACTCACATCTGTGACTTTTAAAGAAACACCTGAAATTCTGCAGAACATTAAAGTTCTCCTCAAGCTCAGATTACTTGCATATAATTGGACACCTTTTTATTCATTGCAGACAATCTTTACAGGTGCAAAGATTGTGCAAATCTTTCAGATGCCATTTTTCCTTCTGATTTGTTATTGCAGCCTTCCATTCAAATTGAAGTACTACAAAAATTACTTTTCATACGACTGTGGTGCCCTGGCTTACAGCTAAGCACCACACAGCTGCTCACTCACTCCCCCCGGCCCAGTGGGACGGGGAGCAGAACTGAAAGAGCAAAAGAAAGAAAACTCATGGGTCGAGTTAAAAGAGAGTTAAAGTAGCAAAGGAAAGAAGAAGAAAGCATAAATAAAACAAGTGATGCAAAGGCAGTCACTCACCACCTGCCACAAGCAGACCAGTGCCTAGCCAGTCTTTGAGCAGTCGTTACC
>Ga0065711_1048787_pt1 | contig 11635 bp, 8 predicted proteins | sample Hoacrofraction12_FD_59098 | JGI IMG/M metagenome (GOLD analysis project Ga0065711, IMG submission 59098) | Hoatzin crop microbial communities from Cojedes, Venezuela - Epithelial fraction 12 v2 (version 2) | ecosystem: Host-associated > Birds > Digestive system > Esophagus > Crop | place... | reverse complement strand
CAAGACCAGGCTGGACAGGGCTCTGAGCAACCTGATCTAGTTAGTGGTGTCCCTGCTCGCTGCAGGGGGGTTGGACTAGATGACCTCTAGGGGTCCCTTCCGACCCAAAACTTTCTATGATTCTATGATTCTATCTTGGCTAGCAGGGCTTGTAGTATGCGGAACAGTTACACTGCCACAACCTTTCGATGTTCTGGCAATGGTGTTGTACAACAGGCCCAGTCCGTAATTATTCCTGTGCATCAAGGCTGCATTTATAAAATTAATGCCTTATGTGATCCTCAGCGGCACTCAAAGCTTGCTGATGTTGGCTTGGACTGACAAAGGTATGCCAGCTGGGTGCCCCTACCTGATCTGGAAGGCTCACAAACTATGTCTGTGGTTCCACCTCCTCTTCCAGAAAAAGAGCTTTGAACTGGCTTGGTGAACAAAGGCAGTGAAGTGTATCCTTTCAACAGGATCTGAGGACAGAGGCTTCAAACATCGTCATTAGGGCTTTCAAAGCAACTTGATTTGTGTGTAGCTGCTGGCAGTTATGATAACACCATTTTGGACGACTGTTGCTAAGTATGTTTGTATTTATGAACTTTTAGGCTTGAGAAATCTTGTTCTAAATGGAACAATCATCAGCTGTGAAAAAAACTAAGAAGTAAATTGGGCATTGGAGAAATAGCCTGAAATATGTGTATTGGAGCACATACTATGTCTGCCTTGCTCCATGCTCTTAATGCCCTGTAGCAAAGTATGAGACAGCATAAGAGGAGCTGGAGAAGCTGCATCAAATTTGCTGTTCTCCACGGAAGCCAGTATCAAAAATGAAATATCTCGTAGAAACAATAGTGTTTCCAGAAAAATATGTTTCACCTTTGTAGCGAGTCCTCAGGCATTCAGTTTGGGGTTACCTTGTGTAGAGGGCGAGGAACAATAATTTCGAAAGTCCAAGCCTTTGTGGACCGCCTGTCTCCTTGCGTTTTGGAACAACCCTGCTATTGGCGCCCCTACAGAGGTAGAAGACTTGCTGTCAGGACGTGAGGAGAGATCCTGTTGCTGCAACTAAAACGTGAAATGTGTTTGAAATTCATCAGTTGAATGAAATATTACTGTGTTGCTGTTAGATACCATGGTTGTTCTGAAAAACAGGACTGGACAAAAGTGGCCATTGTCTCTGGAGGACGAGTAGCATCCCAAGGAAGGAAGCAGTCCTGCCTCTCAATAAAAATGAGAAGTTCATCAAGGAAGAGAAAATCTGTGTGAGAACAATCTGCAGCCTCTCAATTTGAGGATTTCAAAACGTGCATGGGAGGGGAAACATTTGTGGTAAGGAAAGAGCTTTCAACTTGTCCGATTGGGTTGTTTATGTTAAACTCGCAAATGAGGGAGAATGTGGAAGCCTGCGTTTTGACAGCTTTTGACAGCTTCAGCCACACGTGCGTGTGAAGGTGGCTTCCGTGTTAACTCCAAACAGTGACAACAGCCAGACTCTGGTACAAGGACCAGGAGCTACTCTCTGCACTGGTTAAACCAACTGCCTCGCCTGCTCACAGTCTGAGAGAGCACGGAGGCCTCCAGGAAGCTGTTTCTGCAAGAGCCATCCGTGGGTTTCCATCCAGATCTCTCCCCGTGTCCCTGTTGCTACAGCACAGGGGCCAGAGGCTCTGCCTCACCCCGAGAGGGAGGATCCCACCTTATCCTTTTGGGAAATCTACAAAAGGGCAATTGGGTGTGAAAATGGCAGAACAGAAGCCAAGACGGTTGTTCATCACCCACCCTGAGTGCTTGTGGGAAAGGAGCGGTGCTTGTGGTGCCTAGAAAGCTAAAAATGCAGGGCTGCTGTTGAAATTGCACGCTGCTTTTGGGTAATTTAAAGGTTTCTCTAAGCACAGAGCTGTATTTATTTGCTGTTACGCCATCCAGGACTCTTCATTTAGCAACCTTCTCTAAATTGTGACTATGACTTTCAAAAATAGGCTCACTTCACGGAATTACATTTTCATCTAGAACCCAGCCTTTGTACTGCTTATTATACCATTAAAGCCTCCTTGAACTTCAGACCCGCCGTGGAGGAGCATCGTGCTGAAAAGCATCTGTGTAAACCTGCTGCCCTGGGAGCGTTCGTCACTGGTGCTCTTTCACAGCAAGTTAGGAGAACAACTGTCAGCAGTGACGTAGGGACAGCTGATCTGGCCTTGGGGCAGTCTGGTGGGCTCTTAACAACCCTCCTGCACTACTTTTTACAGTTCTTTAGTCCTACTTCAACACTAATTTTTTTTTAATCCACCCGCTCCTCCCACCCTGTAAATTCATAAATTAAGGGCAGTTTTGCTGGTAGGACTGTTTAACAGAGCGCTGATTGTAAGGTGCATAGGTGGGTATGGGAGGGATGTTTCTATGAATAGCGCAAAGATAGAGGGAATCAGAAGTTTTAGAAGGACTGGACATATTTGCACACCAGTCTGCACACTGGCACTTTACAGATCAGTTGTCCTTGAGCAGTGCTGGCTGCCCAGAGTCCTTCTGAAATAGCCTCTGAAATATGCAGCTCTGGTGGGGCCAAGGGCAGGGTTCTGCTAGAGATGTGTCTGGATGAAGCTTTCCAACGTAGCCACAGGGCTCTTCTATATTTTTGTATATGGCTTTATATAGATAACTCCCCGTATATGGCCAGGCAGCGTGCGTCCTGTGGAGTGGTGATAACATGTGCCCTCTGTGGCTTCCCCGTTGCTATACATAGCTTCCTACGCAGACCACAGGAACTGCTACTGCCACCAAACTTCTCTGATGGCCTCCAGCCTTCACATTTGGTTTCAGTGTAAATAAACTCCAGCCTCAAGCGACTGCCTTCTGCAGAATGAGGAGGTGCTCGTGAGGGCAAGGACTTCGATGGTGGGCTTCTAGAGAGAAGGTGTAATCTGTGTTAACGAGGCGAGCCTCTCTAGCGACATGCCAAGTCCTGTCCCCTTCCCCTCTGCTGCCCCAGGCTTGTCCTCATTTTTACTAAAAGCAGATAGGAGGGAGCAGCAGAGGCAGGTGTTTTATCCTGCTCTGCCCTGCTGAGGGGTGTTCCTGGCTCTGAGGATGAGTTGGGAGCCGCAGCCATTGGTGGGGAAGCTGCTCCCCAGCCCTGTACCGGCTCGGCATGCTCCTGTGCCCGGTAGCCCTCAGCACAGGACCCGGGCAGAGCCCCATGGACTGAAGCAGGTAGGCTCCCAGCACGCTTCTCCTCCTGCTCCTGGGTAGCCCTGACTCTGCATCACCCTCATCACCCACCTGTAACCCCTCTGGACCTCTGCAGGCTTTCTCACCTCTTGTGGCTCCAAGTCATGGTCCAGCAGCCACAGAACAGGTAGGCTTCACGGGTCCCCGTATGAAGCAAAGGCAGGCACGCTGCTTTTGGCTGCAGCAGGAACCTGAGCAAACATGCAGACCAGTATTCGAGATGTTACGCAGCCTCTGGTCCCCAGGGAGGGCAGTTCTTTAAGCCGAAGGCTCTGCGGGCTACGAAGAGCGACAGTTCCCACGATCCCCCTTCTATAAAAGGAAAACGAAGTCTGCAGCAGCTGTTGACCTGATACCAGTCTGGACTGGATCCCCCTCCCAGACCCTTGCTGGCTGCCCAGCCCACTCCAGCTACCCATGGACAACTCCTTCCATCGGAACAAGCTAAGCCTTCTGGTGCTTTCCAATGCTAGCCAGATATGGAGCAAACAGGAACGTGAAGAAGACTGGTTTTTTTTTCTGTCTTTCAAAAATAAACACTCCTATGTCAGTCACTCCAGTGAAGGTCTTACATGGCTAACACTGGCAAAGGAAGATTCAGACGCTTCGGAGGTGCTTTGTCTTGCAGGCTGAGACAGCTCTAGCCTACACACTGCTGCTCATCTACTGGTGTTAGTCAGGAACAGATTATTCTTCATTGCTAAAAAAAAAAAAAAAATCAAACCAGGCTATAATGTCCTTTTGCCAACATAGTTTATTTCACCCACCCCCGCTCCAGATGAAAACAGTAAAAAGTTAATAAATAATGCAATATTCCCAGGTAGTAGTAGAAGTGTTTGTCTTGCTTTAGCCAGTTTGAAACCACTGGGTGGCAAGTTATGTGGGGAGAACGCTGGGAGGAGCCACCCTTGGCAGACCAATGTGTGTTTGACTTTCCTTCACAGCAGCTAAAGGTGAGCGTTCCTCCGTGAAGCTAGTGCGTTACAGCTGAATCAGAGGGAAATCGGTTCCCCTCAGGTAGGCTGCTGCATCAGGGAGGCCTTGTTACGTTCTCCAGGGAGAACTGCTCAAGTTGTCAAAAGGCCTGTAGAAGTCAAAGGAGTGAAAAGGAACTGGTGTGGAAAACCAGGGAGATTTCCTTTTCTAGAAACTCCAGAGTAGTTCATAAGTGCTTGTCTGCCCCTGGTAGGGCCTGGACTTCCATCATCAGGGACCACGCTCCTGCGTATCACCCATTTGACGTTTGCAATAGCTGGCCCTGCACCGCAGCGTGTGTGGGACAGGGATGTCCTCCAGCGCAGCAGCCGAGCTCTGGGGGCTGCGGCTCTGTGACACTGCGCTCTGTGGCTGGCTCTGCACCTTGTGGTGCTCTGCGCCTTGTGGTGCTCCGCTTCTCCTGCACTGCAACACACGGGAGGCACCAGCCAGAACCATGATTTGGGGGGTTTGGCCCCAAACAGTGCTCTCCCTCCTGCCCAGATCCCTGGCCAGCCTTGGCATCCATCTCACACCAGGACAAATTGCAGCCCCAGGTCCTCTCTGCACTCCACACAGTGGGGCCAGGAGCTGGACTGTCGCTGCGCTTCACCCTCGGCTTTTTGTTAACGCCACAAGGAACAATTTGCTTTGTTGTGACTTCAGATAAACTCCCCTAGGTGACATCTTTGGCCTTTTGCTCCGCACTGCACATCCCTTTCCGTACATAAGCCAACTTTGTTTCAGCCAGTGGTTCTGCCTGCCTGGGAGCTGATCCCAGGCGCATACTGGTGTTAGAAGCGGGTTGTTGGTGTCAGGGGTCTGGAGACCCTCAGGGACCCAGGGGTGACAAGGGTAAAGGGGCAGGCTCGGTCTGGTGCGGTGCGAGGCCGGGGGGTCAGCGCTCGTCCGGCTCACGCAGAGCACAGCAGGGCCTGCACTGGCCTCGCTCGGTGCAAATTCAATCCCCACGGACCCTGAATTCGCTTTCAGTGAGGATTAAAGACTGTGTTAACCCACAGGTAAACTCAGGGGAAGAATTTCTTTGCAGGAACACGGGGCACGCCGTTTTGGAAAAGGAGAGTTAACTCCAACATAATCCCGGTGTAGTTAAACTGAAACAAAAGCGCAAAAGCCGAGCTGACGCATTTAAACCTTAAACGCGTGAACTGTACAAGCTTTGTAGAGGGGCATGATACTCTCTGCAGGCCAGCTGAGTCTGAAAAGCTTTGGGGTCTATGCCACCTTCTTCAGAGCCTTTGCTGTTAGAGACACAACTATTCTGCAAAACACACATCACTAAAACATGCATCGCATGCAGATCTCAGTAGCACATATCTTTCCCTTATCTTTCCCTGATTTGCATGTCTCTGATTTCTTCATTAGACAAATTCTTTTAAGTAAATGAATAGAATCAGTAAACCAATAGACTCAAGCCTGCTGTGTTTTGCTCAACTAATATTTGTTAAAACTCTGGATACCCAAAGTTCTCTTTATATTGTCAAACTTGATTAACTGCAGTTGTAGCAAAAAAAGGCAATTACATTATATATTCATGGGATGCATCATTACGTACTTTAGCTGATTCCTTATAAATATCTAATAACATACTCAGTACATTAAATATTCATAGCAGTCTACATACTTAACCCATATTTCTTAAATGAGCTTGTTCTCAGGGGCACTTGATATTGTACTAGTATCACATGGGACAGGCTGGGAGGAAATCATACATAAAGACAGTTTTTCATGCAGTACAGATGCAGTTTTCACTCTGTACCTTATTTTCATGTGTTTGTGCCTCACAAATACTGAATGGATATGTTTATGGCATTTGGACAGAGGTGTTTGAATGGAGCAAGACAAAAAGCATAGAGGTGGATATCTCTGGTGTCAAAAAGTCTGGCTCCAAAATATTGTGGATCTGAAATTCACCTGTTAATTTTACAACATTTGCCTTTGCCAGAGGACCTACAGCCAGAGGTAAGGGAAACAAGAGGTACAGGCTAAGGGAGAGCCATTACCAATGGATGGTGTTGACTTTTAGCCACAGAGCAGCAGCAGAACTGCTTCAGGATCTGGTGTTGATTGTTGCTGTTTGTTTGACAAACAAACAAATTTAGTGTTACGGGTTTAGTGACCTTTTGGTTTTGCCAGTATTTAATAGAACAAAGAACGTAAAAAATAATAAAACCCTGCTTCAGTCTGTGGTGACAGGGAGCAAAAACTTGATGTCTCCAACAGAAAGTGAGGATGCAAATTGACAGCTGCATCACAGAGAAAGATCTGGGGATCCCTGGGAATCACAGGCGAAATCTGAATCCTGTGTGGGATTTATTAACACGAGTGTCAGGGAGAAGGTGCAGGAGTTTGTCTGTTTGAGGTGGCCTTGGTTGGACCTCAGCTGAATGTGGAAGAGACGCAGAAGCAGACGGTTCCCTGACTGCTCACCAAGCAACTCCAGATAGTTCTGCTCCTTTTTCTTACCCAGAGCAGCACAAGTAAGAATGGGGGGGGGGGAAAATATTCCCCTGTGATGCCTGAAAGAACAAGAGGGGATAGGGTTTATTGCAGGGAGAGGTTTAGGTCTGCATGCAGGTACTGTAAGCTTTGAAATACAATCTGGTCTCATTTGTCCTGCTTGTAAAACCTCTCCAGCCATCAGAAGATCTCATCTGTTTCATGGCAGTTTTTTTCTGCTAGTGACAGTTCCCATCTACATCACTCCCTGTGGAAGGAAGCAGTTCATGTAAAATTCATAAACTATTTACACAAATTCTCTTTAGTATTGCTCAAGCTGGATGCAGGCCTCTGAACACTGTTAAGAGAATAAAAGTAGGTCACAATCCTTACCAGAGACATGCATGCATGGGTACGCGTACGTGGTGGGGTTTTTCGTGATTTCAAATGTTTGTTCAAATATGCAATTTAATACTGAAGCATGTCATACTGAATACTGGAGTCATTTCCCTCTACCTGTAACATCACCTTTCTTGCCATCTCCATTGCTCTGGCATTGCAATTGTCAGTGACATCTGAAATGGAAGTACATCTACGCAGGTCCATTTCCCCCATGCACACTGTAGAATGGAAGTGCTCCTTCTCTCCTCCATACTCTATTATTTGTGTTAGCCATTCCCATATCCCACCTGCAACTGGTTTCAAACACTCTTTAAGTAGATTTCCTCAGGTAATGATGGCCAACAACTTCAAGTGTGATGTACAGGTGCACAGTGGGGTAAGACCCCCGCTCAGGATGCTAGACAGCTCCCACATGTGCGTGCTTGAGTGGACTCCTTGCATATTGCAAATGGGAAAACACCTTACCCCCCTAAGGAAGCAGAAGGAAAAGAGCACCGAGCAGGCTCCACTGCTCAGATTTAGTACAGAAGTAGAAAGTAAGATGGAGAAGCAGATCGACCAGAAAATCTAGAGCTGTCACAGCGGTCCTGGGAGAATCAACATAATTCACACGTCAGGAAACACAAATTTCCTTTATATTTTAATTTCTATACCTATGTGCTGAGACAGAGTCCTGTGTTGCATGACATTTGAAGACTGCTGTACAGGGCCATATTTTCCAGTGGTATAAAATTATATGGATTAGTTTATATCAGTGGATTATCTAGCCTGGGATCCTTGCTTTTTTGGAGACCTACTTGAAGTTTAAGTGATATAAAGTAAATTAAATCCTTCTACTGACTCATTTTAACATCATATGGCACGCTCTGAGACTGATAATTTCATGACAACCTAAGGTTTGAATTTGTTTTCAGACATCCTGGTTCCACAGAAAGGAACTCGAGAGACAACACAGAAGGAGGAAAAGCACAAAAAGCAAATTCATATCTGCGATTTATGTGGACCAGATGAGGAGCTCCCAGCTATTTGTGACATACAGCCTACCTCGGTAAAGGTTGTGTTATAACACAGCAATGGGTTACCAAGAGGGGTGAAAGTCCCTGGGCCACCAGCTGCAACATGAAGCTTCTCCATCTGTCTCTGGCCTTTCAAGCGCACATTCCCCTGTCAGCCTGCAGCCGCTGAAGACAAAGGCTAGCACAAACTGTCTTCCACCCGAGGGGAGGTAAACAGGATCCCTCAGAATGGCCACGGGGATTGACATCTGCTGCAGAGAATAGTCCCAAATTCCTGGCTAGTCTGGATCTATGGAGACAGCTCGTGTTAATGACACTGAATCACCCACAAGGCTCTGACCAGCCTCGCAGCACCCTGCAGAAACACACTTTTCTGCAGCGCTGATGGCAGAGTGCTGCAATATAGGGGCCAGGATCACCCCAGCAAGAGCTGCTTGGGAGGATGCCATCGCTGAAGCTGTGAAATCAATGCAAAAGTTGTTTGTGGCATCCTTCTGCTTGCCTATCACTGGCAGGCACCTGAACCTGGAGTGCTAACAGAGGTAACACTGAAACAAGATCGCTCCGAGAAAAGAGCATGAAAGAACCATCAGCTTCTTCTGTCTTCTCCTTTATCCTTCGTGCCTTGGCTGACTTCATGACTTGAGCTACATTTACAGCTTTTTACATATATGGATCACTCTAATGAGAACCACAGCACCCTGGAGGACAGCACAACTCAGCTGTGACTGGGGTGTTGATCGATTTATGGATGCAGGACGTGAGGGTGTGAAGGGAGGGGAACCAGGAATCATCCTTTCTGTCCAAAGTCCTTGAATTTCAGCCCAGGCTGGCCATAACTTACAGTGTGTAGCAGAGGGGGGTGGTGGGGGGAAGAAAAAACATAATTACACTGGTGCAGAAAAAAAATCATGATACAGCAGCCAGAAATTGAGAGCACATAGTTCAAGCTAGGTGTGATTCATGGCCAAAGAACAGAAGACAGAAGCGCTGATTCAGAGCAGGAGTGTGGCGTGTGCGTCAGGGGAGACCTTTGTCTCACAGGCCTTGGGAGGTGGTTGTCAGGGGTCCTTCGACATGAACATAGCCAAGGTGCAGTGAGGCTCAGGTGCGGACATGTCTCCAGCTGAAAGGGTTTTGGTGGAGTAAACCGCTGCATGTTTTGTCTTGCACTGCGGAGCAGGAAGGGTTGTAAATTCCTTGGCTTTTCATACAGCCTGTTATTACTGAGCAGTAAGGTCAAAGGTATGCTGGCTGCTTCGTGCTGGTTATCATGTAGACATTCGCACTGATACCACACTACAAACTTCGGTGCTCTCTACACCTACCTGAAAGGAGGTTGTAGTGAGGCAGGTGTTGGTCTCTTCTCCCAAGTAACTAGCGATAGGACAAGAGGCAACGGCCTCAAGTTGCATTAGGGGAGGTTTAGATTGTATATTAGGAAAAATTTCCTTACTGAAAGAGTCGTCAGACAAGGGAACAGGCTGCCCAGGGAGGTGGTGGAGTCACCGTCCTTGGAGGTGTTCAAAAAATGTGTAGATGTGGCACTTCAGGACATGGTTTAGTAGGCATGGTGATGTTGGGTTGACAGTTAGACTTGATGATCTTAGAGGTCTTTTCCAACCTTTGAGTCTATGATTCTATGATTCCTCAATGTGGTAGTGCTGCCGCTGCTGAGGTCACCACCGGTGCAGTGTCCTGTTGATGATGACTGGACTTGAGCAGCTTGGGAGAAGCAAGGCATTCCTTCAGGCTGTCCCTCGTCCTAAGCTCGGCCAGCCCTGCCCTCTGACGGCACTGGATGCTGACCCCAAGAAATTGCAGTAGCAAATATTGCCTACGTGAGTGCCACTTGGTGAGCTGGAATTAGATGAAAGAAGCAAAATATCTCACATTGAGTTAAATTATGTATCGAGGACCTCTCATCTGCGTGGGTGATGACAGCTGACTGTCCCCTGTGCCACTGCCCATTGTTTATCCCTGGGCTATTGCACAAAAGCAATACGTGGAACACTGAAAGCCTGTCTATATCCCAATAACAAGCTATTTGATTAATGAGTCATCTGATACACATAATTGTACAGTATCTAGTAACAGAAAAGTCTGGTAGCTATTCACGAGTCCTGTTTCCTGAGAAAGGAAGGGTATACTGTTTCAGTGAGTAACCTGTAGAGAGAACCTGGGATAACATTACTACCGTATCAGTACTCTCAGGAAATACAGCCTCCGACGGGGGTACATTATACGGTTACAAAACACCCTTTGCTATGTGCTCACCACACAGGGGTGATGTGCTCCACGCGCTACCTGATAGCTGCAGCGTAAGGGTGGCTTGTCCCCTTCCACCTCTCAATTTGTGAGAGAGCCGGTGAGGACCTGCGCCTCTCCCCTGGTCTTGGGGGCAGCTGGGATCTTTGGGTTTGGGGCAGCCTGAGACCACAGGAGGAAGAAAGGAGCCAGCTGCTGGTTGAAGCTACCTGTGGTGCCTCCACCAGAAGCAAGCTGTCGCAGCAGCATGGAGTGGAAACAGGCACGGAGCAGGGGCATGATGTCTGCAATGTCTCAAGCACCATTCCCCAGCTGTCCCTTGGGGCCTCCTTGCCCACCATGTCTGGGTGGAGTTCTGCAGTGCCTCTTCTGCTAGCTGCCCCTCCTGCCTGGCGTGAACATTTCAGCAGGCCCTCAGGGTTGTGTTCCTCGAGCAGCGCAGAGTATTTGTGTTGCTGGGACTAGTTTTTCTGCCACTGTTGGATACAGGCATGTTGTATCCTTCTTCTCTTGAGTGTCAGCGTGAGGGTGAAGAAATATAGAGGACAGAAGTTTTCCTCCTGTTTGCGTTACGCCACAGACATGCCACCAGCCAAGCGCAAACACACCAGACAGGTCATACACACAATGATGTGCATTACATTAGTAGGTCCGCTTCTCTGCAGATGTGTTTAGACACAACTTTTGTTCTGAACAAAAGCTTGGAGTTTAAGAAAATCAGACAGAGCCTGGAGACAAATGCATCATGCCAAAACTCAGCGTGCGTCCCACGTCAAGCTGTGCTGTCAAGTCTCTTGGGAAAGAGGCATCAGCCCCGGGCCATGGGCTCAGCGAAGGCCGATACCAATTTATACAGTGACACTCAGACCTGGCGAGACCACGAGTGGATACAACCTCGCCAGCCTGAACCCAGATCTGGTGGCGACAACATCTGCGCGGACATGGTGCTTCTGGGCACCTCAACATGCCCTGACAACCCACTCGTGCTGCTGCTGGGTGGGGGGGCCTCATGGGCACCCACAGTCCAGTGAGCATCCCCCGCGGAGTGGATGCGCCTGGAGGGGAGAATCGCTTCCCTCCTTACTTTTTTTCTGGGGGCGGTGGGGGACACTTGTCTTTAGAGCTGATGTACTTTGGAGGCTCAGTTTACAACCTGAAGCACAGGAGGTTCCATCTGAACATGAGGAAGAATTTCTTCACTCTGAGGGTGACGGAGCACTGGAACAGGCTGCCCAGGGAGGTTGTGGAGTCTCCTTCTCTGGAGATATTCAAGACCCGCCTGGACAAGGTCCTCTACA
>Ga0065711_1048786_pt1 | contig 11636 bp, 6 predicted proteins | sample Hoacrofraction12_FD_59098 | JGI IMG/M metagenome (GOLD analysis project Ga0065711, IMG submission 59098) | Hoatzin crop microbial communities from Cojedes, Venezuela - Epithelial fraction 12 v2 (version 2) | ecosystem: Host-associated > Birds > Digestive system > Esophagus > Crop | place... | reverse complement strand
CAGTAGTTTTAAAGAGAGGACCAACACTGAATGGAAAGTCAGATTCATAGCAAATAGTTTCCTCGCCTTATTGCATTTTTTTTAATTTTTAATGTTTATTATGATTATTTGATACAGTCTTGGTTACCACTGATAGATGCACTTTTAAAAATATGGCCAGAGTGGACTGAAAAAATAACAGACTTAGTTTATGGTAAGAAAAATTATATTTGGCATTTTAAGTATGCCTTCGGTTCAGGTAGATATGGTTTTAAATTTTAACTTTCAGGAACAAAAATTATTTAGAGTTGGATAAAAGTATTTTTCAAGTTTGCAAGATGTGTTATTAATTTTTCTCTCATTAAGACAGTGTTTTCTTATGTGAATAAACTGCACTGAGTGCATCTTCTTATGAATCCAGAGAAGACAGAAATAGGAAGCAAAAAAAATTAAAGAAAAAAGAGTTCTCTTTCGTTCTTCTAGGAAGAAGTCACAAAATTCCTTTTGAAACCTTTGCAGAATCATAGGGGTTTTTGTAAGTAGGAAAAATTCTTTCTGGAACTTAACGTCCTTTAATTTCCTTTAAAAAGTGTGTAAAGACCCTAAAATTTCTACTAAAAATGCATAGCTTTCCCTCATGGACAATTGTTCCATTAAGTTTTTTCAAGATTAGGTAAAAAATCTGATTACCGTGCATTGCAGCTTCACTGGCAGCAAATAGATGCAAATGCCGAACCTCATTTAATTTCTGGCAGTGATCGTTATTTGACTTCAAATGCTGCGTGGTAAGACTGTATTTCTTTTCCTGTGTCCTTAGCTGCAGTTAGCTACATAGGGAAAATACTAATAGGAGATAATGACGCTCTTTTTTAATCTGGAGAAACAATTCGTTAGTAGATGAAGGAGAAAAGCCCCTTTAAGCATATATCCAAAGATATTAGCGGACTAAATTTTATTGTCAACATGACAAAAGAGCTTGAATTATCCCTGTCTTTTGATTGAGACAGCATAGTTGGTCCAGATTAGTAAAAATGTTTGACTTTCCTCATGAAGTCACCAGAGTGTTGCCGAGCACTGAAGTTTGTTAGGTTCTTCAGCTGAAATCCCCTTCCGCGAGCGCTCCTGGTCCCCCCAAACCCATATTCCTGACCCCATCTCTGCTACACCGGCGTAAGTGGAAGATAACGCGGATTGTGGTGGTTTACTGAGCTGCTCTACAAGCTTCTCCCTAGGGAACCTACTCTGTCCTTCCATCATACTTCCGTGCTTCCACCGTTCCATCCTTCCCTGGAGTATTTCTCATGACGGGCGCAGGTCAGAGCTCACCCATCAGGATGCCTCCTGGCTGGGACGGTGCCGTGTGTGTCACTCCATCTTCTTGCTACCATCTTAGGTACAAGAGCGGCTGCGTAGCGCGTGTGCCTTCGAAGGCAAAGGCGACTCAAGGAGCAGTGCACGGCATTTTTATCCAGTGTGTTGCAGTCGTAGATTTCTGAACGACTAGGAATTCTGTGTCGTTACGCATTGCGTGAAAATGGGCGCAGAAGAGTGCAGGGCGGTGGAGTAGCCGAGGATAAATCCCGGCGTTAAAATGGTGGCGAAGTGTCGCTGGCCATTTCCGATCAGGCAGACGTACGGGACTTCTGCTGTAGAAGGACTAACTGCTGTCTCTTGTCTTGGAGGAAAAATAACGTTGTTGGGGTCTTTTTAATTGGAAAAATACTTTTAACGTCTCTGTGGTGTTAACTGAGAACAGACCACACTTTCTGTACAACGCAATAATTATTTGTGGCCTTACTGAGGAAGAGAATTAAATGAATTATAAAACAGCTTGTAAAATAGCGCAATATCCTTGGGCTGATTCTGAAGTTTTCTTAAATGGAAAGCAGTAATAACTATTAATACCTCTCATTCTTTTGTCACATGAAGCAGTTGCATGGTTCAAGCTCAGCTGTGTAAACACTTGGTTAAATGAGAAGCTGAAGATCCTGACTGTCAGCTCTTTCGCTGCATCTGAGCAGAGACGGATCTACAGTGACATCGAAGAGCACAGGGGGAAAATGTCGAAATTGCATTTTATTTTTAAAATTGTAGTTTCATGGAAACATTTTTGTTCTGAAAAAATGAAACCACACAGTTTTACTTTGGTTTGTAGTCTTTCTCACATGAAACCTAAGCAGAACTGTAACTCCCGTGCTTATCAAGGAAAAAAATCCCACAACTGTAGTTCTTCAGTGTGCTTGGGGCTAGCCTGAGGACCTGACTGTTCCTCTCAACCGTGCTTTGATTCCCGCTCTGTCTGCTGGGCTGGGAAGTGCAAGTCATCTGGACTATTTAAACGTCTGGGTAGAGAGAAGTCTTTATTCTTTGGTTTTGTAAGAGATAATGTGATAGTTTGGGGATGCTTGCGGAGCATTTCAGTCACACCTCTAGATTCTTTCACTGCTCTTATCTTGGTGTTGAATATTTTTGTTGGAATCTTGATGTTTCTCATATGCTTACAGTTATATATATATATATTTGTTAAGAAACAAATGGTAGTGTATAGGACTAGCCTTTCCCTTTTCAGTATTTGGTTCTAGTTGTTTTGGTTTTTTGTTTCTGAGAAAAATGTCTAGCGCTGCATTTGAAGGCAGGAGGCTGTGCCAGCTTGTAGGTGGGATGCCTTGGAGGTGCATTTCTCCCATCATCTCATGTAGCAGATGATTTAAAAAAAAAAATCAAAACAGGTGTCCACATCTTTTATTCTCTTTGTATCTTCCTCAACAGAAGTATTTCAACATTCCTGATGGAACCTTATGCCTCTGTGGTACCAGAGGTGTCTGCATTACGTTTTCACTTTGAACAAAGTTTGAAACGCCCAATAATGACAGTTAATAAAGCATCGGTGATGCTATCTGGCTGTCCATATTTTTATATTCATTACCAAGTGTTCTATGAAACCACTGTAAAGCCCATACCGTTTTCTTTAAAGAACCATGAGCATACACAGGCAAAGTTATGGATTGGCTCAGCTTCTGATCAAAACTCAGTATGATAAATGCTCAAGTTGTTATATGGCTCTATTTGTTTTCCTTTTTCAAGACATTATTAAAATATCTTGGCTTAAGAAGAAATCTACTTTCGTGTCAGATTTTTCCTCTTCTGTAGTTTGATTGCTAAAATGGTAGTCCCAAAACTGAGAGATTTAAACATATGGAAAAAGGCAAAGCTTAGAAAGCTATGCAAAACTGCTGAAGTTCCATAATACCCTTTTTTAACTCCCATGCTGATGTATCGGCACAAGACTGCACCTGTGGCTACATGCTAGTAAGGGAAACTGAGCACCAGTGAAGAGAAGGAGCAACTGGAAAAGTGTTCTGAATCCTGTGATGTTTAAAAATAGTGTCGTTTTCATGCAGCGTTCTGTAGCTGTTTCTGACTGATAGTCTGAGTCAGCGTTAATGGGATTTGAAGATGCGATTCCATGGTGCTCTAATTATTTTAATCCTGATATGCAGAGAATGTTTTATTAATGGCATTGTGTTAAAAGCGTGATAAGTTACTCTTAAGTGTGGCAGGAAGAGGGGCGTAATTAATAAAAGAGAGAGAATTATTGTTTACACGGAAGATCTCGTGGAGGTTTTTTTGGTGGGAAACATTGCCACTGAAGACACGCAGTGTCAGAGTGAAGAATGTCACAGAGTACAACTTATCCCTGGCGCTTGATCCTTCTCTCGTGCTTATGGGTAGAGCTGTCTCAAGTTATTTAGTAGAAAGCTAGCCCTGCTCCTCCGTTTTGCCAGCCTGGTGGTGCTGGGAGTTGCTTTTTCCTGCCTTAGCTTTCTCTTTCTGCAACTTCGAATTCGCGGCGTTCGGCTTACCAGGTGACCAGTGAACGTCAGGCAAAGCAAAGTGCTGCTGCCGGTGGAGCTCCTGCAGTGCTGCCTTCTGAATGTGGCTTTTTCTAACTGGGTGCTGAGAGGTCAAAATGGAAAGTGCCGATGCGTGAGCGTCAGGGATTCGCAGGGACGGGGCCGCAGCAGTCCCGCTTTGGTTCTCCACGTAGTGACCGGTGCCCTCCTTACCTTGGGCAGGTGCTAGCACCTGCTGGTGCTCGTAGATGTAACCACCCTAGGGACTGTGCACATGCAGTATAATTTTAGTTTTGCTGGGAATTGGCTTATGCTATACCTGGGAAGACATTTTGGGAAAACATACCCTAAACCTGAGAGGGGAAGACACTTGGCTGGGTAGCGTGCATCCCTCAGAAGGAGCAGGGGCATACTGCAGGCTCAAAGCTACCGGCAGAAGCCGTCACTAGTGGTCCTCTGCTTTTCCTTCTTCTCCTGCGTTTCTTCACCCCTTCATCTTTGTGACAGCTGCTTCCTCTTCGCTTGTCTGTTGGGCTGAGAAGCGTTGCGTGTCCTACTTGGGCCGTGTTTTCTTCCTCTTGCCAATCTGTGTGTCTGGTTTTTGATGGGCCAACTGCCGAGCAGCGTGCTACTGACCGTAGTGATGCCTGTGTCTTCCAGCCCGTGGGTGGCAAGCACAGGTCCATCAGCTCTTCCCCGCCAAGAGATGTGTCCTGGGAGTCAGCTCTCTCTCCAGTTCTGTCAGGTGTGACACGATTGTGACTCGGCAGAGAAACAGGGACCAGAAAGGGATGACACTTGCAAATCTTTACCTATCACATCCTTTGAATTAATGACAAATGGCTTCTGGCGTTTTTTTTTTCTAGACTCATTTCAAGATTTACCTCCTTTTCCTCTCCCCTGGCACTCTCAGTTCTTCCTTCTCTTTTAAATACTGTGTGTAATTTTGCTTTCCCCAAGGTCAAAATCAAACTACTTCTAGCAAGTTTTAGTATGAAGAGGAGGGGTTTTGACCCACTCTACAAAACATGGTTTTCATGTTTTACATCTGCACTTTGCAGCCTGTCTGCAGAGCAACAGGTAGACATACAGTTAATCACAGCTTCCTGACAAAAAAGTTGGTAAAATCAATTGAAGCTAAAATACAACTTTTGGTATTAAACTGTGCTGCCTCCTGCTCTGATTTATCGGAATAGTTCCATTTACATGTCAGATGCAGAAAGAAGATGATCCCAAAAATCAGGCTTGCTCATCTGTATAATCATTTTTGAGCATTTTCTAATCAGAGATGCCTTCTGCATTAGCATTGATGATTTTCAGTTGCACTGATATGTTTGTTCTGTATTTGTGATTAATAAGCTGCCTGGAATATTTTTCCACTTGACTGTTTGAGTATGTTTTCACCTGTACAAAACAAGCAGTGTTACAGAGGTCCCAGAGAAGGTCCTGCGTTTGTCTGTTCTTAGTGACTTCATATCCCTGGAAAATGCTTGGAAACCGTGGGTTTCTGAGGGTGTGTTTCACTACTCTTTCCTATTCTGGTCTCCACTTGCATACTGGGATGGAAGGACATTGTCAGAATACATATTTATGATTGCTGGATAGATGTTCATGCTGGTGTGTCAATGGAGAGGTCTACCAATCCTATTCTCTTCTCTTTTTTTCTGCAAATGAGTGATATGCGCATGCAAATAGATATGTAGATGAGCTCTTCAGCTCTCCCAGTAAACATCCACAGTGAGGTTTATAGAGTGCAGCCATAGAATGGTAAAGCTTTGGGAGATAAATTTTACCCACAGCCTGAGATGAACATCTGGGCACTCGTGCAACGCCGTGTGTACGCCCAGACGCTGAAGGTGATGATGAAAGGAGCTGGTTTCGGATCTCCTCTGTTAGCAGAGCAGCCTTTACGTGCAGCCAATGCACCTTCAGGACTGCGGGAACGTTGGGGAAGCGGTGGAACTGCGCCCGTTAGAAGCTTCCCCATGTAGGAAAGCAACTGAGTGAAAGAATGACCTAAAAATGTACAGAGAAGTCACTGGTACAATATCATACGAGCAGGGAGGTTACTGGGGAGAAGCAGCCCTCCTCTGTCGATACTGTAATACTAGTAAGCATGCAAATTAGCTGTTGGTGTTTTGTCTAGATGATTCTGTGGCTGTCATCTTTCTTTCCATCAACAAGGCGAAAATATATGTATGGTTAAATAACAGGTCTAAAAATAAGGAGAATTTTGAAGGGCAGGTTATGGGCTAAGTCTGACAATATCATGAGCTTATTTTCTATAAATGGATTATTTTTAGAGGCCTTTTTATTTTAAATCCTTAGCCTACACCCACATCCTTTTTTAAAAAGTCTTTTTCTGAAGCTAGGAGGATTGTAACGCTGAGGCTTTCACATAATCAGCTCCTCCTGGGAGCCTGAAGCAGAGTACCAAATGAGGAGGTTAGTCATATTAACAGCATAGAACATTGGTGGTTCAGTAGACATAAATAATGCCAAATTCAACAGGGTAATAAAGAGTAGCATGTGCTAAGGTGTTAGAGATTGAAGCGAGGTGGCACAAGTGACAGGCGAAGGCAGATTCCGTTGTTGTACCATTCTGTGGGCGCCAAATAACCTCTGGCCTGGGGGCTTCAGATTCTTAGTACTTGAAAATAAGAATATAAAGATAGAGTTCATCTTGTCTAATTTGCACTAATATAAAAGATACGCTATAATCAAAGTCAATCATCAGTAGAAGACGACAGGCACTTACAGAGTGATCCCTGCTGCGTGCTGCTTGCTTAGGATGGCTTGGGAGAAATTTCCCTGCTGCGGTGGGTATCTCTATTCGTTCACTGCAGAGGGAACTACTTGACTAGCTATGGTTAGAGAACTACTTTTAAATTGTTAGAATTAGTTGAAGCCCATCCTAAACATCGAAGTTAAGATAGGAGAGTGCGTTTCATTTGAAATCCTCTCAGTAGTTCATTGCTCTGCTCTGTCCCCTGGCACCCATTGCCTTGCTGCCGCCGCTTCTCCATGGAGGACACCAGGAGACCAGAGCTGCTCATTCTGAGCTGCTGTCACTCTTCGGACACACAGCCCACTTTTGGATAGTCCCAAGCCTTATCTCAGTTTGCAGATATTCTCAAGAAACTGGCTAAGAAACAATAACCCATTTGGTAATCTTCCCTTGACTTGGCTTTTATGTTAGATCAGTTTAACGATGGCAAATAAACAGTTCCCAAAGCAGCAGCATTGCTCGCCTAGAAAGGGAGTTGTAAAAGTGAGGAATTAAAATACAGTATACTCTCCTGAAGTTTAGGTGGGAATTCCTGGAAGAAGTGTTTTCAGTGGTTTGGTTTTGCTTTGTTTTTCAGGTCGTTAATTCCTGCCCTTTGAGCTCAGAAATTCAGCCAGTTTTTGGCTGACCGAAAAGTCCATTTGTTATATTTCTTATTTGTAAATATTTGTAATATTTCTTCAGCTTGCAGTTGAGAGTGCTATGGGAGAGGGTGTCAAAAGGTTCACTAAAAACTAAGTGCAACATGGATTGCTTTCTCCTCGCCTCCATAGCCAGTCATTTCATCGTAGAATACATTTGTTTTGGTCAAGCATGGTTTGCCCTCTGGTAAATGCGGGTTAACTGTTCCTGATTATCTTCTTGTCATTGAAGATCTTGGAAAAAGTTTCGAAAGAGAGACGGTTCAGATTCTTTCCAGGCGTCATTCGAGGTGAGACGGATCAGCCTATAGTTCCCCAGGTTCTCTTTCTTGCCTTTCTTAGAGGAGCATAGCATTAGCAAGGGCTTGCTTGCCCCCGTGGCAGTGATTTTTCACAAGTGAATGTCATCTTATGACAATATCCGTCAGTTTTTTCAGCACTTTTGGCCATCGTGCGTCCATCCCAGAGTCCCTGCCCCTTACTGTGTGCCACACGTCCTGGGCACAGCCTTCGTGGCAGTGCTCCAGGAGGCTCTGTCTAGCGATTCCTCAGCTACGCCAGAGCCTACTTTTAAGTTCAGAGTCCAGACCTTTGCAAGTTGCCTTCCCAGGCTTTCTCCGGATCCCAGACTCGTCATTTCATGATCTCTTCAAACTGGTACTCTGTGCAGTCAAGCGGGAATCCCTCTCTTGCTCATCCTTGTTTGCCCTCTTTAAGTCAATGGTCCTTTTGCCCATCATGCATGTTTTTCTGCTGTGTCTCCGTGATCGGGGCGCAGATTTCGGAGTGAGCTTGAATTTCCTCCTGGCTGTTGTGCAGCAGCGGGCAGGCACCCGAGGAAGGGGTCCGAATGCCCTCACTGCGGAGCGGGAGGGTGGGAAGTGCGGTTTTCCCTCTTGCACACCTCCTTTGCTTTTGAGTTTCACGCCGCGTTGCGTGCTTGCACTCCTGCAGCTATGTCAGTGTATTCACTGACAGCTTCGGTGAAAGCCTGGCTTTACAGAGGTGCGTGAGCATATATGCATGTAAAACATTGTACTGTATCACTGCAGTTTTTCGTTTTCAGCCTGTTTGATCTATAAACAAACGTGTAGCTGGTATTCGGTTGTCTGACAAATTGTGATTGCAGTTAAAAAGCATAAATGGAATTGTCATGTAACCTTGGCTATGAATTTTTAAGGCAGGTGTCAGCCGCTGCTAGTTAGTGTGCGTCCCCTCCACCGTAGACGGCCGGAGCTCTTGGATTTGGGATGGGTAGCAGTAACAGTGACAGCATTTCCCACTGCTGCTCTGGAGCCTTTTAGAACCTACAGAATTTACATCACTGGGAATTAAGCTTTGGAAGTCCAAAGGAGGAACTATATTTTATTTGAAAGTCTTTCAGTGCCTGTAAGAGTCTGAAATAATTCTTTGCAGTTCAATAAAAAAAGAAATATCCCTGCTTTGTAAGCCTACTTCAGGGGTTTTTTGTTTGGGTTTTTTCCCCCAGCATTCCCTTTGAAGCCTGCCACTTGATAGATTAGCCCAGTGCGAAATAAAATGCCCGTTTTTATGCGTGGAAGCTTGGTAATTGCTGCAGAAAGCTTCTTGGTGGCTCATAATATACATATAATCAGATCAGTTTGGAATTCTCTCTCAGATGCGAATGCAGGAGTAATCCGATTCGTGGGTGTTTACCTCTGCTTTTTCGGATGCCTCAAAGGGTGTAAGCACACAAGGCCACGTCAGCATCTCGGTACGGTGCACAGCTGGTTTTGTGCTGCAGTAGAGTTAAGCCTCTAAGGAAGACACATTTGAAACTGTTGAGACTGTGGCAGTGGGTTTGGTACGTACTGCTGAAAGCTCCAAAGCCTAGTTCTGCTGTTAAACTCTCGAGTCTGGTACAGCTGGTAAGCATGGGGCTATCTCTGACGCTTCAGGCGATTCCGTCGTGTGGGGCTTGGCAACGCCGCTCTTCTAGAGCAGAGCTGTCCTGCCGGTGAAGCGCGCCCGTTGCATACGCGCTCAAGCAGAGGTTCCACCACCGGGGATGCTGGACGCTCTGCACGGAAAGACCAAACCCACGGGTTCTCCAGGTCTTCCAGGAACACCTTTTCCTACTACTTTAACCTTTCATGGGATTTATTCCTCGATGAGAAGAGCTAATTATGAGATTGGAGGGAACTCAAAGGTCAGTTACAGCTCTTGAAGTCTTTTATTTTATTCTGCAGCTCCTTCGGATGAGTCCCAGACTTCGTTGTAGTTGAAACAATTGAACAGTTCGTTCATCTGGTTGTGCTGTCGCATCTTGCCCAAGCAGACTTTCACCCTGTTTGGTTACAGTCTCAGCTTCCTCTGTTGTAGCACGGGGGGAGAGCTGACTGGTTCAGGTGCCGTTCTTATAATGAAATTAAATTGTGTCCAGAGCAGAGAAAGACAGGAACTAGCCGTTTTAATAGGATTGTGTGTACATGTCATAGATCTAAATGAATTTCAAATTCTAAGTGTCTAGTAATCATTAAAGATTCATTCTGCCTTCAGTAATAATCAAACATACATATATTTATTAATTGTAATATATGTATATTAGTATGTGTCAGTACATGTGCTCAATGACGTGTAATGCCTTTTGAAACTTAGCCAGTGGGAAGCTGTGCCCGCTGTCCCAGGGTGACGGCGCAAGGAATATTGTTATACCGTTGGTATATTTTTATAAACTTCAGTTCTTTGTCTCTGCAGCTTTTTATAAAATGTTTAGTAAAAGAATTACTGGTCCTCAGTGTGTAACTGGGAGGTACTCATAGTCTGCTTGAGGCAGGTTACACCCATACTGGTGTATCCTGTACAAGACCAGTACAGGTGTATATACTAGCAAAGCTTGCAGCGTGTGGTCTATTAAGATTTTAAAAAAGGAAATGTTTTCATATTCTTTATATTATCCCTGTTTGTTAGAGTGCTAGCAGGTCTTTTATTTATGGTCTTTATTTGACTAGGAAGGTTTTTATTTTTTCTTGAATGGTAAGTTTCACAGCATTTAAAATTTTAGCTGCTACCGAGTGTTTGACAGTGTAGAAACTAAAATCACAAAATAGGAAATTAAAATGTCAGGGTAAATATCTGCTTTGTTGTGTTTATTTTTCATTAAGCGACAAAAGAGGTGCTGTTCATAAGGATGAAGGGATTCATTGTTTCAGTTTACTTGCTATGCCAACAAAAAAACTTCAGGAGATACTGACAACATTCTTTATCGTGCGTAGTGAGGAGTGTGTGTTTTCTGTAGCAGAATTCGGTTTCTGAAACTTGGTTAGACTGCTTGGATAATTTGAAGTTATTTAAATTGGATTTTAAAAAAATACAGGAACTCATATTCTGCTTACTTGGACTATATTTTCAAGATAGCAGCACTTCAAAGGAAATTACTGAAAGGAACCAACCTGTGTCCAGCCCAGAAAAATTAGTTCAAGGTATCCTGGGGTAATGCTAAATTAAAATGGTGTTCGTGGTGTCAGAGCACAGGAAAATGGTATTCGTGTGTTCTTCCATTCTGGCAGAAAAAAGGAAAGATGTAAAGGCATTTTCTCGTGCATAGGAAGGTACCTGTAAATAGAATAACTTGATAGGTATTTGGTTAGGTTACTTGGTGTAAAATCCCTTCTCCTCCCTGACTGAGGACCTGTACCAATTCTCAGTCGCTGGGACTGCCGTGCCTGACGGACGGGGGCTCTTTTAGTATCCCAGTATCTCTTACTGCGGAATAAATGAGGTCGTAGAAGGAGTGATGTGTGCCCAAGTTCTAGGTGTGGGGAGCCTTTGGAGGGTGGGGTGACGAGTAAGGTGTTGTGGGGGTTTTTTAACAAAGCCAGGGAGATGGAGTGATCTGCTCGATAATAAAGCTTAACTTCAGTGCCAGCTCCATGCTGTTACAGCATATTACTAAACAGCAAGAAATGTGGCACAGATGTTGTGGCAGCCATATTTTACACCCTCCAAAAGGTCACGTCGCTTGTTATTACATTCAGAATCAATATTAAGTGAGCGTTCCAAATTTCAGCTGTCAGTTGAATTTATTGCTGCAAACCAAGGCTGAAAGGTTTTCAACTGTGATTTGAGCGAGCTAACAAATTAATAATACAGAAGTATGCGTGGCGGGGCAGGTGATCCGTGCTCCAACGGAAAAGGAAGTTTAATTGAAAATCGCAGAATTCAGAGCCGGGGATTAGTCCATTCCCTCTACCACAGTGGACTTGGTGTCAGGAGGACGGGGCCAGACTCTTTGCAGTGGTGCCCAGTGACAGGACAAGGGGCAATGGGCACAAACTGAAGCAGAGGAAGCTCCAGCTGAACAGGAGGAAGAACTTCTTCCCTCTGAGGGTGACGGAGCCCTGGCACAGGCTG
>Ga0065711_1048785_pt1 | contig 11636 bp, 5 predicted proteins | sample Hoacrofraction12_FD_59098 | JGI IMG/M metagenome (GOLD analysis project Ga0065711, IMG submission 59098) | Hoatzin crop microbial communities from Cojedes, Venezuela - Epithelial fraction 12 v2 (version 2) | ecosystem: Host-associated > Birds > Digestive system > Esophagus > Crop | place... | reverse complement strand
CTCCTGGACAAGGTCCTGTGCAGCCTGCTGTAGGTGACCCTGCTTCGGCAGGGGGGTTGGACTAGATGACCCACAGAGGTCCCTTCCAACCCCTACTATTCTGTGATTCTGTGATTCTGTATACTCAAGATCACCATTTTATGACACTGTTTAAAACGTGAAGTTTCCTAATTCAGCCAGGAAAGACTTCCTGAATCTGCTACTGGAACGTATCAGCACGGAAGCGGTACCGCCTGCTCTCTTCGCTGTCAGCAGAGTGCTTCAGGGGGTCAGCTGGTTTGCTCCTCTCACAGCATCTAAAGAATTAAGTTGTAGCATAGATGTGCTTAGTTTAGCTTGAGCATAACAATGTTTCCCACAATTTGGTAATGAAGGCTTCTTATGCATTTCTAATAATAAAAGCAGCTGTACTACTACAGATGAACATGCAAAAGAATGGTTTTCAACAGCACTTTATTGAAGCACTTCAAAACGATCACAATGATAGATGTTGCCTTTAACAGAATAAAATCTGTAATGTCATAATTAAAAGGCACTAATCCTGGCACAAAGGTCTACTTACCCACCTTCCACTGTGACGGAAATAAAAACATCAAGTATTTTACTCCTCCTCTGAAAGTGCAGACCCCCTCTCAGTGCCACCCCGCGTTTGCATCCAAGTGACACGGAAAAGCAAACCCCAATGTTTCACCAAGGCATACTTCAACGTTCGGCATCTGCGGTCCTGCAGCAATGGACTACTCATGGCAGGTTTACGACCCAGTGAGACAAGTCCTTGCACACTCATCTTTTGGGTGTAAGTCCTGAAGCAAGTACCACTCTCGGGCATTCCCACGCTGCTTCTCCCTTAACACGACCCACGGCTTTGCTGTTCGTGTCATCGGCAACGCACTGCTCTTAGCGAGACAGCTCGGATAACCTGATTTACACCCCCACACACAGAATTTACACAGCTCTCTAGTCAGGGTCAGTGCGAAAGCAAGCCAGGAGGGAGCAGTGCTGGGGCATGCTACCCAAGGAAGCACATTTCTTTCACATTGAGTAAACACGCACAAAGCAAACCATGACATGCCACTGCACAGCCACAGTAACTATAAAATTAAACATTAGAAAAGTTAAAAGCTTGATAATCCAGCTAAGCCATACTTCAAGTTATTATAGATCCCTGCACAACATTCCTGTATTAATTTAACCAGAGAGACTGTTTAAGGCATTTTCTTTGGCCTCCTTCCTTCTACCAGAAAGTGAAGATTATGAAGTTTTATCTATCAGCATCCAAAAAGGACCATCTTCCCAGCCTGTTTCCATAAAGATGTAAGGAGAGAACACAGATCAGTAAAACTAGATTACTAGCTCCACAGATTTTGAAACAGCTCCACACCTGTGCATCTTCCATGCTGCCAAGCGGTAGGACAGAACTGCTCTGTGCGACTGCCGAGACACTCAGCTGTACTCGGGGTGATGACGAGAATTACGCTGCGCTGTAACTGCGCTTGAAACCACCATCCACACCGACATCGACGGGACGTGAACACTCCAAGCAAAACTTCCACACAGCCCAGCGCTGTGGGTGCACGCACAAACACTTCTTCCCAGTCTAGTCCAGAGACCTGCTGCTCTGTGAGCAGTCAGCGCAGTCACTTGGACTGAACAGAACCAACAACAAGTATTTAGAGTTGATGGCTATCTTAAATTATCAGGACACCATACAATGCCAACGCATCATGAGGCCATAAAGGTATGACTGGTGTCTAACTTGCATGCCCATTCACGACCAGGAGTTCTCTCTGGCTCAGTGCTTGCCTGTTCACAAGACCATTTTTCTTAATAGCGGTCAAGGCCTCCTGCAGATACACCAGAAGAGTTTCAGGACTACAGCTATTAATGTTTAAGTACAATATTTTACATTACCAAAACGCATCTCCAAAAGCAACTTGTTAAGAGGATGGGAAATTTAATCAGTCTCTTTATTGTCCAAGCTCATTACAGAGCCCGAGACAAGTAATAATCATGAGAGATTAGACTGGCCCAACAGATTTCTAGAAGCAGAACCCAGTTAGAGCACCCAAGTTCAGCAGACAACACTGCTAACGCCCGTCTTAGGCTCCAAACCTTTATTACTAGAGAAAAGGTTTAAACTTGGACTTAACTGTGCCAGATGAGTGAGTAATTTCTTTAGTCCAAGGCTGAAAGGTGGCAAGAACAGCCTCACTTCTCTGAAAAGACTTATTACACTTCTCTTCTGTTTCAAAATGAAGGTAGCTGGCAAGTTAATCAGCTCTGAAACAGAAACAGCGTAATCCTCTGCCCTGGATTCTAATAGTCTCTTCAAGGTCTACATTTCTGCTGTGTGAGTAACTAAAGACATCTGGAAGAACAGTACAAGAACAGCTGTGAAAACCTAGGTGGAGAGAAGAAATGCAAATGTACTTTTTCCAGTACACACCTCACAGGCAGCCAGCGTAGCTCTCCTCGCTATTTACATTTAGAAGTAGAAACTGTTACTTAAATACCAAGCAATCAGCTGTTGGCCAAGTTCACACCACAGCCGATTTAAGTGCTTAGTACTGGTATCAGACCACCCAGGGTGACAAATCCTACAGCAGTAACACTGTTTTCAGATTTTGTGTTGAGGCATTTTGCTTTGAATGTTAACTTCAGGTAACTTGTTCTGCATGCAGGAAACTCCCATCAACTGAAGAAACACGCACACGATTCTTTACTCAAGAGTTCGTTAGTCCTTCCCACCCGCCGAGTTACCCGTGAAGGATGCTAACTGACCAGTACTCAGGCCTAAAAACCAACCTGCTGCAGCTCAGTAAGTTCGAAAGCATACATGGAGGCAGGCTGTGAACAGAAGACATCCAATTTGTTACTGTTCCTTGGAAGAGGTTGACGTATGACCCTGTAAGTTAAGCCGTGACCTAAGAGAAATCTATGCAACAAAGCATTTGGGAAGAACAGTCAGCGTAACTTCAGATGAAAATCGTGGCAAAGATTTCGTTCAAGACCTCAGTCAACAAAAGCCTCACGTTCCAATGAGGTAAGAATCTTTATGCTTTAACTGGCAGTGAACGATCAGGCACTGCTAGATCTGACACTTGTGATAGGAAATAAGCTCTAGGCTTGAAAACAAGAAACAAGCTGTAGGCACACGCGTTTTTCTCCTGAAGACAGAGCTCCAGAAGGCTGCCCCTACTTAAGACCCTCCAATCTCACTAATTAGCGCTTTCCATAAACACAAAAAAGCACTGAGGTCTGCTGAGACTGACTAGCTAAGCTTGCTCACGTAAGCTGAGAAAGCCCCAGGCCCAAAAGGTAGTTTTGTAAGCATTTCACTTGAATAGTCGAACCACAGAACATACAGAAGCTCAAGGCTTTACCGAGCCTTCTTCCCCCGCTGTGATCTTGTGGGAGAAGAGACAGACACCCCATAACATATTGCCACGAGTTAAGCCACATCAACTCAAGTCAGTCAGTTAAGTGTCAATACAACCCTCAAAACATAAGTTTATTGAATAAAGCCGAAGAGCAGTAAACCAACATACGCATCCACCTAAATAAAAAAATTCACGTATTTACAAAGTTCAGTAATTGTATAAGTTGTTCACATGCAGAGAGTAATGCACAGGTTAACAATTGGTAGTGTTTGGATGCCATAAATGCTGAAAGCAGTGAAGTATATAAACACCAAACACATCAAGTTTAGCTATAGGCCAGTTAACTAAACAGTGACCTGGTCCCTCACAAAGATTCACACATTCTAATTTAGATTCCTTATTTTAGGCACAAGCAAGTTTGCTAAATAAAAGTAACTGTAGCAGTTCCCGGTGAACTAGGGACTACAGTAGCAAGTTAATACACCCTCTCCTCTACAGCACCAGAGTATGAATTAATTGAAACCATGCTTCAGAGAACTGAAAGGGGACAAGAAGTTAAAATGCAAGTTCAGAGTGAATGCAGGCAGGATGTAGTGTCTGTGCAACAATGCGACAGTTGGTACAGAACAGTAAGGCCATGGCAGTCTACATTAAAACTGGCTTGTCGTAACTGATATGGACTAAACAACCAAAGGCTCCGACATAATGCAAACTACATTTAGGTGAAGAATCACACACAGTGTGAGGCAACACAAGCAGGTGTACCATGTATCTGCATACACTAGTAAGCGATGCCGACGCTACTGTATGAACAAACCAGTCTTAACAAGTCTGTCCCTTTAAATATACTGAAGTCATTGAGAAAGTAAAGCTACAAAAACATTACAGTCTTTAGTTTATACATACTTCCCTATACCGTAGGAGCTAGTCAAGAAACAGGATCAATTCATTGGCTCTCTTGTGCTTTGACACAGCAGAACATTTCATCTTGCAACTTCCACTTCGCACATGGTTACATCAAGAAAGCAGGCAGGCCTAGAGTTGTCACAATAGCCTAGATGTTCCATAGCACCAGTGAAACTGTGCCCAGCCATTCCATGAGCAGGAGAGACACTAGACAATTACACAGATATTGTGCTAAAGGTCAACAACTGACTCTATACAAAAAACATCAGTAATTTAAGTGTCATGCAGCTGCTCAGAATGCGTGTTCTGGATTCAGATAGAGACCACTAGTATCTGTAGATAGAAAAATGTATTTGAACACAGTCTGATGTTCCTAGCAATTTGTTTTCATGCTGGAATACTCCAATTTTTGAAAGCTTGACAGAACAGTCCATTCCCATCCACCACACATGTTAAACAGAAGCAACAAAATGATTTTAAACGTTTGGCTCTTTCCTAATTCATCACGAGAGTTTTCTTTTTCAAGTGACAGGATAAGATCTCAGCTGTAGATTAGTGATGCTGATCTATGCCTTGTGCTCCCCTCTGCAAACAGCTTCCATTTCTCTGCTTACATACACACATCACATGCATCTGTGAGATAAATCAGCATCCCACAACTCACGCTTAAATGTTTTCTAACTACTGTATGTGGCATCTTACAGAATCTTAATGCTGTCAAGCATCAGCATCTTCAAGCCACTAAACACTAGAAATAAAACACTTGCTGAAAATCATATAAAAACCTGGCCCTGAAAAACCAGAACAGAGTGTACCATCATAGTTAACATGGTAGAGAGATTTTTTTTTTTAAAAAGCCCCCCCACAACCCTCCCACCACAGATGGTTGTAAAATAAATATTTGTGCTGACTTTATCATGACAACTCTAGTTGTTTTGTGACAGAATAGGAATACAAGTCTTCAGCAGTGCACATGAGAAATGAACCGTGAAAAGGCAGATTCTTGATCCAGGACTTTTGGGTAATATCTCATTATGGAGGGAAGTGGACAATTGAGATTATGGCCAACTGGTACTGGAGATTCCAGGAAGACTTCAGCTTCTTCTAGATTTTGAATGCTGAATAAGCCACTGAAGCGTGATATCTAGAGAGAGAGAAGAGAAGTTCCATATTCAAGTGTCTACCTGTATTTGTATAACTGGCATCACTTTGATATGCCACCATCCTCAAATACATGACAAGAATATCCAGCCCTTCTCTAGAGGATGGTCCAAGACCAATGAACAGAATGATTTTTTGGAATGCTTGCTGTCTGTGCTTTGGTCCTATAACTGCCCAGCTTCCTTTAAGTAACATTTAAAGGAATGGTCCCAGACATCCTGGTTCCTCAGTCAACTGCACCTCTAGGAAAAAGACATCCCTTAATCTGATACTTTGGTATTGCTCACATAACTAGTTTTAAGATCAACACTGCTCTATTTAGCCAGTCTGCCTCTCCTCACCTGATGCCAACCAAGTTAGTTTAGCCCTACAGGACAAGGCATCAGGCTCCTTGAAAGAGGTCCTCCTAAGGAAGCCAAATGCACTAGTATCACACCAGCCCAATGCTTCCAGCAGCACCTTCCCTACAGCAGCAGCGATGCTCAGCTGTGCTGTGAGCCCTGTGCAGGAGATATGATAGAAGGGAGGATCTGCTTCTCCTATCCACTACGTTTGAATCTTTAACTGACAGTAAGGTGACAAAGGCTTCTTGGATTAGCAGCCAGAACTCCACAGGCTCTTCGTTTTTCCTGGAAAGCCACTGAGTCTTTAATAGAAAGCAGTTCTGGTATCCTCGACCACTTGTTCCTGGGACCACCAGCCCAAAGTCTCCCTGATCAGTCAATCCACGTTAGCCACCAATGAACCAGGGTTAACCTCATGGCAGCCACAAGAAGGCACCCGGAGAAGGATGGCACGTGTTGCTAAGCACTGTGTTTTCGTTCAGTTGAGATAACGCGGTCTATTTGCAATGCGAGTGTCAAGTACTTGGTATCACACAGTACCATGGTTTCTGCCTTTGAACTCCAGAAATTCTAAAGCAATTGATGTCAGCAACAGAAAAATTTACTGTTTGGCTGCATGGAGTAGTGGCTAGCACAGGCCACAACACGAATCGCTTTGATAAGACAGCAGGGGAAGATGATTATTTCAAGGGAATGACCACTGAGGAAAAACTTGCTGCAAGTACCTGCTAGTCTCATGAAGTGAGGCAGACTTGAGAGTACCTGACAGGAGCACAAAACCATTTAGGCCAAGCTAACAGTGAGACTAGTCACCTACTTGCTGCAAACTAAAGAAAGGCAGCAGATTTCACAGGAGACTGACATCCGTTTTGGTAACTACAACCCCTACAACTTTGACACCAGTCAAGCTTCCTCACTGCCAGCAGGAGTCATGCTGAATTTAACCAGTGCACTGGCACATTGTTCTTTGATTTGTTACCAGTTTCCTGAAGCTTAAGAAGTTACAATCCCCAAATCCATCCTCTGGCAGCTCTTCAGAATACTTAGCATTTTAGGTTCATAGTTACCTATATTATCTTTCTCTTTGCAAGAAATTGAGTAGCAGCAGATTTCTCTGTCCTGAATAGCAGCAAGGTTCCTATGAAAGAGAAAACATTTCAAGATACACTTCACTCATAACAAGGACTCTTACACTGAGAATCTAAACTGTTCCCCGTTCATCTTCTCCACATAACTTGTTTCTGTACAGTGTTTCACCTACCTCCTACTGCTGGATTTTCTACTTATAAATGCAAGCTTCTTGATCTAACAACCCCATGTACATAAATTCATTTATTGAGTTAAAGCAGCCTTTCTCAGGAAGGGTTAGACTTACATCTTTTCAATTAGCTGTTTCTCATCCAAAGCATTAGGAAGGTCTCTTTTATTTCCAAGTACTAGAACCTGAAATCCAGAGCAGAAGGAAACAGTTGCAGCTTTGCTTTTGGTTTTTGGTGGTGTTTTTGTTTTTTTTAAAAAATAAAACCACAAAAAAATCCCACAAACAGTAAACTCCAGGGGAGTCTGACAAGCAGTCTGCATTAGGCTATCAAATCCGACAGAATGAGACATTCACTTCTAAATCAGACCAAGAAGGAAGCCTGACGTAGTCACAGGGAAAAAGCGGGTACAAATAAACTGTTATGTGCAAAAACCAAGCATGAGAACACACCAGTTGATAAAACTGAGAACAATCCCAGTAGACTTTCAGCTGAGATTCCCCAAACTTACTCTATACTTCTGTACTACACTCTGGTTAACCTGCACTACGGTAGACTCTAGAAGAGAGCACAACTCATACTGTGGAATACTCTAAACCACTGTTCCAATTTTTTTTTTTTTTAGCAGCCACTGAACAAGAATAACATCACTGAAGGATTGACCAAGGTCAACAGTTTGATCTAAGGCACTAGGGCCAGGTATTGTTCATGCTTATACTAACCAGTAAGGTTAGGCCTTACACTTGACTTAAGAGTTCAAGCCAGACTTCAGAAATGCTGAAGTTATGCACGTTCCTCAAGCAAGTTTAATATTTTGTAAGGCGATATTACTTACAGGGATTCCTTGTAACTGTGGCTTATCTAGAAGATTGTGCAGCTCATTTCGAGAGGCTTCTATTTTTTCACGATCTGCAGCATCTACCATGTAGCTTTAAAGAGAATTTAAGGTTAGGTCAGTGAGACTGAACTACTTCAGAAACAGCAGTGGTTCCTTTACAGTGTCATTTCTAAGCACATTCAACGGGGCTTTAAACAAAGCTAGGTCTTCTGAGCAAAGAATTTGGTTCTTTTAAAAAAATTCTAAGATCAGAGTAGAAGAAAGATTCTTTGAGTTAGACAGCACTGCCACCCAGTTCAGACAGGAAGCAGTTAGTACTCCAGATCAGACACTGATAAGAAAATAACCCATCTTGAGCCCTGAACTTAAGGGTAAAAAAAGGTCAATACAGTTGCAGTACAGTTTCAAAATTAAAATGAGTACTACCGAGTCAGGCATGCACTGTTAGAAAGGCTACTCACAGCAGAGAAGCACATCTGAGGTTAAGTACTACCTGAAGGAAGACGACACTTACACAATAGCATTAACTCCTCTGCAATATCGCTCCCACATGCTTCGGAATCGTGGTTGCCCTCCTATATCCCAAATCTTAAGGCAAGGGGAAAAAGACAATTTAGCCATGCACTCTGTTTAAACATGTCACACGAAGATAAGACAAGAAATCAAACCACAGTTTTTCCTTTCTCCTTAGGCCAGCTGCAGGATCTGTCACACATCAGAACAGAAATAATCCCTTGTACAGCTGCTCAAAGCTTGCAGGCCCAATAGCATCAGATGCAAACCACACCATCTTACACCAGACGCAAGAACACACCCACGTACTAAGTTTACCCACCGTGGTATACATGCAAATAAAATAAGATATATTGACTTAAAACTTTGCTTTTGATGTAAGCCCTCCCTTAAGCAGTGCTGATGATCAGAAGAGGAGGATCTCTGGGCCCTACACATGTGAAAATTAACTCGGATAAAGCCAGACAGCATTGTCAGAACACTGCTTTAACTAGGCCATAAACCTGGAAACCACACACAGATTCCCATTTAAGAAATCCCATGAATAAACATAAGCATATTCTTAAGCTACTTCACAGATTTAGCTGAGCCTCTTCAGTTTCCTGTATTTGTCCTAACAGTGGAAGCAAAACAGAGCAAGCATATAAATTCTAAACTAGAAGCTGAAGACAACCTTGCATGGATTTAAAAAGAGAATTAACAATGGTAACATACCTTTATTGTAACATTACCCTTCGTAACTTTTCTCATGTTGAAGCCTACAGTAGGAATCATATCTTCACTGAATTGACCTGACTGGAAAAAAAAAAGGCTAGATTTAGTGGTTATCTGATGCAGTTAGTTTACACGGTAAAACACCATAAGCTTTTTGTAACCATTTGCCTTCCAACTGAAGGCTTTATAGCCAAGAAGTCATAGATATTATATTCACGTGCACTGAAGCTTCTGCAAAGTCAGTCATTTCTTACAGGCACTTACATAATTTTCCAAACCTTGAGGCAGTCAGGGGAGCAAAGTTACTTGGGGAGAAGTGCACAGCTTAACAGATGGACAGCCGGGGGGGCAAGTATAGGAAAAGAGCCATTCACCTACTTCTGCTGGAGCCAAATTCTGTATGGCAGGATCTCCTAGTTACCTGGAAGCTAGAAACAGCCAGAAAATTTTCCTCTGATGCAAGCGACTCTACAGACAACATTCACAGTAATAAATCACTCGTGGAGTAAGCCTCCAACCCACAGGTGTGGGTTAACTCCCTGAGGAGTTTTAAGAGGCTGGAAAGTGGAAGGACCTGACAGGTCTGCTTCCTGCTAAGCTACACAGTGTCCAACTTGCTCAGCAGCGGAAGAGGCAATCGAAACGCAAGCAGAGAGTATTTCATCCTGTTTCCACCAGAAGTTCAGGATCACTTTAAGCACTGACATTAACTGCTGCAAAACAGTGTTATATTAGAGAGGTTCTCTAGTGGCAGATGTTTCACTATCTGTTACACTTTTATCTGCAACAGCTTGAAAGCCAAGTTCGCAGCTATCTCCTGTAGGTAACCGAGGAGCCATAACAAGTGTTATCAACAGTCGTACAGATTTCTCCCATGCTCCCTCGGCTGTTCAGCAGAAGGTGAATCTCAGCCACGGTGGTCATTATGCATCTCGCTACATCTATTACGTGTAATAGAATCAGACAGCCAACCAGATTTGGAAAAAGGTCAACTCAGATGCATTCAGTTGTTTAATCAGGGTTCGAAATCATAGCAGCAGAAAGTCTGCTTCTCTCCCCTGACGCTGCACAGAGAAGCTAGCTCGAGTCAAAAGCCCTTCAGCATCTATGAAGCTGACGTCACATCACCCCGTAGTCAGGACCCAACACAAGCTGGAAGCAGTAACTGACTGGACATGCTTTGAGTACATGCTGTTCAGAGTTTGCAACCAGAAGATGATCAGCTTGTAATACCGATGCTTTGTCATTCCATCCCATGCCTAGAAGCCCACACTTCCTTCAGCTTGTTCCCCCTACCTCACCCCCCCTGCCACTGTGTAATATTCTACTAGAAAACCAAAGCTGCAAGCTTCACACAATACAGACTCCGGTATAATGCTGATAAATATTAGAAATCAACTGAAAACATACAGATGGCATCTCGGTTGGGCTTATTTGGCCAAGTCTTTCAGTTAAATGGCACATTCATCCTGCTGTTGACCTCCAAAACAAATACATCCAGAGCTTGGTTTTGAAGATAGCAGTTCCCTGAACAGGTGGTGACTTTTCACATTTAAGATCTTCCTTCCAGATGCATGGCTACACAGACTAACCGTCTTTTAAAAGGAGTAAAAAAACCAACTAAGTCCTTGAATCCAAGGAAGACAACACTAAAAACCAGTGATGACCTGAAAAACGGACAGCTTAAACCTCACTAGGCAGGTGTTCTGCATTCTCACTCAAAAGAAGTTTCAACTGTCTAAGCTATACAGAAGAGCACGTATCAGTCTCATGCAGCACTGTTTCAGAAACTACTCTAGCCTTTCTGCTAACTTAGCAAGGTAGGTGCCCAACCCCAACGTTCATTAGCCTCCTGCTCCTGCCCAGAAGCCCAGGGCGTGAGCTGTCCCTTTCAGCCAGTTTGATCACGCGCAGCTCAGCAGCCCATGGTTAACCATGCCTTCCATGTCTGATGCAGTTTACTTCAGCTCATAAAGGCCGCAGTGCCCATCTTGCCTTTGAAGGGTCAGCTCGCCATGGTTGCTCAAGAACCACTGCATTCCTGCCTCTACAGTCACACCCTACACCCACACCTTCCAGCTGATCTCCCAAGCACTCCCCGAACCTCCATCTCTTTGTGCTACTTCCTATTATCCCATACGCTGCCAGCTATTCCCACCCGGGTACTTCCCGATTCTTCACTCCAGAGCTGTTCCTATCAATAGCTCATGCTCTCTCACCGCTCTTCTAGGATACAGATTCCCTCAGATTGGACCAACACTTCATTTGCCATGTGTTTAATGTAATGCTGAAGAAACGACTGTGATCACAGAATCACAGAATCACAGAATAGTAGGCGTTGGAAGGGACCTCTGTGGGTCACCCAGTCCAACCCCCCTGCCCAAGCAGGGTCACCCACAGTAGGCTGCACAGGACCTTGTCCAGGCGGGGCTTGAATATCTCCAGAGAAAGAGACTCCACAACCTCCCTGGGCAGCCTGGGCCAGTGCTCCGTCACCCTCAGAGGGAAGAAGTTCTTCCTC
>Ga0065711_1048784_pt1 | contig 11636 bp, 10 predicted proteins | sample Hoacrofraction12_FD_59098 | JGI IMG/M metagenome (GOLD analysis project Ga0065711, IMG submission 59098) | Hoatzin crop microbial communities from Cojedes, Venezuela - Epithelial fraction 12 v2 (version 2) | ecosystem: Host-associated > Birds > Digestive system > Esophagus > Crop | place... | reverse complement strand
GGGGGGGAGAAAGCCACACATGGCATCAGGGCTAAAATATGTCCCCTCTGAATTCTTCCCGTTCTGCAGGTTCCTCAGTCACACCTGAGCAGGAGCCTGATCCAGAGCACCGGGAAACCTCCTCCCGCTTGCTTCTTTGGGCTCAGCTCAAATTGCCCTGTCACAAAATCATCCCATCAGCGTAGGTGTCCTGTAGGAGACAGCTGTTCACTGCACTGGGAGAACAAATCCCAACCCATCCGCACCACACGGAGGTGGACAGACGGTAGATCTGGTGCTGAGCTGCTCAGTACCATGCCGGGCAAACCCAAGGCCTGGCTCCAGGTTATGGGGAGGGTTCCGAGACCGTTGCTTCGTGGCTTGGGTCACGTTGACATCCCCACAAGACCCACACAATCCTGACCTGGCAGCACTTCTCTTGGTGCAGATGTCAGAAATGGAGCAAGGGGGAAAAACAAGTAAGGATCAGACCTGGGGGCTAGAACCTGCGGGGTTTTTTTTAAGTTGAGAAGGAATTTCCTTCACGTGGCATTTGAGGGAGCCAGCTGAAAAATGTGTCTGGCCATTCTTCCACATGTCTGTGCCAGAGCAAACTGGCCAAGTCACATCCAACACCAAATCTCATTTTGCAAAGCAGACTCAGAAGTCTCAGCTGGTTGGTCTACAGAGGGACGATCAGCAGGGACATTTTCACTGCAGAGGTAGGAAAAGATTTAGTGCAGGTGAGGTCCACAGCTAACAGATCTGCTCCCCCATGGCCTTTCAAAGGTCCATCCTTTTATGTGTGTAGTCTTGGATGTGGCCTCTGCCCAGCTGTCACAGGCTGGTTGGAATAAGGAAGATGAAGCATTTCCTTCGAGGCAGGGCTAGCTGATGTTTGCTGACATATGGCCCACCCAAGGGGGACAGGCACCTGCAGAGCTGTTCATTAAATAACTAGAGGTAACTGAGTGAGCCGCAGAATTCAGCTATGGGCTGGTCTGCTCTGTGGGTTTGCTCCAGTCCCTTCCCCTCAGGAGGTTTTGCTCTGTCTGTGTTTAGGATGATTTTACTAGTTTCATCTCAAAAGACATTGCAAATCTCTAGCTAATGTCTGTTTCTCAATGTGCAGACAAAAGTTCCAGAGTTAATTCAAACATTTCTTGCTAGAACCAGCCCTGTCTTGGCACCAGAACAAGTGTGTGCCTCATGTCAGAAGCTCAGAGCTGAGGGTGCAGATCCACAGAAGTGTAAAATGATTTAACCTGGACTGTTCCTGAACCCCTCTGCACCTCATTGCTCCACAGGTGCTTGTCACTGCCTTCTTCCCAAGCCTGTGCTAGCACCCGGTTCCTGCCCAGCAGGCCAGAGAGGGGAATCTGCTTGCTGTGAGAGTGTTCAGGGATCATCAGACAGAAGAAACAGACAGGTGGCCATGAGAAAGACCATACTAAATGGGAGTCAGATCAGTTTAAAAGGATGTAGAACATCACTTCTACCAGCACTTCTGCTGCTGCTCTGTGTCCCATGGCAGGTTACTAGTCCCGGCTTCCCTGTCTGTAGAGTGGGGGCAACTCGGGAGCCTTCTGAGATCCCTGCATGGGGAACCAAAAGGAACCGCAGGACTGGCCTGCGGGTGAATCTGAAAATCAATGCAGCTGCGCTTGAGCTGTCGTGGGCAGACCATTCAACTCACTTGCCACATCACAGGATGGTTCTGCTGCCTTGGGATGATCCACTTTCCCATGAGGTGCAGACTGGAGGGAGCCAAGGACCTGGCTAGGCTGTCTTTAACTGGACACTCAGTGTTATGCTTTCTGTTTGCATGAAACACTTTTCTATGCCTACAAACTGCAGGGACCAACATCTCTCTGCACAAGAAATACAGTTTTAAATATTAAATTAGCTCGAAAAACTGAAAGTAAAAAAGGGCTTTTGAGCACATCTGCCCAATAGAATCCCGAGAACGTCCTGACTATGGCAATTCCTCTGCAACAGCCTCTACACGGTGGTTTTGGCTCATGCCTCACTTCTGAATCATTCCTCGTTTCAGAGCTGCAGTGCCACAAGAGCTCAGATTACCCTCCCTCGTATCTGTCCTCAGGCCCCAGCTGATTAAGCAAAGGGAGAGACACCAATGACATGAGCTGTACTGAGCTTGGGACCATGCTGGGCAGCTCCAGTGCCACCAGTCAAGGAGCATGTTATGCACTCCTTCTTATTTATATCTGGCCTGTTACCAAATGTTGGAGTTTAAGTTTTCATGGCTTTAGGTGCAGCCAGAAAATGAAGACAAGGTAGCTGACCTGGAGAATATCAATGTATATTCTAAGACTGTTTAGACCTGGCAGAAAACATGGGGTGCGGTGCTGGTGCGAGAGGCAGTGGGTATCTCTGTGCTTGTTGGGAGTCTCACGGGCTGAGCACTTCACACTTGATCTCCTTGATTTCAGCTACTTCTGAAGGTGTCTGGGATCTTTCTTGTGAAGTGCCCAGAGGCCATAATAAACCAGCATAGTCACCTGCACTACAAAGTCCCGCTGGGCAGAGGCTGGGGAAAAGGGGGATGCTGCCCTGGGAGCAGAGCCACCCGCCTGACTGGACCAGGGAGTGGGGCGGCACAGAGGGAGTCACCTCCCCGGGGGTGGGAGGGGGACCAGGAGGCAGAGGAACTGAAGGAACCTCGGGGCCTCAGCCCCGTGGTTTCAGAGCGGCACCAGGTCTTGGTGCCTCTTATCTGCTCCGCACAGCACGTGACGCAGCCTGTGGCGCAGGGACCAGCTCCCCAAAACCAGCACTGCAGGCAGCTGGCAGACGGGGCTTGGCATCAAACCACGCCAGACCCTGGTTGGTTTGGTACGGTGCTGTTCCAGGCTGGGCCCAAATACTTGCTATTATCTCAAAATGATCTCCAGGAAAGCCTTCCCAGGCTCATGCTCTTGGCTCAGAGGGCTTTCTAGTATCTTAAACAACCTTTATCTGCTCTTCTGTACCATCAAGCTGAAAGCACACTCCAATAAAAAGAGGGCAAGTTCTTCTCAGGCGTATTAGTAACATGATCTTTCATTGACAGCTAAGTCCTTTACTTTCTCTGAGATGGCACTGAGCTCTGCCACAGTCACAGCGATGAAACAGTAGCCTGTAATGACAAGGTTTCCTCCTTAAAGGCAGCGAGGTAGGAAGACTCTGTTAGAGACCAGAAGGAAAGAAGAAAAGTCCTCATTCTCTGTCCCCACGCCCTCCACGGTGTCGTTGTAGCTCATGCTGACTTGCCCAAGAGAGCCACAATGTAGTGAACACAGGTGATACTGACAGGGTAACTCCAGTGACATGGTAGGCAGGAGAAGCTGAAAAAAACACCTTGAAAACTGGGCTGGGATTATGGACACCATTCAGAAGATGCTCAAGCAGAGCAGCAGATGCAGGACATGCTCATGGTAATGGTTTCTGTAACTAGGTCCTTTCACTGGCACAGTCAATATGGTTGTGACAACAATAATCCCTGCCTAGACATATTTTGTCTCTGCCCCAATGTCTTCTACAACTTTCATAGGTGACCTCAGGAAAATCATCCTTCTAGGCAACAGCTTTTGATTTGTTTGGGGTTTTTTTGCTTCTGCTTTTCACTGGGGCTTTAAATAATAAATTACCTTTCAGACCTCTTCTTCTGCCAGTTGCTGCTCTTTTCTCCTAAAAGAGGAATCAGGCAGGGTCAAATGGAAAAGCTCAGATCTGGATAAAGACTCTAGATGGACCTGACTCTGAGATGTCTGTGTTCTGGCAAAGCATCCCTTGACAGCTAACATGCAAACAAGGCTTGACGTGTACAGCGTGGATGTAACGGAGCAAGAGCTTAAAGTCATAGCTGACAGCATCCTGAATAGATTTCAATGTTCAGTCACAGCTGGAGCCCCTGTGGCTCACCTCTTCTTGGTGTAGCTCTGCCCAACATCCTCCTCCGTGAAGATATAGCTGATGCCATCAGCAGGAGTATCACCTCTACATCTGCATTCCTCTGTGTCTGGCAGAGCTGTGGCAGTTTGGGCAGCAACAGTTGAGAAGTCCTTATTGCTACCACTATACAAGGAAAACACCAAGTTTCTTGGAGGCTTGGCCTCACCAGACCCCTCTCGGGGCGTGCGTGGGCATTACCTCTCCCCAGAGGGACCTGCACTGCAGGCTCACGTGCTGCTAGCAGCAGGAGAGCACCTGGCAACCCTCCAGAGGCTTTCCAGGCCCTACAGTCTCTTTCTGTGACTAATAATACTGGCAAACAAGCATTTTTTACTGTCCGAGATGGCTTTTAAAAAAGTGTGCTTTTCAGTCCTTGAACTTGCTGAACGTGGTGTTGGTTAAGTGTTCAAAGATAGTTAGTGCAGTTGTTTTATGTAAAGGGCTTTGACAGTATTATTTTATAGAATTTATCCTTCCTTTGAAGCCTTAAGCAAATGTCCTTCCTTGTGTAAACATTTGCAGGGGTCTCATGATTGACTTTGAGAGTAATCACTTAATCTAAAGACATTTTTAAAAGCAAAAAAGTGGAAAAGTAAGACCGTTTGAATGATGGGAAGCAAAGTAGTTAACACATTTGCACATTGCACCACTCCCACTCTGTTCCCCTTTTAACCACTTAGTTCAGCATGTTAATTCTTTAATTGTAACTTGAACTTGAATTTACTTCTCTTAAAGAACCCTGTTTTTCTCCAAGGACTTTCCTTTTTTAGTGATTGATCATCTTCTACATTTCTTCTCTGTTTTGTGTGAGACTGCGCCGTAATCCAGTCAGATCCGTGTGTTTGCCTGTTCTCACCATGGCCTTGTCCTCTGTGCAAACACTGTTAATGAGTCTGTACCAGAAAAGGAGGGTTTTTTTCCCCCTGACACACAGTGTCTTGCTGTACTGAGGACAGGCAGTGGAGAGGAAAATTTATTCAAAAAATCATAAACATGCTGCTGTTTCTTGGGTTTTTTCACGTGTGTCATGATGGGATGAAAAATTCCAAAACGGGTAAAATATATTCCCAGTGAGGGAATATAACCGAGTTTTAGTGTGGTGGTCAAAAAGAAAAAGGAACAGGGTTCCACTTCTCTTCTTAGGCTGTTCTGGGCCGAGAGCTGTACAGGGTCACAGCTGGGACCTCACTGCACATAGCAGCCATCCAGATCCACAAAACAGCGAGTGAAGACCTCTCCGGGCTGGAAGATTTAAGGGGAGCTATGGTAACACCGACCTAAAAATGGCTGGGGGAGGCGCTAGGAAGTCTGCAGAAGTTAAATAACGTACATCAGTATTTCCTAGCTGCCTTCCATTTTTCCTTCGGTAAATGTAATTTAGGAGCGAACTTCCCGTGTTAAACGGTTTTGGCTCATGAGGGAAGGGAACAGTCTGCAGAGGCCTCCTCTCTTGAATTACTCAGAATAACAGAAGCCCAACTTCTTTTGCTGTGCAAAATTTTTCAGTAAAATCCGCAAAAGGTTAAAGTGAAAATCTGTGCCACACCCACACATATATATACACATACATATTTAAATCCTGTCCCAATGTCTCCTTCTCTCTCTCTTTTTTTTTTTTTTAAATATTTGCAGTGAAAAAGACGCAAAGGCCGGGAAATGAATGGGCTGTTTCCAACAAAGCAGTTTAGGACAAGGCGTTGATCATTGTCATGAAATGGATTTTTGTGCTCATATATCTATCCTTCCTGCAGTCCTTCCTTCACACCGTGATGCCCTCTAAGAGAAGTGTAATTTGACCCTGATGCCAAGAGGCAGGTGAAACTGGAAGAAAACACCTCTTCCAGAGTAGCCGGCACTCCCACAGTCTCCTGGGTCTCACCTTTAGGATTTTACTTCCCTGGTCTGCTGAAAAAAATGCGATCAGAGTAGGCAGAAGAAAAGGTCCTGGACAGTGTCACCACGTCTACCACTTTTAGCCTCCTTCCAACATCTCTTGAAACGTAGTAGATGAATCCTCTGCTCTCTCACCCACCCTTCACAAAGCTTTTTCAGTCCACCTTCTGTCTCTCGACTTCACGTTTAAAAGGCATCTGTGGTTACTTGCCAGAGCAATTTCTCTGGCTAGATGGCCACAAGCTTACAGCCAGCGTGCAAACACAGCAAACTCTCGGCCGGGCTGATGCTGCTGTGTGTTTCCCACTTCCCAAAGTGCCTCTCCATACCTCATGTGTGCCGCCAGCAGAAAGTAGTGCGAGAGGCCAGCATCAGAAATGGAAGGTGCGCTTTCCTCCTTTGTTGATCTTCCTTTCCCTGTCCAAGGTGTGCTTTGTCTTTGAAGAAAGCAGTTTGTATCTAAAGTAGCAGCAAGGCTATGCTCCAGGTCTGTCATGACTGACTCCCCTAGACTAAAGGATCTTCACTGTTGTTAATGTTGTCTGGGGTGTATGTTCTTCCTAAAAAGAAAGGGGATGAGGGATTTTCTAGTGCTTACATTTTTTTAGTGCTTGAACTGTTTCCCCTTCAGTTTAACAAAAGCTATGGAGTTTTTAATGGAGGTTATTGCCATGGCACCGAGCTGTCTGAGAGCTTGAAATCTCAAATCATGTTTAACTGTTCTGTGTAATGCAAAGCATTTTAATCAAAATGTATACACAGAGAACACACTCTCCCACCGTTGGAAAACCCACTTGTTCTACAGAGATGTGGTCCCTGTGTGACCCCCCCTCATCTTGTTCCTAGGTAAACCTTCCAAAGAATTCCCACTTAAGCCCAGTTTGCAAAACTGTGGGTCTCCACGGCCTCTCTTCCAGCTCAGCTGTCAATATCTGGGAATCCACCCCACTCATCCAGGCCTTTGATATTAGGCTTTTTGACCAAGACATTCAAGGTAGGAGAGGCTCAAGCTAGGCTTTCCATGATCCTTTCATGGTTTTCACTCCTCCTGCTTCACGGTCAGTGGATCAGAGCACAGTCTCATAAAGGAGTGGTGAAAGAGTCCTTAATATCTTGTGAGCATGTGGCACACAAGTAGAGGACGAGCCAGTAGAGAAATCTGCCCACAGAACAAGGCAGGAGGAAGAGAGAACTGTGTTGGGACACCTCTGCAGGGGTATGAGATACAGAGAGAGCAGGTGATGGGTTTTGGCACGTGAAGAAAGTTAGAGATTTCTCAGCTGCGTTAAACGCAGACAAAGGCTGTCTTAGGGGGCTTACAGGCCACGGAGCATCAAACCTTACAGACTTTTTGACATATCTAAGACTGGGAGAAGAATGCAGTGCGCTCCTTTTCCAGTCACTGGCTCTGGTATCTGGGATTCCACCAGCCCAAATGTGCCAGGAATTAAGTCTCCCCAGACAAACAGAGATAACATAGCAGAGCTCTGATCAAGGGACTGATATCAAAGCAGCAAATCTCCCAGCCCCGGGGATGAATCATCAGAGCAGTTTATTCCAACCTTTTCTCCCCCTTTCAAGTATCAGGTTCAATTGCAGCAACAGCAGCACAAAAGGCTTCGTCATTCTAGGTGCTGCAAGGACAGGGAAAACACAACCAGGAGGAATGGAATTCACAGGTGATACGAGGCTGGGAGGGTGCTGCAAATACCAGAGAGAACAAAGAACTAATGCAAAAGGAACCTATCTTGCTTGGGCAGGGGGGAAGAAGGAAAGATGGGGGCTAGTCATGCACCTGGGGAGAAAGAATCCCAAAGGTCAGTAATCAAAGGGAGATGTCTAGAAAGCACAGCACAGAAAAGAAGAAAAAATAAAAGGCAGGCAAAAGAGATGCAGGTTTGCCAGCTGAGGTGCAACAGCAATACCACTTTGCAGGCATGCAATCGCTTGGCAAAGATGCAATCTTCTTTTCATGGCTGGGGAAACTGAGGCACCACAAGGGCTCAGTAAAGGGCCTGTTATTGCGCAGCACCAGCCACGCCTTGGCTAGGCAGAAACACCGGGTTGTCAACGCAGAAAACTTTTGTTTTAGGGCTGAAGGGCTGCATTATGCACAGTTACAGTGAGATTATGTGAAGAAGATTGCATTCTGGTTTGTGTGCCCTGCAAAATGAGGGGGGTGAGGAGGAGAGGGAGGCCCCAGGCAAGAGCAGCAGGCACAGGAGTGTTATAAAACACAGTTTCTCTCTGCCAAGAGACTATCAAACCAGAACTGTAGCATCCCATCCTCTCTGCTTCTCAGCAATCCCGCGGATCTAATCTCTGTTTACACGCAGGGGGAGATCTGTCTTGTCTGAAGGCATTCCTGCTGCCAGATCCACTCAGGTTGCCCTTCCCACAAAGCGGGTGAGGAGAGGTGGAAAGGTCTGAACCGGCAGACACCATGCCAGACATAGGGCTTCCACGAAAGTAAAGAAGGCTGTGTGTCGCTTCTGCTCCACCAGTTCCTCACAGTCATCTCACCTGTGTGCAAACCAGAGAGCCAAGCCAGGTCCTCTGCCTCATCACCACCAGCAGCAGTTATGCTGGGTGACCCTCTAGCAGGGTTTACCTGGGCATCAGTCACATCATTGCTGGATCCTAACAAACAACCTTGTTAATCGGTCTGGTTCCCCCACGAGCTGTGTTAGCTCTGCAGGGCAAACCGGAGCAAGATTGTCAACTCTGGAGAAAAAATCAGTTGATCTCTGCAGCCTGTAGCCCTGGCTCAGGTGCACACCAGGAGCCACAGAAGTGCTGCTGAGCCACGGTCTGGCTTGGGTTGTGGTTTGGAGTTGGGGGGAGGGCGGGGAGGGAGGAGGGAAGGGGTTGCATGCGATGTGGGGTGGTGGCATGACGTTCGTGTTTCAGAGTAGCCCTGTGCTTTGGCATGCCAAGATTTACCTCTCGGAGCTATCAGTTGCTCTAAAAAATTGTTACTGGTGATGACACTGCAGATGAATCTAAAGTTTGCAAAGAGAATTGGGGGGTGGGAGTGGATGACAACCATCTGTATGGACTGTTTGCTAAGGGTGAGGCACCTGGGAACATGCATGCTGTTAGTGTGTTGCCACACGAGCAGGCATGTTTCCACGCTGCAGACAGGGTAACACAGAGTCAGCATCCTCCAGTGAGGCTGCACTTGGTATCTTGTGTTTCCCTCTGGGCGCTGTGCTTTAGCAGGAATGAGAGACCTCAGGAGCAAGGAAGCAATTCATGGCCCAAAGGCAATCGGTTTTGGGGAGGTAATGTTAATTCATTGGGAAGACAACAGAGAGAGTGGGAGGATGGTGGCCTGTGGAAATCTCAGCAAGAAAAAAAGCAGGAGAGAGTTTTTAAAAGGCTGTGATATACTTTGGGGACCCGGGTGAAGAAGTATCTTTTGCTCACAGCAGAAGAGGCGTGTAGCTAAAGTCACCTGGGCTCACCACAGCAGCAGAGCCCTTGGGTTTCCCCAGCCCCAGGCTCGGGGGCTTTACTGGAGCCGTGGGCTGCAGAGCCACCAGAGTGGCACAGCCACGCAATGAGGTGCAGGGTCAGCACAGCACACACCTCAGCCCCACTGGCATCCCTGCTGGGCATTTGCCTCTCCAACACAGTAGCAGCCACCATAAGGCGACCTTGCACTAGGGCAGGACTTGAAGTATGCAAGGATGGCAGTAGGAGCATGCACTGGGCCATGGTCCCTCTGAGACAAGGCTTTGGCTTGGATTTAAGCTTGGCAGGTCCCCTGTGTCATGCAGAGTTTGGGATGGGATTAATGCAAGTTTAGTCACTGCCCAGGATAAGTGCCTCAGACCTCCACACCCTCCCCCAAAGCTTTGTCCACAGGGCTATACATCTTGAAGAAAACCTGAGGCAAGGGAAGGACAGCAGCATGATGAGGGGCTTAAAGAATGGCTTTTTAAGGGGAGATAGGGAAGAGCAAAGGGGAAGTAGGGAAGTGAGGAAGAGCAGGAGGACTGGGCATCAGGGAAAATGCGGAGAGAATCCCAAAAGTGTGAAGGAGTGTAACACCAGGTCACCCTCAGCTCTGTGTACAGTCAGACCCTGCAGCACACGCATGAGGCAGAAGGAGCTACAGGAGAAACAGGGCCATTGGAAAGCAGTGGGAAAATGCCATGTGGTAGAAGGAAGGACCAAGCAAGGTTCAGGGGCACAAGAAAGGCCTTGAGGTATGAGAGAGAGCTCAGAGCTGGCCAAGTAATGCAAGCCCATCTCCATCCATGCTTTCAATCTACCCAACTCTGCCCTTCCTGAGGCTGAGAGGACATCAGCCTGGTGAAACTAGGCAGTGATCACCCCAAAGGTAAGTTGGTCCCTAGTTCTTGGCATGCCCAAGTATGTTCAGAGACAGATATATCTGAGAGTGCCTGTGAGGATCAAGCAGAGCCTCTGCGACCTGGTAGGAGGAGGAGAGCTTAGTGAAATTCTGGCTACTTCCATGGCCGTGGGAGGTCATGGAAAGGAGAGGAAGGGCCCTTTTGCTGCCAAGGACTATGCATCATATTCCGCTTAGAGTGACTCTAGTGGCGCTTGTGGGGCTGGAGAAAAGACCCTGCTCCACTGAATAGAAGGAGAGCCTCCATCACCCTCCTTGTGCTGTTTCACCACTTTTTTTGTGGTAGCTGGGCCTCTGATGGAGACAAATCACCTAAGACGGTGTTAGCAAGGAGCATGTGGTCTTTTCGCCTCTAGCAACAGAGGCTTCCACATGGAAAGACACGATCTCAGGTCTCTGGCTGCTGCTGGAAGAGAGCTTGGCACTACACTGCACTCTTCCTGCGAGTCACCGCGTATATCCGAGGTGAACCACAGGGTCAACAGCAATTTTGTGGCCTCCTTGCCACAGAGACCTCCTGGAGGGTGGTGTGGGGGCTAGGATATCACTGGGGCTGGGTGAAAACCTTGATTCTGTCTGCTGCAAAGCTGGCCATGCATGCATGTCTGTATGAATACAGTGATTCAGCTTTTGCCTTACTTTCCCCTGCAGGAGAAGTGAGGAGGCAGATCTGCAAGCTGTGATCAAGGCTCTCAGAAGATCTCCCTAGAGCTGGCTGGGTGTGTGGACACTTCGGAACTTTTCATTAAACTGCTAGGGAGAGTCAATCATACTGTATGTGTGCAACCAAAGTGCTCACTCACACCCACAGATCGCACACCAGATATGTGGTCACCATGGCTGTGCTCCAAAACCTTCCCAAAAGCGCCCAGTTCACGAAACACCAAACTGTCTTTTCACGAGCCACCCCTGTGCACTAAATCTCTGCCGCAGCTCAATCTCTAGCCAGCCCTAACATCTGTGCTGTGGCTGCTCTGTCCTCACACACACAGCCTGTCAGGAGGTGGGCTTTCCATACCCCATGAAAAATGCATCTCTCACTTCACTTCTACTTCTTTTTTTCTCCTTGTCTTTTTTTTTTCCTTTTTTTTTGTCTTCAATTACACTTGGTAAAAGAAATCAGACTTGCTCACACAGCAACATTGCCCCAGACGATGTGTTTGGTAACACTGAAGCCTTCCACTAATACAATGCTTTCAATTTGTTGTTGCTGTTGTGACCAAAACATTACAACACATACGGTTACATATGAGCTATGTATGATCAGTGGGAATATTATTTCTGCGTCAGGATGAGAAAAAACACCAAAGCGTAAAGGTGGTGCAGTTCTGCTCTGTCACTCCCAGGAAGTTTTGTCTGTGGCGTGAAATCAGGAAGCTGGAAAGCATTTCTTCCAGCGCTTCTGCACTGACAGTTGTTCTGAGGTGGA
>Ga0065711_1048783_pt1 | contig 11636 bp, 10 predicted proteins | sample Hoacrofraction12_FD_59098 | JGI IMG/M metagenome (GOLD analysis project Ga0065711, IMG submission 59098) | Hoatzin crop microbial communities from Cojedes, Venezuela - Epithelial fraction 12 v2 (version 2) | ecosystem: Host-associated > Birds > Digestive system > Esophagus > Crop | place... | reverse complement strand
AATCCAGCATTATAAAGATACCAATTAACTTTAAAAAAAAAAAAAAAAAGAACACATTTTCTTTTTACTAGTAAAGGAAAATCAATGACAACACAAACCCAAAATCTCATCTTTTCTACTTGGAAAAATCAGAAGTATAAAAAATTATTAAGTTTGTTTTAACTTAATAGAAATAATTCCTAGCTTTTGAATAAGTATTGAATAAGTATCAACAAATGGCAAATTATGCCATTCACAAAAGTAAGAATTTTCTTTTTAAAAAGTGAATTAAATTACTATATAGCATATTTAGTCCACAGAATATTAAGGAAAGGACAGCATCACTGTTCAAGAATGCCAAAAATAAACCTCACTGCTCAAGAATGCCAAATGCATTCCAGACAGCAAATACAAAAGGCACATAAATTGGTTTCGTACTAAAAAGCCACTCATAACTCACTATTTATGTACAGTAACTTCGAAAGAAAGCATATGCAATTTTTAAAGTATCTACAGAGTGGGACTTAGAAGATTCAGGACCGCTCTCTGAATGAGGCATGAGTTTTGAAGGCTATTAATAGCACAAACATGAAAAAGCACATAGATTTAAGTCCTTTTAAAAGCCCACCTTAACTACAAATTTTCAGAGACAAGCTATATAAGTCCTCCTCAGGTCCAGTTAACTATCTTCTGAAGCCTGCTAATAGCATGTTCCTTTGCAAAATTAAATCTGTTCAGATAATACTGGTAGGAGCTGGCTTCTGTCCTTACTATAGCAAGACCTACCAAAAGTCTAAGAAAAGTGTGAAATGCTCTGTTCAGGCAACTATTAGCTGAACTAAGCATGGCATTGCCTGTAAACTGAATTTTTCTGTATCAGGCTTTACCTCACTCACAGGACAAAAACCTTCGGGTTAGGACCTGCCATTTTAAACTCCGAGGCCACGATCTGACATTATAACCAACCCAATCTAATGGCTAGCTGCCACAAAAAGCGGCATTCTCACTCCTGTACAGTCCTTTCTCCCCAGTTTCAATTAAATCTAGCAATTGAGTGTCCATAATATAAGTCGATTCAGCAATATACATATCCATTTTTTCATTCATTTGTATTTGCAGCATCTTCTGCCAGATAAGCCAGATGAACAGATGCATTTTGCAACCACAGTTCCTGGAGCCAATTCTCCATAAGTGGCAAGAGCATGCAGATGAGCAACAGAGAACAGGCAGGACCGTCACTTACTATTTGTGATGTTGAACCACACCATAACACCTAAGGCTAACCCAAAACACTGTCAAAAACCAGACAAGAAGAACACAGGGCCATGCCCCACTGCACTGAAGAAGATGAAGCAGGGACTCTCACAACTAAGCACTTATGTTACACTGCTTCAATGCAGGCAATGAGATGTCATACAGATAAGGATCTCTACCAATCATATCCTTTAGAACACGAGGGCCTATTCACCTCCGTAGATTTCCAAAGTATGCTTACCTGAAAGCCACATTTGAGACACAGCCATATGTCCGAAGGTGCCACAGGCTCACCATCACTCATCCGCCTCTCCTTCAGACATTCTGCACATATGGACCAAATGCTCTGAGCTACTGCCCTCTTCACATGGTGCACATCCACTGCTTGGCTCACGTGCTGGCAGGTTAAGCCTAGAGAAAATTACACATATTCACTTTCGCCCTTTAAAAATAATATCTATGAAAGAGAGCATGTGTACACTAAAGGAGCAGAGTCTTCAACGAATTCACCATTAGGAAAAAAAAGGGGCAAAGAACTGAAACAGGAAAAATCAGCCAGCTGCTCCCCATATACTGAATTTTATGATGATCTATTTCAGTCTTTCTATAATGAAAATCCTTTTCAAGTGAATAAACACTACCTCTTAAAAACAGATAAATTATTTTGTACAAAAGTACAAGGATTACTGTTGTACAAAATTCATTCTTCTGTTTTCTTTTTGAAGGGGAGTGTTTGTCAACAGAAAATACTACATGAATCTATTTTTTGCATGTAACAACACAGGCAGCTGACCTCCTTTCCCATCTATAAAGACAGATTTCCAAATACCCATGCGTCCTTAAAACAACTGCCCATTCTGAACATGAACACTAATCACCCCATCACTGTTCTTCTCTGTCATATTATTTGTACAAAGTCCACTGCAATATCACAGAATAATCTAGGTTTGAAGGGACCTCTGAAGGCCATCTTGTCCAAGCCCTCATTCAAAGCAGGATCAAATACAACTTTATATCTGGTTGCTGATCGCTTTGTTCAGCTGAGTGTTGAATATCTTCAAGGACAGAGGTTTCACCACCTCACTAGAAAATCAGCTTTCTGTTTGACCATCTTCATGGTGAAAATAAAATAAATTTCCTGGTACCTAGCCACATTTTCCTTGCCCTTTGTCGCCTTTAGTCCTTTCATTCCAAACCTCCTACAAGAGTCTGGCTCTGCCTTCTCTATAACCACCCATCAGGTAGTCAATGAAAGAAACTACACCGCCACTCCTTCGGCTAAAGAAATACATCCCCTTCGGACCCTGTGCACACATCATGCTCTCCATCTCCTCAACCATGTGGAAGGCACGACCCACTGCTGGACCCATTCCGACAAGCTTGCTTTTATGCAGCGTGTGCACTGGGACCCCCCAGAACCTCTTCTGCCAAGCTGCTTTCAAGCCACTGATTCCCATCATGTAACTGCACATGGTTATTTTGGCCTAGGTGCCGAACCCTCTGCTCACATTTGCTGAACTCTGTGAAGTTCCTGCCAGCCCATTTCTCCAGCCGGTCTGGGTCACTCTGAACGGCAGACCTACCCTCCAGCGTATCAACTGCTCTCCTCAATCTGTTGTCATGAAGACGACAGAGCATAGCCTCATGACAACATCAATCAGCTCTCAGCACCTGCAGATGCATCCCATCTGATCGCATGGACTTGCGCACTTCCAGTTTGCTTAACAGCTCTCAATCTTCTTCTACTCTGGACAACGTTTAACCCCAGAGCCTGCCACCAGGCTTAGGGACAAGAGAGGACCGAGGGCAGAGCTTGTTCATGAAGACAGAGGCAAAGGCAGCATTGAGCTCCTCGGATTTTTCCCACGTCTCCTGCCCCCTCAAGCAGCAGGAGGCTACATTTGCCTTAGCCTTCACTTCACTGTCACAGCATCCACACAAGCCCATCTTACTCTTCACACCCCTCACAGATTCAACTCTAACCAAGGCTGGCTTATCTAATGCCATCCCTGCGCACTCAGGGCTGCTGCAAGGGCAACCCAAACCTGCCCCAGCCCTCTCTGCCCTTGCTTTCACCTCTTGAGCTCAGTCAGCAGCTCCCCGCTCAGCCAAGCAGCCTCCTGTCACGCGTCCTTGACCTTCCACGCACTGGGAAGGACCGTTCTCCTGCTTCGAAGGGGTTGTCACTGACCATCAACCAGCTCTCCAGCCCTTCAGGGCAGTCACATGGTGTAACAGCCAGTCCCGTTGCAAACACCTAACTGGGGATATTTCTGCTATAAATTCAAACAAGAAAAGTATTTTGTGGTATTCATCAGTCAACACAGAAGTCATAAGCCCTCAACTTCAGGGCCAGACATCACATAATGTGCTTACCTGAAATATCATCTGAAGAGTCCTCATCCTGCGGCCTGTTAGGCCTCTTGCTTCTCTTTGGCTTCTCAGGGTTGGCTCTCGATGGGTCTTTCACCCGCATCTGTTACTGACTGGGAAATAGAAACACGGGTTGCTTTAATATCTGAACACTTCATCAAATGTAGCGAGTTTCAACACTAAAAGCATGAGACCAAATCACGCATTCAAACCCCACGAACACATTTTTAGGCTTCGACTAATGTCAGCCTTTGTCTAACAAGCAGTACGAAAGCGTCAGGGATGAACCCTTAGGATCGATTTGTTATACTACACGACATTATAAATCGTATCTGTAGCTACAAGGGACACACACTGCCAGGCAGCGGTGTTAAACATTTGAGATACCAAGATTTTCTTTACTTCTGTTACTGTAAACTACTACAGAGCTCCAGCCATACCTTAGCAGAAAAACTTCATTAAAATAAAAGCTTCTCCTCCTTAACACATCTCCCTTAGGAAAGGTTTCTGCCACCATTTACCCCTGCACATTCCCTAAAAGCATTTGAGCAATTCCAAACATTTTAATAAAATATAAAAGTATTCCAAATCTCATGCAAGCGTCCTCTCCTATGAGTGAGAACAGACTGGAGTGCAAGCTGACCCCTCCATTAAACATCAGAGAATCCATATGTATGAAGCCTCTCACAGGAAATCTGGGTCATTAATCAAGGAGACCTGTGAGGAACAGAATTAAAGGATAAATATTTGCCACTAAACTTCAAAAAAAAATCCTCTGAGATTTAAGCACACCGGTCATTTTAATCAAAATCCAAATGTGAATTCACTGAAGGACTGCAGCTGCACATCACGCCAACAGCTTCTGAGGCTTACTCTACACATTGTCTTTTAATGTTGTGCTTCATAATAATAAATTCATGTTTTCATATACAAAGCATATGAATCTAAGATAGTAAAATATTCATACATTGCAAACCTGTGAGCCATTCTGTTTAGAAAAAGAATGACATCTTGTTGCATACCACGTGCAAGTCAATAATGTCACCTGAGCACCAGTACCGAACATTTTCAAGTGTGCTACCTCATTTATGTACACGAAACCTCTAAAACGCCCTACATTTGGGAACAGCAAAAGATATATTCCTGCTACAGATCAAGCAGATAAGTCTGACAAAGTTTAAACAGCTTGTCTACTTCAGTTTTTAAATCTTCTCTGTATATGCATTCAGACCTTTGTACTACTGAAGCTCATAGGGACGCAGGAATTGACCTGTACATTGAACCCAGTATTCCCTCTCCTTCCATTATCCACGAAGCCGAGCGGCAGAACAGCCACCCGTATCGATCCAGAGCGCCACCACTGCTGGTACCCTAACAGCCCTCACTGACGCGAGGCAGGCAACCCGTACCTCAGAGCTGCCGTCCCGGGTTCCTATGGATTTGGACAGACGTCTGCATCTGCCACGCGTACTGTTAGTGCCAGAGGTTTTCTGCATGAATGTATCAATCAGAGATTTACTGCGGACAAGTCAAATTTCTGCAGAGTAGGAAAGAAACCTTTACTCTCTGCTTCCTTGCACCACCGGCTTCACGTCTCCTCAGCCTTTTGAGATGCACTTAATTTCTTTCAGAATGCTACACTTACACAGCAATCAGTTTATACTATACTAAATACCATGATGTTCTTAAATTACAGATTTCAAAACTTCCTTAAGTGTATAAAGCTTCAAGTGCTTAGACATGCAAGTGAACAATGCCACTGAATTCATCTTTTCTGATTTTCTAGGTTCATAATTCATATTCATACAGTAAGAAAGATCTGAATAGTCCATCTCTTGACTATTTATATTCAACAGATTTTAGCTTGCCTAACGTACATCAACAGTCACACATCACAGCACCCCTAGAACAGGAAAAGGTGCTTCAGACCCAAACAACTTCTAACTGTGTATTTCTGCCTTGGCATCGTATCATACATATCCGAGGTTCATACGAAACTACCCATCACCGCTTGTCGCCCTGCCACTTAACAGAGCACAAGATTCCTTGAGACATTCACGGAACAGTAAGGCCAGTACAGCTACTGTTAGAAAACGCAATATTTTACACTAAATTATGTAAAGAGTCAATAGCAAAGACAGCAAAAATGTCCTCCCTAAAGGAACGCAGTTGTGTTTAGGTTACTCAGCATTGACATAAATGATCTACGAGTTCATTTCAGGGTAACAATTTTTATCTCTTTGGACAGATTATGTAAGACTGTCCAAATCACCGAGTTCATCCAAACGAAAGTCATGTTCATATCAGTACATCTGGAGAGCTCAGATAACTTCATAAAAGAGCAATTATGGACTCAATCAGCTGAAATGCAAGCAAGTCTTTACCACCCGTGAAATCCCATGGCCAGCAGGCCAGGTGACACGGCCCGGATCGGGGCATGCACAGCCCACCGCTCAACCCCCTCTCTGGGGTCCTTCACGACACGTGGAAAAGACAGAGTGTCAGCTGGTACCCGCAGCGACTGAATGCGCGGCCTTTCTAGCCCAACACAGTCAATGCAGCATCAAGGAAGCCTGCGTTCGCACTGCAGGTTAGGGAACCCACCGAGCAATCCGGAGACTTTTCAGTCTTCTTTCAGTAAGAGCATGCAGAACAAAAAATAACACGGACCATTAGATTCATCAGTTTTCATGAACACACATATAGACAGGCATCCATCAGACAATGTTTACTGACCTGTGAGCTCTTGGAAAAGCCACAGCATATCAAGGACCTCACCAGCCGGGGTTTGTGCTTGATTTCAAAAAGCATGTAAGCGGGATAAAAGGGTAAGAGCAACAAACTATTCAGCAAGCACCCACGATGCAAGCAGCACAGTGTATACGCAGTTCTCTCTGCCCTTTTCCAGTATATTTGGAGACCGAAAACTGAACAATTTGCACAAAATGAACTTGATGCAATGAAGACTAAAAACCTCGGCAGTATTCCCATGATCTGCCTCTTTCCAACCTATTCTCCTATTTTTTTTAATATGTTCAACGAGTAATTTGTGGCTACAGCCATCAGCTGTGGAGTGGCCTAAAGGAGACAGACTCTCTCTCTTTCCCTATGCAGAAGGAATTCTCCATGAATCCTTGCCTGGAAGTCCCTTTGTGTGACAGAAAAAAATAGGGTAAGTTTTTCATTTTGTGTACATAAAATAAAGTCACAGTGCAAATTACATTTGACTAATAAATCTGACAAATGAAAACCTCCTGAATTTTGTGTTAGAAAAAGCTGATTTCAGAGGGTATGTTGGCTCCACCCTGATCTCTATTTGGCACACAGTAAAAATCTTAAGTAGAAATTATGCAGTTTCAAGGGGAAGAAACTAAAAATAGAAAGAGCTAAATCTCTTTCTTTTTAAGCAATCATTTCACACAAAACTAAGAACTAGCCCTTGCCAAACATGTTCAGATTCTTTGAGCTCAGCGTACAAGAGTTTGAAGTGTAATCATCATCACTTGCTATTCCTGGTGTACTTTTTACTTCTTAAAAGACTCCTAATGGCAGTCTGCCTACAAAAAGCTCATTAAGATCAAAAGCTCCTCACTGCAACTGCTCGTTTCCACCTTTCTAGAAAGAACAAACCACTTCAAAAGCAGCAGAATGATCTGCCTACCTAATTTTAAAGCTTCAAATTTGACAAAGTGCCAAAAATCTAAGTGCTAAATTTGTTAAGTTAAATCTAAGGTATGCCTAGACTATTTTAAATGTAAGGTATGCCTGAAACAGTCTACATTTAACAGCATTAATGTTTCTATATTTAGAAATGCACCCTCTTCATAAAGTATGTATTTAGAAATTAAACAGAGCTGGATGTAGTTCCTAAAATAAATAACTGTTACTTTTTAAAGTTTTATATTTTACTGGAACTCAGCAGAACTAGGACCAAGAAAAGACCGAAGGCTAGTGTGAACCAAAATTCACTTTTCTGGGGCAGAGGGAGGGGCAGAGAATGACCCGAAACCCAAACAGGTCGCTCCTCTTCACAGCATCTTTATGCAAGAGAGGTAGAGAAGCAAACTCCGTCTTCACTGTCGAGACTTCCCAAAACCGATGCCCATCTTACCAGCTTGCACTCCTTACTTAGAGGTTGAGTCCCTCCTCCTACAACATCTACAGCTCACTTGCTAAATTTTGAAACGTGCCACCTTACTGAGTGTTCCCATGCTGTACCTTCACTACGATGCTTGTAAGAAACCTGAACCAGATCACCAGTATGTTAAAGGAACAACCTGCTGCGCCGCCTACTACCACATCGCTGCTTCCACTCCATCTTCCAAGATCCACTTTCCCCTCCTCTTGAATTAGGGTGCCAACTCTTTCACGTAAGCGTCACACTTTTGTCCTTATCTGTGTGACACCTATCACAACATTTTTCCTGCTTCTTGATTAACTAGGAGGATTACACTTGCATTACCAAAATGCAAACAATGAGATGAAAATGGTGTAATAACCACCAGCTCATCTAAGCATACTTACCCTACGAAATATAGCCAAGTGAGTCTACAGGTACTATTTCGGATATGGGTAAGACTCTCCCCGCAGGACTGCCCATTAACTGTAAAACCTGCACTGTTAATTATTTCATAAGTGAGCATCTGAATTCAAAGAAGCAGGGGCAAATACATTCACCTCAATCCCTTAATTCATCTGAGGTATCCTAAATTCCAGCTTTCTCACCGCTTGTCAAACTTTCAAGTTAAAATAATACCATTTTACGTTGCTAATGCAAAAAAAAAACCCTGTATCACCATTATGAGGAGCTTCTGGAGAGAGTCCAGCGGAAGGCTATGAGAATGATGAGGGGACTGGGGCATCTGTCCTATGAGAAAAGGCTGAGGGAGCTGGGCTTGTTCAGCCTGAAGAAGAGAAGGCTGTGAGGGGACCTAATAAATGCTTACAAATATCTGAAGCGTGGGTGTCAGGAGGACGGGGCCAGACTCTTTTCAGTGGTGCCCAGCAATAGGACAAGGGGCAATGGGCACAAACTGAAGCATAGCAAGTTCCAGCTGAACATGAGGAAGAACTTCTTTACTTTGAGGGTGACGGAGCACTGGAACAGGCTGCCCAGTGGGTTTGTGGAGTCTCCTTCTCTGGAGATACTCAAAACCTGCCTGGACATGGTCCTGTGCAGCCTGCTCTGGGTGAACCTGCTTTGGCAGAGGGGTTGGACTAGATGATCCCCAGAGGTCCCTTCCAACCCCTGCCGTTCTGTGATCACACTGAAAAGGCATAGCATGCACTGAACACAGTGAAAAATTAGCACTTTCACGTAACTTAACAGAACTGCGCAGCTGTCAACAGCAGCCTAGCACCAAAGCAAGGGGCGGAGGAACAGCACAGATAAGCAAATTAAGTCCAAAGGCCGAGATGCTCCATAGCACATCTGTGAAGGGGCTTCACGAGCTTCCACGTAACTGTCAGTACAGAAAGAAGGGCCTTGTACGGGTCAGTTATGCCAGATCTGCAGAATTGCTACATGTTTTGATGTAAGCTGCAAGTTGATATATTTTGGATGCCTGTTCTGAGCGTTACCTGTGGCATTTTGGCTTGCTTGCCGCTAGATCAAATGTCACCCAATCAGAGCAAGAACCGCATCCATCATGGTTAGCAACCGGGCAGGGTCACTCATCAGCGGGCCAGGAGGCTCAGCGCTCTGACAGCCACAAAAACCTTCGCAGCAAACAAGCCCGCGACGCCTGCTAGAGCAGTAAAAGGACCAGAACTGCTGACTGGTAGTGGCAGCAACACTTCTTCCCCTGGAAAATGTCAGCTGAAATTCTGGAAGTGTCATCTCCAAGATTTCCTAGCCCAAAGGCACATCACACATCCTACACCATCATTGGAGCTCAAACACAAATCCTGACATTATACCACAGCCCTAAAAGGGCGAGACGCTGACGTACTGTTTGTGCAAGGAGCGAGACAGAGCCTTCGGACCACTAGATACAACTTTCCAAGTGACAGCAAAAATCCCACAGCATTTCTCACTTTTATTAATCCTTTTTGTCCAGCCGGCCCTACTAAACATGGTCTGTCATCATTCGTGTTTGCTTCCTGCACAATCCCCCTCGGATTTCCCATTGATACCTACCCACCACAAAAAACCTACCTTTAAGGATGAACAGCAACCTGGTACGTCCAGAAACAAGAATGAAAAGACCTTGTAACTGGGTTTATGACTAAAGTAAATAAAAGGACTGCGTGGGTAAAAGAGAAGTATTTTGATGACATATTTTTGGTGGTATCTTATGTGTGTCTTACGGAAAATTTCAGGGATCCTGGTCAATATCCAAACTCACAAAGCAAATGGTAACTTTTCCTTAGGCTCTCTATTCCACTTTAAATGCATTTGAAAAAATATGAACAAGCCAAGAGGCAAATACATCTGGGTGGATGGTCTGACATGGGTTTTCCTACATATTCATGGATATCCTTTAAAAAGCAAAACACGTAAGCACCGTAAGAAGAGCCATGGCTTGCAACTAAAGATGTTGGCCCGCAAGTGAAAACTCTGTATATGAAAAGGCAGTCAGATGACAGAGCTAACAGACCATGGACCTGCGTGACATGAACACCGACATAAGCAGCGCCACCATCACATAAAATCTGAGGGCGTAACAACTGGAAGAGCTGGAGAACAACCAGTGAACTCACAGTATCTCAGCAGGATAACCATGCAGACAAAAACTGGGAAAAAAGTGGTTCAGGATGTCATAAGAAGAACATGAAGGGTAATATGAGCAAAGGACAAACTTCAGAGAAACACTAATTCTGTGAAGTCTAAAAAAAAAAAAAGAAGAAATAGTAAAGTAACAGCAAGTAATGAAAAGGAGCAGTGGTTGCAGCACAGTGTGTGAGACAGCAGGCTGAAGCCTACACGAGGTAGTACCTTAAGGGGAGAGCCACGCTGTACCCCTGCCTACAGGGCTGAGTCGGAGCAGACGAAGGAAGACAGTGGCTACGCGTAACTTTCCATCTGCTCTGTTGTGGGAGCCACCTAATTAACAGGGGTAAAACAGATCTAACTGTAAATGACTACAGAAGACTAGTTAGAGCTCTTTGAAAGCCAAACTCTTGCCACCGAGAGCAAAAAATTTCATTCCATTTTCTTCCTCCATGCCAACTGCCCCAGTTTGTTTTGGTGGCACGTCTACAGCGGAAGAACTCGTCTTTGATCAACGACTGACACTCACAGCGACACTCACTTCGACACTCCGTGAATCTCGCAGAAACAAAACCACAGAGCACCAGCTCTTCAGTATTTCACCAAGCAACCTGCCAATATATTTACGACCGTAGTAAGCGGCAGAGCAACTTCACAAAGGCAAGTTCACAACTCCCTGTCATCAGTCTGGCCCATGCTCACGGCACTACTACGCTTCTGCTTAAAAAGCGGGAAAACGAGAGCAGAAAGAATCCTTTACAGATGACTCCGCTTTCTACCTTGTACAAGCGGGTTGTTTAACGGAACTGGGAATCAGCTGCAGCTTCAGCCGACGCGCCGCAAGAACACACCTGGAGTTACCGCCACCTGCTTCCACCCTCTCGACGCCTCGCTGTGCTCGGGGCGTGCTGCCCCCGCACCCTGCGTCACGGCGCGAGCAGAGCCAGGGAAGGACGAAGTTCTAAAAATAACCCAGGAATCGGGGAATCAAAACAGCCACTCAAACCACGCGGTGCTCACGGGTCTCGGATATCGCGATTAATCGCGAGGGCCGTCGCCAGGCTGTGGCCTAACGACCCCCTCAGAGCCGCGCCAGCAACCACCGCGCCAGCCTGGCGACACAGGGCGACCATGTCGCGACTGCGCTCGCTTTCTGCCTCGCCCAGGGCCACGTGAACGGAGCCGGTGCCCGAAGGCGACGCCGCCGACCCTCCCCGACGCCACAGGCCGAGGGACTCGCCGCAGGCGGGAGGAGCGGGGAGGGCGGCCCGGCAGGGGGGAGGGCGGCCCGCCCGGCCCGGGCCCACGGCGGGGCAGC
>Ga0065711_1048782_pt1 | contig 11636 bp, 17 predicted proteins | sample Hoacrofraction12_FD_59098 | JGI IMG/M metagenome (GOLD analysis project Ga0065711, IMG submission 59098) | Hoatzin crop microbial communities from Cojedes, Venezuela - Epithelial fraction 12 v2 (version 2) | ecosystem: Host-associated > Birds > Digestive system > Esophagus > Crop | place... | reverse complement strand
GGACGGGGATGGGACTGCAGGCAGCTCTGCAGCAGCAGCGGGAAACGATGTGTGAAATGAAGAGTTCCTGCCCAGTGCCCAGAGGGAGCGTGCAGCATACTGAGCAGGGCTGGGGCTGGGGAGGGGGCTGCAGGGGGGTTGTAAGGCCGAGGGGGTCCCCAGCACCACATGGGCACCCTGTCTGCGGGGGCTGCTCCGCAGCGTGGGGCTGTGCCTCTGCTGCAGGGGAGGCAGGAGGGGGGCTCTGGGTATGGGAGCGGTGGGTGGCTGCCGTGTGGCTGGAGGCTGGTGAGGAGGCACAGCCCTGCCAGCTCAAGCCCTTGCTGCCCCCACTCCGAGACGCCCCATCCCCATGTACCGCACACCCTCCCCTCTTGCTGGTTTCCCGCTGCTCCGCGGAGATAATTAAATCCGCTATTTCGGCAGGTTCCGCATCCCCTGCCAGGCGGATCCGCAATCAGCGTGGAGAGGGCCCGGGGCTCCCCACCTGCACACCCCTCCTGCCCTCCCCAGCACCCAGTCACCCTGCCTGGCCCTGCCGCCTCTGCCTGCCTGCACCCTGGGGGACAGAGGTGGGTCAGGTCGCAGCCCCATGCCGGCTCCTCTGGAGGGGTCAGCCCCATCCCCAAAGCCAGTCTGGTTGCAGAGGGACCCATCCGGGGAGGGTGGCACAGACCCCAAGCGTGGGCAGGAGCAGCCCCACATCCCCAGCTCCCCATCCATCCCCGATTCCGACGTTATCATCTTCCCGCGGCACCCAGGGAAGCTTTAAATAATTCACGGAGGTGAGCTGGAGCACAGATGCTCCCGCAGGCAGCTGGGTGCGAGCAGCCAGGCAGCGGCTGGGCGGCAGAGATAGCGGTGCCGTCCCCGCCAGCTGCCCAGGGCTGCTGGCACCTGCCAGCCAGGAAGGAAGGGCCTGGGCTTGGCGTTCATGGAGGAAAAGCACTGAAAGCATCATCCTGAAGACAGCTCAGCAGAGGCGGGAGGTGAGCGGCGTGCCCGGGGAGCCCTGGGCCATGGAGCCACCCCATGCCCAGACCTGCACTGTGCCCCCAGCCTGGCCAGCTCTCCCCCACCCTCCCCTCTGCCCCCAGTCTCCTGTGCCAGATCCCAGACTGATTCCTGAGGAAGCCTGTTGTTAAGCTGGCAGCTGTGGTTGTAAATTCAGATCAATAATTTAAGGGGGTAAAACTATAAATAGAACATGAAAATATCTGCTCTCGTCTGAGGCACAAAGGTGGGGGTGAAGGTGAGGGTACCTGGATGACCTGCACCGCCACCTCCTCGTCCTACCAAAAGCTCCGGTGCTACCGATGCCGGCGCGGCGGGGAGAGCAGCAAGCGTTGCTGTAACTAATCACCAGCGGTGCCAGGCGAGGGGAGGGCGGCATCCGTCAGGGAGCGGGGTTATTGATGGACTCCAGGGCTGCTATTACCTGCCAGCCCCGCTATTACACACACCATCACTCAGCGCGTGGCCGCGGCCGCCACGCCAGCCCCTCGGCAGTGCCTTGGACTGCGCCGGCTGGGAAAACCACTGGAAACAGGCATAATTGCGTAATTACACGAGACAGGGCCCACCGGGGGTGTTTTGGCTGCAGCCCCATTACCTGAGCTGCTGGCTACACGTTGCACTGATGCTGTTCAGTGCTGCCTGCGTCCTCCTCCAAGCCCTGTGTCCTCAGCCCCACAGCGAGCCAGCGCTGAGCAAACTCCGCGGCATGTCCCCGCTCCATCCCAACGCCTTCTCCATCCTGTGCAGCCAGCCCAGCCCCGTGTAGCCTGTCTGAGCCGCGGGCAGGAGGCAGCCCCTGCCAGACTGGAGCAGGGAACTGGCCTTCCCTGTCTGGAGGTGATGCTCTCGGGAGCCGCTGTGCTGCGACGCGAGAGCCCACCACAGCCCCGCTCATTTTGGGAGGATTAGTCTGTGATCCCCTGCTGCCCAGCCCCGGGGAGGGCGGCTCTCGGAAGCGGGGAAGGTGAATTTCAGGAAGATTAACCCTGGTCCCCAGCGGGACGGGGAATGGAGGTACATCTGCTCATCCGAACGGAAGGAACAGCCGCCCCGCGGAGAAACAGATAAAAATAGGCTGACATTTACCTGCCAGGCCCAAGCAGGGCAGGTGCAGGGCACTGTGGCGAGGCCATGCCCACTGAGGGACGCAGGCGTCTGCTTGAGTGCCAGGCACTCACCGTCCACTGCTGCTCAGGTGGTAGGGACAGCGCGTGGCATGTGACGGTGTGGCTGTGTATGTGCGGGGCACCAGTGATGGGGAGTCCTGCCGAGGCAGGGGCACATGCACAGCACATTAAGGCATCGGTGCCGGGGCGATGGGACAGCCAGGGGTGTGCGCCGGGGCTGTGGCATGCTCAGGGCTGCCTGTGCATGGAGGTGGGCATTGGGGTGGCTGGCAGTGAGGTGGGCAGCTGTGGCATGGGCAGTGGGGTGAGCTCGGGGCAGGGCTGGTGCCCAAGCCTGGACCCTGCTGCTCCAAGCACTCATTCCTTCGAGGGAGATGGTAGTGCAGAGAAGAGACAGGGCTGGGATCCCCAGTAGACGTGCCCTGGGACGTGACGGAGGCAGGTAAAAAAAAACCTGCCTGTGCTCCCTCCCCTGCAACCAGCAGAAAGAGGCCTCTTCACGTGACCGAAGCCCTGCAGCTTGGGCTGCTGAGAAGGGCTTGGTGGCACTATCTGCCTTGCTCAGGAGCCAGGGGATGCCACAGCGGCTGCTCCTACCTCCCCATCTGCCCGCAGCAGCCCCTGTCTTCCCATGCACCACGGACCAGGGCTGAGCATCCTTCTACCATGGCATTAACATTTCAGTGCTAGCAGCTCCTCCTTGGGAAGACACTTGCCTCTTCACAGCCATCTCTGAGCAGCTCAGGCCGAACGCCCCGCAGCCACAGAGGTCAGGACACCTCCTCCAGCATCACTGGCTTGGCATCCCACCACTCTGCAGATGTTAACCTTGCTGCCTGCCCAGCAGCTCAGGGTGCCTGTGCAAGCTGAGGCACAGCAGCCTGGCCCACAGCTGGTCACCCAGGTCCCCAGGGCTGCAATAGCCCCGTGAACCACTGGCACTCCTGTCCCTGTGGCAGAGCAGCAGCCAGCCCTTGCCTGGCCTGGGGCACGCAGCCTGGCCCCAGTGAGCCAGAGCCCCAGCCCTCGCCACCTAGAAGCCAGTGCATGACTGCGGGTGTGAAGGGTTAACAGCTGTGAGAGCAGAGCCTCCCCTTCCTCCCCCTGCACTCTGTTTTACAGGCCGCAGCTATTACCAGGAAATGTTCCCATCAGCGCCATTGATCCCCTTGTTTACAGCCCCTTAATCCTCAGCTGTTGACTCAGGAGCAAAGAACAGAGGACCCAGGGGGAGGTGGGTCCCCTTTGGCCATTGCCTCTGCCCTGCCTGCAACCTCGAGCATGGCCTCTGCCCTGCCTGCATCCCCCAGGCATCACCTCCACTCTGCCTGCATCCCTGGGCATCGCCTCCACCCTGCCTGCATCCCTGCACATCAGCTCTGCTCTGCCTGCATCCCCGGGCATCGCCTCCGCCCTTCCTGAACCCCTGCGCACCACTTCCACCCTGCCTGCATCCCCACCCATCACCTCCATCCTGCCTGTATCACTGGGCATCACCTCCACCCTGCCTGCATCCCTGGGCATCGCCTCTGCCCTTGCTGAACCCCTGTGCATCACCTCTGCCCGGCCTGCATCCCCAGGCATTGCCTCTGCCCTGCTTGCATCCCTGCACATCACCTCCACCCTGCCTGCATCCCGGGGAATTGCCTCTGCCCTTGCTGAACCCCTGGGCATCGCCTCCACCCTGCCTGCATCCCCACGCAATGCCCGCCTGGCCCCAACACACCGGGCTGACGTGCACCCAAGCGCCGCAACGCCTGGCCAGGCACCGGGGCCTCTGTGGTGGGTGAGGAGGCGATGGAAGGTGTCAGGGTGGCAGGACCCCGGCTGTGGCCACAGCCCTGCAGGAGCCAGCCCACGCGTCCCTCGCCGGCGGTGCTCTCCCGGCACGCTGCTGCGGCTGCCGCCAGCTGCCTGGCACCCGGTCGCAGGGCCCCGCCTGGCAGCCCCGCTTTGTTCTCATTAGTGCGATGAGCCGAGCCGTCACGCTGAATTAGGGACCCCCCCGACTCACAGCTCTGCATCTGCCAGCCGGCAGCAGCTGCCAGCCAGAAGAGCCCGGCACGGCGGCGGTGGGCACCGGCTCGGTGCCCCAGGGAGGCTGCGGGCAGGGATGGGCGGCCGCCAAGGCTGCACACCCGGCAGTGGCACAGCAGGGCTGGGGTGCTGGCTCCCGGCGTGGGGCACTGGCCCTCACAGCCCTGCCTGCCCCTGTCCCCATGCGTTGGCTTTCCCCACGCCGGTGGGGCTCGAGTGGCTCCCGGGAACCCCACACCAGGGCTGCAGCTCTCCCTCACCTCTGGCCGAGCTGGGATCGTGCAAACCTCTGCGAGCATCTGAGGCAAGGGTGCTTGTGCAGCCTCCATCGCTGGGGCATTCATCAGCACTTGCAATTCTTCCGGCTCCGACAGCACCAGAGCCCGGCCGCTTCCCTGTGCCGGGGCCCGCAGGCAGCTCCCCACGCCAGCCGGGAGGGCAGGGCTGTGCAGCCCATCCCCTGGCCCCTGCGCTTCCAGGACTGGATAAGCTTTGCTCCCTTCCAAAGCCCTCCAGGCAGGGATTTCCCTTCCCTCCCTCCACAAGCCCTCGGAAGCCTGGCTCTTCTGCAGAGCCCATGGGAGGAGTAAAAGCTGGGTTTCCCGGCCGGGCTGGAGCAAGGCTGCAGGTCACAGACAGGTCACAGACCGAGTCCGCTGGGGCTGCGCCATGGCCGGGGACCCCAGACCATCCTGTCCCTGCACAAGTCCTGCTGGAGCATCCCTAGCCCAGCCCAGCACACCCCTGCGGGCTCTGCCCCAGCCGCGACAAACCCCACATCCAACCAGGCAGCCGTACAGCCTCTAGAATCTGGCCACCGGCAGCTTTCCCCGTCCCCGATCCCCAGCCACCGGGGGCTAGGATCGCCTTGTCAGCCCCCCAGCAGTGCCCCGTGCTGTGGCTACTGGCACAGGGGCCATGCCCAGCCCTCCCTGCCCCCCGGCACGTCCTCCCACCGGGCACTCACCACCTGGAAGTCGCTGCTGTTGCACTCGTCATGGCCGAACATGCAGTGGACAAGCATCTCGCCGAGGTCCAGCTGGTGGCCCACGCGCCCATAAAACTCCTCCAGGTCAAAGGGGTGGCTCTTCTCCTCCTTGCTCATGGCCAGCGTCCCCAGCAGAGCCTCCAGCCGGCTCCTCTCCGCGCTTTCCAGCACCAGGGGTCGGCCAGCCCCATCCAGGAGACCGAGCATCTCCCCAGCCCAGTACAGGTCATGGCCAGAGAGCTGCCAGAAGCGGGCAGGGTTGATGTTGCAGAGCGTGACAGCAGGGAAGGTCTTGTTGCGCGTCGTCTCCTCCTCCAGCTGGGTGTTGTGGGGGTACTGGAAGTACAAGCCCACACACTTGGCATAGGCATGGACCAGGAGGGCCAGCGAGCCCAGGAAGGCCAGCAGCCACAGCAGGTTGCGAGCTGTGTACCGCCGGTGCCGGAAGATGTGTTGGATGCCGTGGAGGCTGGAGCGGCCGGCAAACTCCTCCAGGCTGCACGGGCGCTGCTGCGGGGCCGGGGCATCGCGTGCTGGGTGCCCAGTGGGGCATCCTCGCATGGCAAGGGCTGCCGAGGGCCGGGGAGGACCCCAGGGGCGCGGGGGGGTCCTCGGGGCTTCCTCCAGCCACATGCTGCCGCTCGGCTCTGCCTCTCAGTGCCGAGGCCGAGGTGCCGGAGGAGGTTTCGGAGCAGACGGCCAGCGCGGCGACAGGCGGGCAGCCAGGCTGTGCGGTGCTATGCGGTGTGGTGTGATGCGGTGCGGCAGTGCCGGGGCGGGACCGGTGCGGTGTGGCACTGCCCACACCCTGCCCCGAGCCAGGAGCTCGCTAAGTGCTGAGACCACAGACGTGCTCGCCGATTGCCACATCCTGCAGGAGCTGGAGCCAGAGGCTGAAATGTCCTGGAAAGATGGAGGACTCTCACCGCCCGTCCCCGGGGGGTGCAGGCAATTAGCCGGAGCCCTGTTCACTTCCACCATCTCTGTGCACTTAACGTGGGCTCCCCGGGGAATGTAGGAGCTGCCTGGGCAGAGCTGCACTGGCCCCGGGGCTCAGGAGAGGTGCATGGGCAGGAGTGTTTTGGGGGACAACGGCTCTGTGGCCATGGGCATGTGGTAGGACCCCAAGCTCTGCACCAGCCTCATGGGAGCATAGCTCCGAGACGTCGGGCTGGCCAAGGAGCCAAGGTGTGGAGTGTCACTCTTGTCACAGCTCCTGCACCCTAGGGCTCAAGCACCTCCTTCGGGCTCCCCAAAAGCTGCAAGGGGTCAGGCTCCTGCAAGCTCACGGCGAGTGTGGCGGGTGGCAGGGCAGTTGGGGGGCAGTAAGACAGACCCCAGGGGAGCACCGGGTGCTGGTTCCACCTGTATGCCACCGCGGGGACACTGCCAGGCTCTCCAGCGTGGTGCTGCCTCAAGGGCAGGAGCTTTGCCACGGTGCTGGGGCTGGCACAGCTCAGCATCCCTTGCCCTCGAGGTGGAAGAAAGAGGTAAAATCTTCCATGAGGCCAGCAACAGAGCTGAGGACAATGGTTGCTTATGAGCACTGAGAAGCACCTGTGTGCCCAAAAGCTCACCTCCCTTTCTGAGCCATCCCAGTTGGTCTGGTAAAAGGCATTGCCCTTCCCTACTGGGCTCGCCACGCACACACCCACCTGGGCAGATCCCTGCTTCTCTGGCAGTGGGAGCAGAGCAGAGGCACAGAGCAGAGCTGTGTCCGTGGGGCCGGGGAGGACAGGTCGGGATCAGGGAGGACACCCAAGATGGGAGGGGCCTGCCCAGCTGCGCTCCCCTGGCCTGTGCTCCGTAGTACAGCTCTAAATCCATTAGCTTTGCATAATTAGATTTTTCTCAATTACCAGATTATGATAATTAACAGCTCATTTGTAGGAGGCAGTGCCTAATCCCGGCATCGCATTTGGCTCAGCGCCAGCCTGGCTCCAAGGCTGCCGGCACTGGGATGGCAGGCAGCAGGGCAAGTGCCGGCACAGGGAAGCCCTGCCAGGGTGCCAGGCGGCCTCGGGGATGCTCCCAGCACTCCCCAGAACCTCTCCACCACCGGTCACCTAGACCTCCCCGGCACTGTCCGGCCAACGCAGCCTGCCTGGAGGGGTCAGTCCCCAAGATGTAAGGGATGAGAGCCCGCACACGGACAGCATCTGCCAGGAGGGGAGTCAGAAGGCTTTTAGAAGTGGCTCGGGCACCCATGCGTCACTGGAGATGCGGAAAACATCTTGCAACGTCTTCTCCTGCAAGGAGGCACCAAGGGAAACCACAGGAGAGGTTAGCGTCATGGGCCGGGCTGGCGCGGCTGCAGTCATTAAGGGTCTTGTTAATGAACTTTCCTAGTCAATAATGTTGCTGAGGAAGGACAGCAGAGCAGGGTAGCGGGAGGCAGCCGCCGGTAAGGTACCAATCTTCATCACGGTAAGGCAGGGCAGTCCAGGCAATTACTGCCCATCAATGGAGCTTCATCCCTAGTAAAATAATAGAACAAACATTAAGAGAAAAATGCTGCTGAGGACCTCGAGGGCAGGGTACAGGGAGCAATAAAGATGTGCTCGGAGCTCACACAGAATAAATCTGCCCAGTCTGACTTGATTGCCTTTTTTGGGTAAAATTGCTAAATGAATCGATGGCGAGAAGACAAGAGGTGTGATATATCAGGTTTTTATTAAAGCATTCAATATAGCATCTCAGGGAATTAATTCCAGCTGGCAGGGACAGCAATCCCCCGTCTGGGCTGGGTGCAGCCAAGGAGATGAGGGTGATGGGGCAGCCCCGGGCCTCAAGGGTGGCATGGTGGCATGCTGTGACACCGGTGTACACAGCACTGGTGGGGGCAGTCCCTCTTCTCCCACCCCAGCTGAACATGCCACGGCTCCCACTCCGTGTCCTGGCTCCTGGGACGGCTGTGCCGGGAGCACCAGGCCTGCATCCAAACAAGCTGGATGCAGCCTCGTGCCCAGTCCCGGAGGGCCAGTGCCCGTAGACAGCCCGTTGCTGCCATCGAACCCGTTCAGGGCCACCACCTCTGTGTGCCTTTGGTCATCGTGAGGCTTCAGGGCTCTTCTGCTCCTGCCATGGGCTCTGCCTGCAGAGCTCTGGCTGGGAAACGGCGTCACGCGTGGGCAGTGGTCATGCCCAGCCAGGCACGACTGGCTGGGGTGCCTCAAGCTGTTCCCCTGCATCTCTTTTGCACGCGTTTCTGATCTGCCACGAGCATCTCCAGGCGGGGGATCTGGTCCTCCCTCTCTGCCCAGCATGGGTGGCAATTTCGGCTCATACAGGCAATAAATCAGCCCGCTTGCCTGGAGGTAGCTGGCCGGCGCCTGCTGCTTCAGCTCAGATTTCCCAGTCTCGAATTACCCCGGTCTGCCCGAGAGCCGGCTGGTTTTGCACCACTTGTCCGAACATCCCCAGCTCTGTTTCTGTCACCGGATTTTGCCAAAGGCCCTAGAGTGTCCCTGTGTCCAGGAGCAGCATCTCCCCGCACCCGGTCCCCGAGGGCAACCCTGCCCAGGAGCAGAGCTGTGCCAGCCCCAGCTGCCCGACGCCTCAGGGAGCCGGACAGGTCTCGGCAAGGCAGCTTCGCTCAACCACAACGGCATTTGCTCCTCAGCCGGATCAACGCAGGGTCAGAGGTCCCAGGGCAAATTTCAACACATTTTTCTCAGCGGGGGAGCAGCCCAGAGTGTGGGTTTTGCTGGAAACCACATGGAGTGTTTCTCCTCGAAAACATTTTCTCCCGACGGGGTTCCTTTGATGCTCACACCAGGAGCACCGCACGCAGCAGTTACACTCCCGGCTGGAGCCTCCTGTCTCCTCATCCAGGAGTCCCTCTTCCCGGTCCCTCCGGCCCCGACAGCCGCATCCCCTATGCCGGTGGTGCCAAGGAGCCAGGGGCTGCTGGTGCCGGAGGCGATGGCAGGCTCTCGCATGGAAACAGCCCTGCCACGGGGCAGCAAGCGAGGGAGAGCTGCTGCTACCAGCACCCCCAAAGTGTTGGGCTCCCCAGGAGCTGCGAGATGCCAGGGAATTCGGTGGAGAAGGGGCTCGCCAAGGCACAGCTCGCCCCGGCGCCTGGCCAGCCAAGCTGCTCCATAAGAAAGGCACTGAATATCCGTGAAACCATTCAGACATCCCAAGAGGGTGCAATGAGCAAAGCACCAGCGGTTTGGGGGCCAAGTACAGAGCAAACGCCTGTGTTGGTTTGGCATCAGCAGATATCCCCCATGCCCCCCATTTTTAGGGTAACAGAGGAAGCCATTAAATGAGGCGCATCTGCAGCAGTCCCAGCAGCAGCCTCCCAGCTTCCTGCTATCTCGTCTCTCCCCACATCCTGGCTCCTTCCCTCACCAGCCTCTTTGCAGCTCTTCATGCTGGTGCTAATCCCCTAATCTGTGCAAAGCAACAATTTTCTGTGTGGCACTGGCAGCTGGTTTCAGATCTGCATCCCTCCTCCCCCGAAAGCCAGCTCCCTTATCAGCAGCAGGTATCAGGTGAGCCAGGCACCATTTACCTCCGATAAACCCATGTTTTATTTTGCCCTATTTCCATTTATCTCCAAACCTGTAATTATCCTTCATCTCACAACGCGTTGTGCTGCCTTGTGCGCTGAGGAGTGGAGGGACGCGTACTTTGCCGGGCAGCCCTGGATCACAGCCTCCCGCCAGCGGGCTTTGAGGAGCCGGCGGGGCGATGCTCGGGGACGAATCCTGCCCGCCACGCTGGCTGCCGAGCCGTCCCTCCTCTCTCCACGCTTGGGCCACGTTCCCTTTAATCTCGCGCAGCGGTGGAGATGGGTTTTCTCCCCGTGAGCCAGATGTGTTGCACGGGGCATAAACATCCACGACAGTTGTTGTGCTCCTCGGTGCGAAGGCATCAGATGTCTGCATTAAAACAAAGCTCTCCACTTAATTACTCAGGCTGATAATTCAGCGCGTGGAGGCGGCTCTGGCTGAGAGCAGAGGGCTGGATCACAGCTGGGACTGGAGAGCCTTGGAGTGCACATTAATCCCGGCTCTCGCAGACCTGATTAACGGTGCTGGAAACTTGCCCACCCTGCGCATTCCCAGGGCAAGGGTCCGTCCTAGCACCCACTTGCTGTCCTGCCGGAGGGGCTCCAGGCTGGTGCCGGAGGGGCTCTGCTGAGCCCTTTGCTGGGCCAAGGTGACCCCTGCCCAGCATCTTCAGGGTAGGATGGCCCAGGACATGAGGACCATCACTCGGATGGTTCTGTGCTGCCCCAGGTACAACGCTCTGCTGCACCTGCAGCCCAAGGGAGCTGCACACATGATGGGGAGGGCAGAGCCCCAGTGTCACCCCGTGCAGGGACCCACTGCCAGAGCACGACTGGTGGGAGCTGGAGCCAGTCCCACAGCCGGGCTCAGAGCAGGACCAGGCAGACCACCACAGGCTTTGTCCTTGGGGTCCAAGATGCCGGCTCCCGCTGACCCGCATTACTGCTTCCGTGGACCAGCAAACACCTCCTGCAAATTCGCCTGGCTACGCTCTGTCAGTACCGGCGCCCAGAGCCCTTGCTGGGGGAGCCCCTCACTCAGCCGTCACGGCAGGCGTGTGCCCTCGGCCCGTGAGCACCCGCCCTGCCCTGACAGTGTCTCTGGGGTGGGATGCTCACACGTGGGGCTGCTCCCTTGGACCCATCTCCCCTGCCCTCTCCCTCCAGCCTGCTCCATCAGCCCCTACCTGCTTCCCCGGTTCCTCACCTCTCCCTAACCCTTCCTGACTCCGGTGCCGGGCATCCCTGGATCTGGGGCATCCCTGGATCTGGGGCATCCCTCTCCTGGCAGAGCCCCCATCCCTGGGCACCCTGCGGGCTGGCGCTGCTGCAGATCTGCATGTGGGGTCCTGTCTGTCCAGGGAGACTGATTTCCTCCAGCTCCGCTCCTGCCCTCTTATCTCTCCTCCCTGGGCTGCACGCCCTGCTCTGTGGCCTGGGCAAGCGGGAGCGAGAGACCCCATCCTGCCTGGGCTGAGCTCCCCGGCTGGTGCCGGGCATGCAGGGCAGCCGGACCCAATGCAGGCAGGCAGGCAGCTGTGGGCAGCACCATCCTAGTGGGGCCCCAAGGGTTAAATTGTCATGTATTCTGGGCCACGCGCTGGCCAGGAATTACACTTTTATCGGCACGCGGTGCTGCCGCCGCTTGAATTGGGACTGGGAACTCTATTTCCGAGCTCACCCAAATTATTCTCGAAGAGATAAAGTGCGGTGCAGAGCAGCGCCGGCGCTTCATTAACATTCCCCAGCCCATTCAGCTTTAAACGAAGATTGCCTGCCTCGGAAAATGATAAAATTGAACATGTGAAGCAGGGCATTATGTTCCATCAGCCGATATTATTTCCCACGCAGGGGCCGAGTGGAGACACAAACAGCTATTTATGCAGCGCCTGGCCAAGCCAGGGTGGCTCGGGGACGGGGGGAGCAGGGGGGGGGAGGCACAGGG
>Ga0065711_1009094_pt1 | contig 11636 bp, 5 predicted proteins | sample Hoacrofraction12_FD_59098 | JGI IMG/M metagenome (GOLD analysis project Ga0065711, IMG submission 59098) | Hoatzin crop microbial communities from Cojedes, Venezuela - Epithelial fraction 12 v2 (version 2) | ecosystem: Host-associated > Birds > Digestive system > Esophagus > Crop | place... | reverse complement strand
TCTCCTTCTCTGGAGATATTCAAGACCCGCCTGGACAAGGTCCTGTGCAGCCTGCTGTAGGTGACCCTGCTTCGGCGGGGGGGTTGGACTCGATGACCCACAGAGGTCCCTTCCAACCCCTACTATTCTGTGATTCTGTGATTCTGTGATATGTAGGGTAACATTGAGGAAAGAAATCAAAGGACAAAGTCTAACTTATTCCTGATTGTTCCTTTATTCCGGTTATGATGTATGGAAAACAGACTCCACAATCTGTAAGACTGTAAAGTAGGTATGTTTATTCGGCACCGGGCAGCACGGGGTGTAGTCCCACCAAAGTTGTGCGCGCTGACCAGCAACTTGTCTCTTAAACTTGTACAATCAAGTATTACATATGCATTAAATTTACCAATATGCCTATACCTATGCATAACTTATCCCCACTTCATACTAAAATCAGTTCCAAGAAGTAATTTGCATATTAAAATCAGTTCCAAGAAGTAATTTCCATCGACTCCTCCCAGCTGCGCTTGCGCAGTGCCTCCTGGTGGTGGTCATCAGGGGTCCCAAGATGAAGGCCCATCCTCTTCATCACGGTGTTCGCTGATTGACCTTTGTTTCTGTGCAAACTCAGTTCTCTTCTGGCTCCCATCCATACAGTAGGGTCGGTCTTAGCCGGTTTTAGGCGACTCCCAGCCCCTATCAGGAACTAACCCCTTTGTATGGAGATGCAAGACTCTGTGCTTCAGTTAATTTACACAATAGATAGACACTATCAGTTCTCTTTAAATGCACCAAAACTATTAGGTAATGCTACTTCTACTAAAATCCCTTTTAACCCCTTCCTTCAGTTATATTTTTGTTCCATATATTTCTTCCATTGAATAAAGAGGAATGTAGTAAAAATGATTTTTTCCCAGCACTTTTTTTCTTTCAGATTTAAAAAGGTATGTGATGATGTATCATCTGCACTCAGAAATCACAAAAAATGATTTGAATTCTTGATAAAGCTGTCAAGAAGATACAGCTATGTATTTGATAGCTCTGACATTGGATTAAAGCAGGGCACTGTTTTATCCCTACTGTTTCTTGGTGAAGCTATTATAAGAGTTGACCAGTTATTGCAAAAACTATCTGGCATATGCTGATAATTTCATTGCAGAAGATGTAGTGCAATAGATAACTGAGATTTGAAGGAAACAGAAAACAGATGAGATTTAATGTAATGAAGAAAAATTGCTTATGGTTATATGTCAGCAGAAATGTTCCGGATGAGTACACACAGCAGTTGATGATCATGAATATCAGCAGATCATCAGTTATACAGGAGTGACAGTGAAGAAGGGGATAAGGCCTCAAGCACACAATGTGAATACCTACTAATTAACCTGTAGTGAAACAGTAGTTTCAGCCCACTTTTGAAAAAGACAAAGTTTCAGCTGTGAAAACTATTATTAATCTTACTATTTGAAGTGGGTATTTGTAAAAGCAACTCAATACTTTCAACAGAATATTGAGGTGTTTTTGAGCCAAAAAGTAAGACTGATGTTTGAAAGAGATGATCTGATAAGGAAATATGAGAGATCACTAAAGGACAAAGAGTAAACATAGTTTAATTATCTCATATTCAAAAGATAGTTTCGGAGGTCAGGACAGTGGGAGACAAACAAGCTGTGTGCCTCAGTAAAGACCATACTGAAGGTGTTTGACCTGTGACCAAACATTGAGAAGATGGAGGAATAATAATGATCCAGGATGAAATGACTAGTGAAGGGGGGAACTATTGTTGCAATGAGGTGAGGGCAAATTATTAGTGTGCCTCAAGACCTATGTTGTTTCAAGAACCTGGATCAAGTGGATTAGTATCCCATTAAAATAAGATGAGGTTGCTTGCAGAGTGGATATCTACCCTGTGTCAAAGGGCAGGAGTCTCTGGCTCAAAGGGAATAATGGGAGAAAGATGTCATGAGAGATATCAGAGCCTCAGTTAGATGGGAGGATATACCGTAATGGATAATTCTGTACTGTGAAGGTGATAGAGTGTGATTCAAAGAGACTTTTCTTGCCAGATTTCTGTGATTGTGTGACAGAGATTTGATATTTGATTTATAGGCTTCCATTTGTTGCACTCGTTTTCAGAAAGGAAGGGATTTTAGTATTTCTGTCCCTTGTTCACTGGTTGCATAAAAAGTAACAGCAGAAGATGGCAGCAGAGATTGCTGACTCCATCTCATTTGTTTTTATGGGCAGAAGAATGTGGATGCTCAGTGAAAGAACATAGGGATAACTGTTCTTTAAAAACATACTGATTTAATTCTGGAAAGATAAATTCATTGACTCCGAGAACCTATTAGTCAGTTCATTCTTTTATGGAAATGACGTGGGAGTTATGAAAGAAAAAACACATTCCCTGTCCCTTCCATATGTCTTAATGGCAACACTTGAAAGCAGATGAGATGGCCCTTGCGAAAGATAGTGGGCACGTTCCCTTTACATAGCCCTCCTCCCATAGCAATAGCTCATCAGAGGCAGGTGCCCTACATTCCATATAAAAATATAATAGATTGAAAATGGTGAAGAAGCTTTGAAAAACTTTATATAAGCTTGCTTAAATTTCACCAGGTGACTCAAAGCACAGGTAACAATGCCAAATAAGTATCTTTGCAAGACTAGCTCTTCCTCTGATTGCAAGCTATTTTAAAGACTTGCCTGTAGGTTAACTTGACAGCCTCATCACAGTCAGTGCATGTGGGTGTGAGCTTAGATACATCAGTTTGTTGGGAGAGTAATGTCCTTTTTTGGACCAACTGATATAGCTGGAAAACAGAATTTTTTTGACACTCAACCCCCTTGTCATGTCACAGAGAGACAAGTACCCATGCTGATTTGTGCACAGACTGTGGCTGTGCTTTGTGACTTACCCTACCCCAGGGAGAGCCAGCGCATCATTTCTCAGAGACAGGGGAATACCAGGGTGGATATATTTATAGAGGATGGAGCTGAAGTAGATGCAGTGGAATATAAATTCCAGTTTTTTTCTGTAGTGCCACTGCTGCCTTGCTGCCCAAAGTGTATTTGGAGCAGCTGTCTCTTCTTCAACTCTGGCTGCTGCACACTAATGTTTTTGTACTTCTGCCTGTGCCTGAGGAAGCTCACTTGAAATCTGTCCATGCTTCTGTTGCTTTTCTAATGGTTATAAGAGAGTCAAGATGCTCTTGTTTTTTCCATCCAGTGTCTCTGCTTCTGTGCTGACTATTAACTGTTTGTAGTACTGTATAACCAAGACTGCCAGACTACCTAATTGCTTGAGTGAAGACAGAGGCATGACTCAGGTTTGCAAATTCAAGCCCTCATTAGTCTTCAGAATGGTTCAGACTAAAGGAAAAAGAAAATCAGTGGGTGCATAATAATATTTTCTGGAGGTGGAATTTTCTATAGCATCCTTGAACTCTGACAGGAATTTTCTGTGCTGTGTGAAGAACTTTTGGTGCCTTCCTTCCCGGTTGTAAATGACTGCCACTTGTCAAACGGGAGACCTGGAGTTAGGACCACATCGACTGTTTGAGTAATAGTTCCGTAGTATTATCTCTTTGGTCTCTTATATCTACTTTTCTGTCTGGTGAATGTAACTCAGTTGTTTTTCTCTACTAATTTCCTTATAATCCTGCTATAATCCAAAATATTTGTGACAACTGTGTCAACCAGAATAAGTTTCTGAAGCAGTAAACTCAGGTGCGGGCATCATACCTTACCTCAGTATTGCTTTTTTTAGGTTTGAGTGAGAGCACTTATTCTTCTTAATAAACTGAATTTTTCCAGGTGTTTTCCTGCTTAGAGTAATCATGAAAGGACATGGAAAAAATGAATGGAGCGTACCCCAGAATGTGTTCGGTTGAACTGTGCTTGCTTATAGGCATGGCAGTATTTGAAGAGTCATTCTTTCTGTCACAGATTGCAGTGTGTTGCAGCAAAAGAAGTTGATAGTCGATTATATCTTTCTCATTTTCTTTATACATATGTGAGTTTGGATTTCTAGTGTTTCCCTCTGAGAGACTGGTACTTTAGGTTCAGAGTGGATTGCGGTTTTGAAGTGATGAATGGGCTGCTCAGAACTTGCAAAAATGTTCTGTATAGCAGTTGCTACATTCAGAAAATGGAGGAGGGAATATTGTCACTACCCTGAAACTGAGACTAGTTGCTATAGTTTTCTCATTACCCGGAGCTTTGATCTGTACTTGTTTTGGCTCATTTGTACCTGTCTTTTGGAAATCAAGTGTACAAAGTATTTATGATATGGGATTGCTGACTGAAAGTTCTGGTGTGTAGTTGTTACATAGTTTCTGTATAAACTTTGTTTCATGTGTTTGCAGGTACCGCAGGTCCTTGTCTAGCTGCCTTTGGCCTTTCCAGATCAGTGTCTGAATTAAGTGTGCCATATTTAACTTCTATAAGTATTGAAACAGCCACAGGGAGAGCTTTTGTATCCAAAGATATAATGGTCTCATCTAGCTCTATGGTGTCTTCTCAGTTTTTCATTGGTGGAAAATTCAGTCCAGTGGAAGCTTCTATTGGAAGTGTGGACATCAAGTATTTGGCCTTCATAACTATACTTGTGAGCATAAATCCAGCTGGAATCATACCAGCAGAAACTGATCTGTTTAAAATAAAGAAAGAATGAAAAATAATAAAAAAGAAGCTCATTCAAGACCACAGGTTTGTTAGGTTAGACTGGGGAAACACTTATTTCCAATGGAAAGTTGTTACCTAGTGTCTTAGAGGCTGGTAGGACCATGTAGTCATAGTGGACTTAAGCACCAGACTCATAACTGTATACAAAAAGAAACATATTGAGATTTTTTTTTTTCTTTCTAGTAATTTTTCTCTAAAGGTTCAAAAAGCTTGTTGGGCTTCACAGATGGCAAATACACAGGCATGACTGAAATGGATAGATGGAAGAACCTGGTATCCAGCTGAAATGTATATATAATTTCTTCTTCTGTGGTCCAATTACTTGGTTCCAATTTTGCCACATTTGATTTGTGAACATTTAAATCAAATAACACCTTATCAGCAAAGAGCAAATTGTGGCAAATGGCCTAGGAAATAGATACAATTGGAAATAAACCATCACCACTAGGAAGATCATTCATTTACTTATGTCACTGCTGTGTCTTAGTCTTTTTCTACAAGGATGTGCTGCAAAATGAATCTTGACCATTTACTGGTGTGGGTCTTTGGAGCTTTGTGGTGAGGCCTGGTATTGGGATCTGACAGACAGTTTGGCACCTCTCTGTAAGTCAAATGGTCATTTTGGTTTGAGCCTGATAGGAATTCACTGAAGCACTTACAGCTTCAGATGGTGGAGTTACAGTTTCTCAAAGAGGGATGGCAATATTAGGGAGCAAAGTATTGTGAAGAAAGAAAAAGATCTATTTTGGATCTGTAGTTTCCACAGTCATTTCCATTAAAAGGCACTAATGTTAGAAAACTGCCTTCCTCCTACTTCTGTAATTCTTTTTAAGAGTGGGCAATTCATATGTTATCTAGCAAAAAGCCTCCAGTGGACAGCAGGGAATATATCTATGCTTTATATTCCTCTTTAGACACACAAATTGGTCTTTCAGTGTAGTGTCCATAACTAGACACTGTTGTTGATGAAGCTTGTAGAATTACCAGTATGTTGTTGATGATTTGAGTTAATCTGCACACAGCCTATTGATTTCAAACCATACTTTAATTTGGGAAGGTTTGTATATCACTTTGAGTGAACAGAAACTTTCCTGGGATTGGCTTCTACTGTCTTAGGACAAAAAACAGTTAGTGAAAATGTCTTCTAACTCAAACACCAGATTCTAGTGGTTCCATCAGTACGTCGTGCTATAGCTTTCAGGTTTTAATGATCAGTGTCAGTTCTGACAAAGGTGTGCTAATTTTTATTGAAAGAGAAATTTCTCACTTTTTTCCACTCAGTACCTCAGCTTGTTGCTATCACAGAACTGAAATCTGTATCTGTAGGATTTAGTAGTGCTGCCTACCAAGAAAACTTACCTTCTTTTTCTAACTCTGAATTTCAAGCNTTTTAGGCCTGGAACCAATGCTTTTCCTGAAGGTGTGGGTTAGCGACTCTTCTGAAGTCTGGCTGTTCCTGAGTAGACTGATGATGTTTCTAAAACCTTTGATCCAAATCCCTTTCAAATATAGCTAAGTCTGGACTATTCCAGTATTTGACTAAATTAAGCTCTCATTTTCCTAGGTTTCTGAAGGCCATTCCATTATAACTAATAACAAAAATTAAAAGGTGTAGTAACAAAGTCAATTTATAAACATCATCTGGGCTAACTATTAGTGCAAGCTGTTGTTATCCCTATTTTATGGATGTGGATGTGGAGAGAGACTTCTTAGTCAGCTTACCTACTCTGACCTTATCTCAAGTAACTAGTGGTAGACCTGGAATCCCAGAACTTCTGGCACTTTCCTACTCATTGTTAGTTGTTTTGGACGTCTGTGCCTCATAAAGGTGCTGATCTGTTCCATTTTGATGGTCCTGTTCTGTTTTTAAAAACAGAAAAAAGGAGGTTTACATTTTATTCTGCCACTAGCAGTGAAAAGAGTACTAGAAGAGTGTTTCTTTTTTATGAGTTATTTAACTACTTCAGGTTTTAATTTCTTTAAACTTTATGGGAGTATTCATGGAAGGAATTCATTTGGCAGTGGAGAAATCTGGACAGAGAAAAGCACTGCTGCTATAACTTCAAAAATTGTGTGGTGCTTTCTCTAAGACACAAGACATTGAATTGGTGAGAGCTATCATATTCTGCCATGGAGACTGATGAATTCAGTTATGCTGGAGAATCACGGAAACACAGACTGGATGATGTTGGAAGGGACTCCAGAGGTCATCTGGTCTGTCATCTGGTCCGACCTGCCTGGGACTTGTCAACTGCCTGGTCAAGCAGAGTCACCTAGAGAAGGCCTTCCAGGACCATGTCCAGACAGCTTTTGAATATCTCCAAGGATGGCGACTCTCCTATGCTGGTGGTTGGTCACCCTCACCGTGAGAAAAGATTTCCTGATTTTCACATGGAACATCCTGTGTTTCAGTTTGTGCCCATTGCCTCTGGTCCTGTCACTGGGCACCACTGAAAAGAGCCTGCCTTCCCCATCTTTACATTCTGTGCTTGGATATTTATGTCTGTTGACAAGATCCCTCCTGAGACTTCTCCAGGCTGAACAGTCTCAGCTCTCTGTGCCTTTCCTCATATCAGAGATATTCCAGACCTTTAATTGCCTTAGCAACTCTCTGTAGTATGTCCGTCTTTCCCTTGTACTGGGGAGCCCAGAACTGGACCCAGTACTCCAGCTGTGGGCTCACCAGTACTGAGTAGAGGGGAAGGATCTCGTCCATTAACCCACTGGCAATATTTCTAGTACATCCCTGGATACCATTCACCTGCTTTGCCACAAGGGCATGTTACTGGCTCATATTTAACTTGGTATCCATGAGGACCCTTAAGTCCTTTTCTTGAGGATTGCTTTCAAGCTGGTCGGCCCTCAGTTTATACGGGTGCGTGGGTTGTTCCTCCCCAGGTGCAGGATTTTGCATTTCCCCTCGTTGAACTGGGAAAACGGCAAAGTGTAGAAAATGGGAAAGCGTAGACTGTCTTTTGCAGGGTAGTCACAAGCTTTCTATAATGCCAGATGCAGTGTATATCCACACACTAGACATGGAAGCATCGATAGTAGCAAAGGTATTGCGTCTTTTGGACTAAGCAGAATGATGAAGGCCCCAAGTACCTATATTTTAGTATTCAGTTAGTATGGAATAGATACTTTGGTTGGATAGCATGTGAAATATCTTCATACCTAAGAGAGGTAGATGGATCTGGAAGTGTAATGGGCTCCTAACCACATGTTGAATCACCTTTTAGGAACAGTGGAGGCTTTTGGGAGTGATTCTGGTATATGGAAGGAAGCACTCTGGATGCTGGTGACAGCGTAGTGGTGTAAATCCAAGTACCTTCACTGAAGTCAGTATAAATTTCTTCAGGTTGCCATTGATGTACCTAGGAGTGGTAGCTTAACTACCAAGACCAACAAATCCTTTGAGGTTGGAGATACCTTGTACAGGCTCTGTTTACTATATTTAGGCAGAAAGGATGTCAAGTGCAAGTGTAGGTGAAAAGATTATGTTGATGTGCGGAGTGTCAGGTACAGATATAAAGAAGGGATAATAGGTTCTGCTTGACCAGGGAATGCCTCAGTGAAGACTACAGACATGTTTTTACTCTGTAGTGGTCACATTCCCTGTCATCGATGTGATACTGGAGTGTTTTCACTGGTTTTATTGTCAGATGTTTAAACTGACTCAAGCTTTCCCTTCGGCACTACATTAACTTCTCTGGGGTGTAAAGTTGCACAGTATGACCTTGTTTGATAGTTTCGGAGCAGCAAAACAATGACAGTGAACAGATATGAGAGGAGGTGTTTAGAGTTTTGGGAGGATGTATCAGCTAGTTTGCATTTGGGGTTAGAAAAATATGTGGAATGCACAGATGTTGTATTGAATATTTCTAACTTGCTCCTTTAACAATGATTCCGTTCTGGTTTTCAGACATTTGAGGTATTATTGCTAACATAATGGCTGGAACTTCACAGAAGGATTTGATTCAATGGTCTGCCATCATCTTTGTATAAACCTCAGCAGATCTTGTAATTTTTTTCAAGAATTCTACATTCTTAGAGTTCTTTTTTCATGAGTCCTTAATTCTTATATTATTCACAAATATGAGATCTTTTATGACACTGAGAGACAGTCTTTCAAAAATGTATCTTAATTTTTGAACTATTCCAATAAAAGCTGTGCTAGAATGAGTTGGAATCTTGGGGGGAGTTTCCTTGGTGACCTTGATCGACTATGCTTCACTTCTTCTAAGGGTAAAGCGGGAGGAAGAATGGCACCTTCATACATCTCTCTGTAGTGCGTCACAGTATAATGTTCTGTACTATGAATTGGTTACTTGGGTTTTTAACTGACTGAGAAATAAAAGAAAGGAAATAAAACTCTTTCATATATCTAGGATTGACTTTCATAAAGAAACAGATGAGAAAAATATTTAGATACAGTGTTTTATTGCTTTCTCTGCATCTATGCTTATAGCACCTATAACAAAAATATTTTGAAATGCTTTGTAGTGCTACACTAATTAATGTGTACTTTTAATCTCTCTTTGGTTGCTGGGGGAGCTGAGGCAGGTATTTAATTTGTCTGCAATCACACAAAGAATTAATATTAGAGTGATGACAGAGTCTGGGAGTTGCCCATCCCAGACTAACCCTTTACATCATGTTACAAATGTGATTCATTTTAGAATGTTAATGTTGATAAGCCTTCCTCAGAGCAAGCATAGAAAGCAGAAAAAGTAATTTTTGAGATTTAAGATACCTAGAGTATCTAAGAAATTAGAAGGTAACATTGTGAGAAAAACCCTAAGGATATGGCAAATTCAAAATAGAGATACAGATGAAAATGTTATATTATGTTCATAAAAGGTGAATAGAAAGCTTTCTTAGGGTAAATGGAGGATTATTCAGAAAGAAGGAAAAGAATAGAAAACTCTGTAATAACATGTAGAACTGGAAAAAGGTATACAAACAATTATGCTGACAGATCCAGGGCTCCTATTGCTTCTTTTTTTTTGTGTGGAAATCTATCTACATCACCACTATGGGGTTATAGTCACAGAGGAATTGAACTGATGACATATGGCCTCCCTTTCTCATTCTCGCAATGAGTCTTGTTTTCTAGCCATGAGAAAAAACATTCAGCTTATCTTTGTGAGCTGTGATCCCTTCTAAGAGACGTTCAAGCTTTGTTCTGGAGAAGCTGCATACTATGATGCGGGAAGAGAAAGGGTCTTATGCGTTTGCTTCTTCCATGTTTCTTCTGAGGTGGAAGACCTTACAGCAATATGTGCCTCTGTCAGCCGTGTCCCCTAACCAGTAAGACTGGAAGCACAGCCACATAGAACTAGTCAGTACGCCAGCTAATATACACATGCAAAATCGAGGATCAGGTGTCAATGCCAGTACTGCCAGGTGGATTTGTTGTGTTCTGGCACTGACAAAGCAAACATCTTAATATGTTTCTCCTTCTAAATTTGCATTCATTCCAGGTTAGGAATGAAATATTCCTCTCCCATGCCTTGGTATATAATGTGATACTCAGTCTGATTATCAGACTAAATCTACCTTGGAAAATTTAATACTAACAGCTCCTTTGGCAGCTTGATAATTTCTATCTATGAAGAGTTTTCCATGTCCAGCAAGGAAGGAGGGGAAGGAACTGGAATCATCCAGGCATCCTGTTTATTTGCATCATGTTGGTGAATAAACTCAGTTAACAGCAAGTACAAGGGGAAGGTTATAGATGTGATGGAAAAAGTTTTAAAAATTTACATTAAGAATTATTTTACAGCCCAGCTGTTTTGAATTTTCTGTGTATTTTTTGAAGATAATCCCTTAAAAGTAGTTACTAACCTTTTTTTTTAACTAATACTGAAATACCTCATCAACATTTTGTAGGTCTATATTTATAACAATTTTTATATATATTATTTTAGATAATATAGCATGAGTAAATGCTATATGCAGCTTGGAATAGAGAAGTGTCTTTACATTCGCACATACTCTGCAGGGACATAGAATATATTTTTCTTTTTTTTTCCATTTTTTTTTTCCTATAAATCAGGAATTTACTATTATTCAGTGGAATAACTGTAGTGGAGAGCATGCCCTGTGAGCTCCTAAGGTGAAAGAAAAGGGTTCTGTGAAGAACACTAGGTTATTCCTAAATTATTCTTGGATTGTTTCTGTTCAGCAGTTTTGTGTTTAGATGTTCTTCAGAGGCAGTTGCCACAATGAATTTGGTGAGAGCTGGTTTCCTTTCTGGGTGATATGGATTTCTTGTGCAGTAGCTCTTATGGTACCTTACTATGAGTTGTGATTAGGTGGACTGTAAAGAAATTGACACTGTCACTTAGGGTATCCTTTGTGAAGAAAATGTCAGCCCATCCGTCTGGCACTGACGTTTGGGGTGAAAAGGTAGTATGATTGTTTAAGTGGAGTTCAGGATTCTGCGTGGAGGAAGCAGGGCGATAAGTAGGATCAAAACCTTGGACCTCAGGAGGACTAACTTTGGCCTCTTCAAGGAGCTACTGGGAGGAATCCCGTGGGCCAGGGCTCCCGAAGGCATGGGGGTCCAAGAGTGCTGGTCACTGTTTAAACGTCACTTCCTCCATGCTCAGGAGCGGTGCATCCCCCTGAGAAAGAAATCTAGAAAAGAAGGCAGGAGACCAGCATGGTTGAACAAGGAGCTTCTAGCGGAGCTCAGGTGGAAGAGAAAGGTCCGTGGAATGTGGAAAGAGGCACAGGCCACTTGGGAAGAATACAGGAATGTGGTCAGAGCATGCAGGGATGCGACGAGGAAGGCCAAGGCTCACCTGGAACTGAAGCTGGCAAGGGATATCAAAAACAACAAGAAGGGCTTCTTCAACTACATCAGCAGCAAAAGGAAGGCTAGGGACAATGTGGGGCCACTGCTGAATGAGGCGGGTGTCCTGGTGACGGAGGATGCAGAGAAGGCAGAGCTACTGAATGCC
>Ga0065711_1048781_pt1 | contig 11637 bp, 13 predicted proteins | sample Hoacrofraction12_FD_59098 | JGI IMG/M metagenome (GOLD analysis project Ga0065711, IMG submission 59098) | Hoatzin crop microbial communities from Cojedes, Venezuela - Epithelial fraction 12 v2 (version 2) | ecosystem: Host-associated > Birds > Digestive system > Esophagus > Crop | place... | reverse complement strand
GGGGGCGGCGCGGCTCCACGGCCGCCAAAGTTGCGGCGGGGCCGGGGGCCGGGTCCCCGCCGCCGCTGCCAGCCATCAAGTGGCTCGTTAAGGAAAAAAACAAAAAGGGCTCTTATTGCTTTGCCTCGAGGTGCGAACGCGGCAGCAATGTTAGAAGACACGGAACGTATGTCAGAGCAGGACAAGGCTACGGTCATGGCTGCCTCCGTAGGTGCGGCGATGCGACCGCTGGTCGCAAAACAAAAAAGGGGGAAACAGGACAAAAGATGTTTTAATCGCGACGAGAAGGCCTTTCACAATTTTGCCCGAGCTGGGTGAAAATGGGAGCTTTTTTTTTTCCCTCTGGAGTGGTTCAAAAACCCAGCTCCAGTATACAAGAGGATTTCTCCATTGGCTTTTTTCTTTACAAGCTGCCTTTTGTGACTTGAACTGAGGCATAATGTAAATACTAGGGTAGTAAATACCATGCTAGAGAGTTACTTTTTTTGGTGTGATTAATATAAATTTAAGACTTATTAAACTGACTATTGATGTGCTATACTGAGTCTTGGAAGACTTAAGAAAAATTGCTCGATTTCATTAAGTAAAGCATCTTTTCTGTTGTTTAATGCTGAAGTTTTAGTGGGAAATCTTTACCTGAGTCAAAGTTCTGCAACCAAGAACAGGGACTTGTAATTAAAAGTTGTTTTAAAATGAAGGTCTTCTGGGCCCGGGTGGACTAGGGGCTCGGCGCGGTGCCTGGCTGCCAGGAGGGCAAAGCCGAGACTCCTTCAGGTTTCCAAAAAGGTCCGAGTGGACTGCATTAGAAATCTCCTGGCAATACTTAAGTATCTATACTAAAAATGAGACATACTCCACTTGTGCTGTAGTTACTACTTGCTACTAGGGGAAAGGACCTGAGTCAAATCCAGGCAATTAAGTTTGATGCAGATTATATTTGATCCTATATGTATGTATAATCTTGATCATGATTGTTGAAAGTTGCATGTGTCAGCAGTAATGTGTTTTATTATGCAATTGTTGTTATTCAGAACAGCTAATGGACCTGCTTATGTTTTGAAGAGCTTCGCAAAGTTCTGTCAACAGTGGGGGATTCGGCGAACAACGGGGATCCCTCATTCCCCTACAGGACAAGCAATAGTGGAGCATGCACATGGCACGCTAAAAGCGCTGTTGCAAAAACAAAAAGGGGGAGAAATGAGCAGTTCGGCAGAACATATTGCAAAAGTGCTTTATGTATTGAATTACTTGCACCTCACGGAGGGTCGGATCTCTCCACCAATCATAGTACACCAATTATCACCAGACACTAATCCGCAGCAGTCTAGTCCAGTGAAGGTTAGGTATCGGGATTTAATTGCAGGAGAATGGAAGGGGCCTGTAGAGGTAAAACTAACTGGCAGAGGTTATGTTTGTATCCTTGCAGAGAACGGTCCCATTTGGGTGCCAGCAAGGTGGGTAAGGCCTTGGATAGAGGAAAGTACCCAGAAACGAGGTGAGCCCACAAAAGTTCAAAGTGAGAGTCCAGAAGCAACTCCACACATCGTTGATAATGCTACATAAGGATAACAAAATTGGCTTAAACTTTTCAGTGTATTCAATGGGTGCTATTAGCGCATGGTTACGGCTGTGAAGATTTTGAGGGAATGTGTTGCGTGAACCTGAGTGATCACTCGCAATCCATCCATAAGCAATTGGCAGACTGGCGAAAAAAATCTGAACATTATACAGGTAGAGTCTGGCCTTACGGATTGGCTGAAGCATCTTGGGATCTCAGGATGGCTTGCAGACCTGGTACGCCAAGGGATAACAATGTTCATTATGGTTGTTGTTATGCTGTTAATATTTAGTTGTGCTTTACAATGTATGAAGAAGTTAATGGCAAAGATGATGCAGGGTATCTGGATGGCTCAAAAACAAAAAGGGGGATTTGTTAGGGGAACCATGGCCATGTGGTGAGCCCTCCAGATACTCTGAGCCTGACTCACCCTAGAAAGAAAAAGAGACTATAAAGCCACAAAGTATTGCACGGAACTACCGTGGCATGGTTATATGTATGCTTGTAAGAGACCATCTTGGTTCTTCTCTTGTCTTCTCCAGACTAATGCCAGCCAGCACCTCTTACATCTAGGGCCAGAGACCTCCTCTGCCTTATATTAAAATTCTAAGACCCTTATATTAAAACTATTCAGCCAACTGTCTCATTAAGTGATCAACACTTTCTGAAATAAAAGTGGCTTTGCAATACTCAGTGAACAAATAATTTTCAGCCATTCATTCTCACTGGAAAGAATATTTCATGCATGTAGCATATACATTGCATGATCAAATAAATTTGAAATCCTGAAGTAAAAACTGAAGACAAGACCTTATTCAATGCAAAATTACATAAATTCATTCTGATAGAATCTATTTGAAATTATCATTTTGCCTACCTAAAGGTCAGAAAGTAATTTCTGTATTATGGCATATTTGTAATATTACCAGTTATATCTGTCTGCTAGAATTTTCAACATCAGAACTAATACTCAAGCCAAAGTCAAACACAATGGAGAAGCAGTAGTAATATCTGTAGCTCTTTGAAAATTGCTTAAATTTCACCTTATGCTAATCTTAATCAAATGATCAGCTACATTACCCAAATATTGTTTCTTTTCTCAAAATTTTAAAGCCATAAAATGTGAAATGTATTACTTAATAAAGCAGAGGCAGAGCTTTGTGTTTCTATTAATATGGATTACTTAGGTGAAATACAAATGAAGAACATAAATCAAAATAGCTCATTACAGGTTCCTTGTTTTACAGTAATTTATCAGTTTTATTTCTATGTTTTACTGTTCTGTATCTAGCTTATATCATTTATCCTTTTACTTAATTTCTGAATTATTGGTATGTGTTGCTCAAGTACGTACATGTTAAAGAAGTACATCTAAACTAATGTACTTCCTTCCATTCTTCATGACAACAGGTACAAACAGGCAAAGACATTCCCTAGGACCTCTGGTGAGCATTCCATCACCAGAAAACAATTAAAATAGCCACTTGATTTTCTAATAACTTTTTAATAAGGAAAAAAAAAAAACCAAAAAAAAACCCAGACACAAGACTTCTATAATCTCCTAGGAAAAGGTAGGTGGTGAAGGCTTGACAAACCATGGAAAAACATTAATATTAATGCTTGTTGCAAACAAAATTTCTGCATTATAAGAAGTACCATCTGCAAAAGGGATAATCAGAATTCAAAAGATTTCCGCTTTTGTTTTTTGAATACATGTGTATGTTCCGAGACATATATATAAGTATAGATGTATAGGTGCATGTATTTAAGTATTAGAATTCTTGTTTGCTCTCTTTTTCAAAGATTTTAATAATATGTAATACACAGTTGCTCTTGTGTCAGATTTCCACACAGGAATGAGCTTCATTCATACCGTAAAAAATAATGCATGACAGCATACACTATTTTCTTGAGGAAAGCTCATCTTTCTAGCAAAGACTTGGCATACTGTTTCACTGTGTTTTAGTCAGTCAGTCAGGCTTGATATACATGCCACTATGTGTTTAATTGCTCCTGGTTCCCTTATCTATGTGTGCAAAAACCGGGTGCAAAAGTGTAATATCTATTTTGTCAAGCAAGTATTCTGGGATGGCCTAAGGCTGTTGAATTTGTTTGAAATGCTTGCAGTTTAAATGAAAAACATACTTCTCTTATAAATTTATTTTCTAATCCTATCTTATTAAAGTGTGTCTTGCTGTAGAAATTTCATTTAGTTTAGCAATTTCTGTTAAAAAAAAAGAAAATTAACCTGTGTTGCTTCACCTTATGTCACCTAGTTAGGCAAAGTGGCTTAGACATTCGTACACAAAGTGTTGGCTCCTATTTTAAATAACATGATCTAACTGTGAGAGAAGCCAAGGAATTATAATCTTATGATATTTTGTAAGATTATTGTGGAGGAAGAAAAAAAGGTAGGGAATGAATTTTGCATGACAATCTTAACAATAATTAATTTAGATATAAATTTTCTAGGTTTGAATTGTCTGTGTCTTTAGAGAGGAAGTGATTACCCATGGAGTGCAGTATAGACAGTGACTAATGGCATTCCTGTCTTTACAGTAGTTCTCTGCAACTTTAGATTTATTCTTTGAATGCATCACTGTGTGATTCTTAAATAAAACAGAGAAAGCTAATTATCAGAATAATTCTCTGAAGTATGTGCCATAATTCTGTGTTTCAGAGTTTCCACTTGTACAAAGAGGTTTTGGATTTTTTAAAAATGAAATTAAAATTAATACTGTGTGTTTTTTCAAGAAGAATCTGAAAAGTAACTATATGTTCACCACTGGGAATAAAAGCTAGTCACCAAATAAATTCTTTTGTTATGAAATTTCTTTGGAAATGCTTCTGAAGGTCATCTTTTTCTGCCTAACTTTTCCCATACTTACAACTGTGGTAGAAGCATATTTTCGTCTAAAAAGCATAAAAAATGAGCCCTATATAGGAACTAGGATCTGATATTCATTAGATCCATCAATCAGACAGTTTGAGATTATCTAGAATACTTTTCAGCTGGGTTGGGAAACCGAATATGTCCACATAGAGATTCCAAGATCAGATCAGAGAATGGAAGACAATAGTCAAAGAGTAGAACCTCCATTTTAAATTGTATTAAGCTGTAAATTTTCGAATTAAGAAAACTTTTGGGGGTTTTGTTTTGTCTGTTTGACAGATTATCTGAATTAGGACCTTGCAAGTGAACAAACTTTATGAAAGCTGTCCTATTCCACAAAAAAAAAAAAAAAGTCAGAATTTACATTAGCTGAGTCAAGGGTTATGATAGCTCTTGATTAGCACTCAGTTACTGAGGTGAGCAGCTCTGGTGTCGGCGTGATCTGACAGTGAAGCACCCTGGCACAGTGCACAGGGGAGTTTCCCAGACTGAACAAACCTCAGGGAGAGCTGAGAGAGCTGCCAGGAGCCAGCAGCTCGCCGAGACCAGGGCAGGGACAGGAACAACAGCAGGTGAGGCCCTCCCCCCCACATATAAAAGAAGCTCTTGGGGAGAGCAAGAAACCAGGAGTGCCACAAACAGGGCAGGCAAACATGGTATGGAGCATCAGAAAGGTTGTGGTGCAGAAGTTTGTGTAGCAGTTCACGAGGAAGGACATGCAGGAAGGGAGCTGAAGCTCTGCCAGCTCGACTGGGGCGCAATGGTGTCCAACCAGCAGAAAGACATGGCCGCCCCAAGCTCTGCACCCACCTTGAATGATGCAGCTTCCCAGACAGAGCTGCAGTGGGAACACACTTCCACCCAGGTGTCAGGCTGCAGGGTGTGCCCAACTGTTACACCAGTATGGGATGACAGGAGCGAGTGCACCTGTGAGAGGTGCACCCAGGTAGAGCAACTCCTCCACTTAGTGACAGAGGTCTGCAAGGAAGTGAGTAGGCTAAGGAGCATCCAGGACTGTGAGAGAGAGAATGACTACTGGAATTGTATCCTATCTTCCCAGAGACAGGCTGGACATGCAGCCAGGACACAAGATACAGGGAGTTCCCTATCCTCTCTCAGCCTCACCAATCACAGTGACTTAAGGGATAGGGGGTAATGGCAACAAGTTCCTGCCCAGTGCAGCGGGCATGCCTCCTCTATGACTAGTACCCTTGAATAACAGATATGAGGCTTTGCAAGTGGAACCAAACAATAACCAGGACGATGCTTCATCTACCTCAGAGGTGTCATCAAGGGCAAGTCAACCTACATCCTGTGTCAAAACCAGTCCAATAAAGAAAAAAAGGCAGGTCATTGTCGTGGAAGTCTCCCTTCTGAAGGGAACAGAAGGCCCAAATTGCAGAGCAGATCCACTTGTTAAGGAAGTCTGCTGCCTGCCTGGAGCCCTGGTCAAAGATGTCAAGAGAAAGTTTCCTACCCTGGTAAGGTCCTCAGACTGTCCTCCATTATTTCAGGTGGGAAGAAGCTAAATGGCAACTAGAAGTCTGAGGGCAATCAAGAGTGACTTCAGGGCCTTAGGACAGCTAGTTAAGGGATCAGGAGCACAGTTAGTGTTCTTCTCTGTCCCTCCAGTTGCAGGGAACGATGAGGGAAGAAACCGGAACACCCAGCAGATCAACACCTGACTCTGAGCCTGGCATCACAGGTAGGCTTTTGGGTTCATTGATTATGGGTTTCTTTACACCACACCAGGCCTGCTGGCAGCAAACAGGATACACCTGTCTCAAGGGAGCAAAAGCATCCTTGTGTGGGAGTTAGCAGGGCTGACTGAAAGAGCTTTAAACTAGATTTGAAGGGGGCAAGGGGCAATAACAGGCTCACTAGAGATAAGCCTGGGAGTGGCACAGCAATGTGTGAGGGGTGGTGTGCTCATGAGGTCCTTCGGTCTGAGAAGGAAGTGCCTGAGAACAGTCACATAGCAATTAGGGTTTCTCTCCATGGAAAGGCGGAGAGATCAATAGCCCACCTGAAGTGCATCTACACCAATGCATGCAGCATGGGCAACAAACAGAAGGAGCTGAAAGCCATTGTGCAGCTGGAAAACTGTGATATAGTGGCCATCACGGAAACATGGTGGGACAACTTGCACAACTGGAGTGCTGCAGTGGACGGCTATAAACTCGCCAGGAGGGACAGGCAAGGAAAAGAGGTGGTGGGGTAGGCCTGTATGTATGGGAGTGTTCTGACTGTCTAGAGCTTGATGATGGTGAAGATAACATCCAGTGTTTGTGGGTAAGAATCAGGCAAAAGCCAACAAGGCTGATACTATGATGGGAGTCTGTTACAGGCCACCCAATCAGGATGAAGAGATAAATGAAATACTCTATAAGCAGGTGGGGGAAGTCTCATGACCACTGATCCTTGTTCTCATGAGGGACTTCAACTTACCAGATGTCTGCTGGAAATAAAATACAGCAGACAGGAAACAACCTAGAAGGTTCCTCGAGCGTGTGGAAGTTAACTTCCTGAAAGAGCTGGTGAGTGAACCCAGCAGGGAAGGCACCCCACTGGACTTGTCTGCGAACAGGGAAGAGCTTGTGAGTGATATGATGGTTGGAGGCCATCTTGGGCACAGCAATCATGAGATGACAGAGTTTTCAATTCTCGGACAAGCAAGGAGTGAGGATATAAGGACTGCCACCTTGGAGTTCCAGAGGAAAGACTTTGGCCTGTTTAAGAGCCTGGTTGACAGAGTTCTTTGGGAAGCAATCCTGAAGGGCAAAGGGGTCTAGGAAGGCTGGACATTCTTCAAGAACATAGTCTTAAAGGCATAAGAACAGGCCTTCCCATGTGCCAGAAGACAAGCTGGCAGGGAAGAAGACAGGCCTGGCTGAACAGCAAGCTTCGCTTGGAACTCAGGACAAAAAAGGAGAATTTATGTCATTTGGAAGAAGGGCCAGGCAACTCAGGAGGACAACAAAGATGTCATAAGGTTATGCAGGGAGAGAATTAAAGAGCCAAAGCACAGCTAGAACTTAATCTGGCTACTGCCATAAAAGACAATAAAAAGTATTTGTATAAATACATTAGCAAAGAAGGGAGGGCAAAGGAGAATCTGAATCATCTATTAGATGAGGGGGGAAATTCAGTGACGAAGGCTGAGGAAAAGGCTGAGGTACTTTATGCCTGCTTTGCTTAGTCTTTAACAGTAATCACAGAATCACAGAATATTAGGAGTTGGAAGGGACATCTGTAGGTCGTCTAGTCCAACCCCCCTGGCGAAGCAGGGTCACCTACAGCAGGCTGCAGAGGACCTCTTCCAGGCGGGTCCTGAATATCTCCAGAGAAGGAGAATCCACAGCCTCTCTGGGCAATCTGTTCCAATGCTTTACCACCCTCAGGGAGAAGAATTTCTTCCTCATGTTCAGATGGAACTTCCTATGCTTCAGTTTGTGTCCCTTACCCGTTGTCCTGTCGCTGGGGGCACCACCGAAAAGAGTTTGGCCTCACCCTCCTAACACCCACTCTTAAAATATTTGTAGGCATTTATAAGTTTCCCTCTCAGCCTTCTCCAGGTTAAACAAGCCCAGATCCCTCAGCCTTTCCTCGTAGGAGAGATGCTCCTGTCACTTCACCGTCCTCGTAACCCTCCGCTGGACACTCTCCAGTAGCTCCTCATCTTTCTTGAAATGGGGAGCCCAGAACTGGACACAGTACTCCAGATGGAGCCTCACAAGGGCAGAGTAGAGGGGAAGGAGAACCTCCCTTGACCTGCTGGCCACACTTCTCTTAATGCACACCAGCATACCATTGGCCTTCTTGGCAACAAAGGCACACTGCTGGCGCATGGTTAACCTGTCATCCGGCAGGACACTCAGGTCCCTCTCTGCAGAGCTGTTCTCCAGCAGGTCAGCCCTGAGCCTGCACTGGTGCATGGGGTTGTTCCTCCCCATGTGCAAGACCCTGCACTTGCCCTTGTTGAACCTCATCAGGTTCCTCTCCACCCAACTCTCCAACCTGTCCACGTCACGCTGAACAACAGTACAGCCTTCTGGTGTATCCACCACTCCTCCCAGTTTGGTGTCATCAGCAAACTTGCTGAGGGTACATTCTAACTCTTCATCCAGGTCATTGATGAAAAAGTTAAACAAGACTGGGCCCAGTACTGATCCCTGGGGTAGACCACTAGCTACAGGCCTCCAACTAGACTCATTGCTGCTGATGACACCCCGCTGAGCTCTGCCATTCAGCCAGTTCTCAATCCACCTCACTGCCCACTCATCTAGCCCACACTTCCTGAGCTTACTTATGAGGATGTTACGGGAGACAGTATCAGAAGCCTTGCTGAAGTCAAAGCAGACAACATCCACTGCTCTCCCCTCTTCTACCCAGCCAGTCATGCCATCGTAGAAAGCTATCAGATTGGTCAAGCGTGATTTCCCCTTGGTGAATCCATGTTGACTACTCCTGATAACCTTCCTTTCCTCCACTTGCTTAATAATGACCTCTAGCATGAGTTGCTCCATCATCTTTCCCAGGATGGAGGTAAGGCTGACTGGCCTGTAGTTCCCTGGGTCCTGCTTGTTGCCTGTTTTGAAGACTGGAGTGATAATGACTTTTCTCCAGTCCTCGGGCACCTCTCCTGTCCTCCAGGATCTTTCAAAAATGATGGAGAGTGGATCAGCAATGACATCTGCCAGCTCCCTCAGCACTGGTGGGTACATTCCATCAGGGCACATGGATTTGTGGGTGTCCAGATTGCTTAAAGTGATCTCTCACAGACTCCTTCTCGAACAGGGGAAGGAAATCCTTTCTGCAGGCTTTCTCTGTTATGTCCAGGGACTGGAATTCCTGAGGGCCGGCCTTAGCACTGCAGACTGAAGCAAAGAAGACATCCAGTAACTCTGCCTTCTCTGTATCCTCCATCACCAGGACACCCACCTGGTTCGGTAGCAATACCACATTATCCCTAGTCTTCTGTTTGCTGCTGATGTACTTGAAGAAGCTTTTCTTGTTGTCCTTGACATCTCTTGCCAGCTCCAATTCCAGGTGGACCTTAGCCTTCCTCGTTACATCTCTGCATGCTTTGACAACATTCCTGTACTCTTCCCAAGTGGCCTGCCCCTCTTTCCACATTCCATGGACCTTTCTCTTCCATCTGAGCTCTGTCAGAACCTCCTTCCTCATCCGTGCAGGTCTCCTGCCTCCTTTTCTATATTTCTTGCTCAGGGGTATGCACCGATCCTGAGCATGGAGGAAGTGATGTTTAAACAGCGACCAGCACTCTTGGACCCCCCTGCCTTCGAGAGCTCTGACCCATGGGATTCCTCCAAGTAGCTCCTTGAAGAGGCCACAGTTAGCTCTCCTGACGCCCAAAGTTTTGATCCTACTTATCGTCCTGCTTCCTCCACGCAGGATCCTGAATTTCACCATTTCATGGTCATTGCAGCTGAGGCTGCCTCCAACCTTTACATCGCCAGCCAGTCCCTCCTTGTTCATTAGTACAATGTCCAGCAGAGTGCCTCTCCCTGTTGGTTCCTCCACCACTGGCATCAGAAAGTTACCATTGATGCTCTGCAGGAACCTCCTAGACTGTGCGTTCCTGGCTATGTGATCTTCCCAGCAGATGTCAGGGTGCTTGAAGTCCCCCACGCGAACCAGGGCCTGTGACTGTGAGGCTACTTACAGCTGCCTGTAGAAGGCCTCATCAACTTCCTCTTCCTGGTCAGGTGGCCTGTGGTACACACCCACAATTATGTCGCCCGTATGAGCCTGTCCCTTAATTCTAGCCCATAAGCTCTGGACTCGTTCTTCATCCGCCCACAGGCAGAGCTCAGTACATTCCAGTTGCTCCCTCACATACAGAGCAACTCCACCACCTCCCCTTGTTGGCCTGTCTTTCCTACAGAGTTTGTAGCCATCCATGACAGCATTCCAGTCATGTGAGCTGTCCCACCATGTTTCTGTGATGGCGACCAAGTCATAGCTGTCCTGCTGTATAATGGCTTCCAGCTCCTCCTGTTTATTGCCTATGCTATGTGCATTGGTGTAGATGCACTTGAGCCAGGCTATCGATCTCACCCCCGATACTGGCGTGCCACGCCTGGGCTCATCCCTAGTGAGCTGGATGATGTCCCCTTCCCTCTTCGAAACTAGTTTAAAGCCCTCTCAATGAGCCCCGCCAGCTCGTGGCCAAGAATCTTTTTTCCCCTTTGAGACAGCTGGACTCCATCTGTCACCAGCAGTCCCAATGCCATGTAAACCTCCCCATGATAAAAGAAACCAAAATTCCACCAACGGCACCAGTCTCTGAGCCACGTGTTAATCAGGTGAGTTTTCCTGCCCCTTTCAGTGCTCTTCCCTGCCACTGACAGGACTGAGGAAAACACCACCTGTGCCCCTGATCCTTCAACCAGTCACCATCGCCCCAGTGCCTTGAAGTCCCTTTTGATGGCCTTGGGACTTCTCTCCATGATCTTGTCACTGCCAACCTGTATTACCAAGAGGGGGTAATAATCAGAGGGCCGCACCAGACCAGGGAGTTTCCTAGCAACATCCCTAACCCGGACCCCAGGGAGGCAGCAGGCTTCGCTGTGGGTTGGGTCTGGTCAGCATATCGAGCCCTCTAAGGGAAAGTGTTTTCCAGACACCCAGCCTCCGGAGCAGAAAGATAGGGATGGGTAGTATAAGGAAGCCTCCAAAATCCAAAGGGAAATGGACAGTGAGCTGCTATGCCACACAGAGACACACAAATCTATGAGGCCTGATGAGATACACCCAAAGGGGCTGAAGGAGCTGACGGATGTCATCACCAAGCCACTTTCCATCTTCTGTCAGCAGTCCTGGCTAAATAGGGAGGTCCCAGTTGACTGGAAGTTGGCTAGTGTGATGCCCAACTACAAGAAGGGCAGGAAGGAGGATCCAGAGATCTACAGTTCCGCCAGTCTGATCTCGGTGCCGTGGCAGGTTATGGAGCAGATATAGTCTTGAGTGCCATCATGCGGCACACACAGGACAAGCAGGTGATCAGGTCCAGTCAACATGGGTTCATGAAAGGCAGGTCCTGCTTGACCAACCTGATCTCCTTCTATGACCAGGTGACCCGCTGATTGGATGAGGGAAAGCCTGTGTATGTTGTCTACCTAGACTTTAGCAAAGCCTTTGACACTGTTACCCACAGCATTCT
>Ga0065711_1048780_pt1 | contig 11637 bp, 5 predicted proteins | sample Hoacrofraction12_FD_59098 | JGI IMG/M metagenome (GOLD analysis project Ga0065711, IMG submission 59098) | Hoatzin crop microbial communities from Cojedes, Venezuela - Epithelial fraction 12 v2 (version 2) | ecosystem: Host-associated > Birds > Digestive system > Esophagus > Crop | place... | reverse complement strand
GCTCTTCATCTTTCTTGAACTGGGGAGCCCAGAACTGGACACAGTACTCCAGATGAGGCCTCACCAGGGCAGTGTAGAGGGGAAGGAGAACCTCCCTCGTCCTGCTGGCCACACTCTTCTTGATGCTACAGCTTTTTGGCACTTTTCTTGATCAGCTACAGCTTTATGGCAGCCCCATTAATGGCTCGTGGGTTTCAGACTCACTATAATTGTTCAATCATTTCAAAGCTATGAATTCCAAATGATCAGATATTAATTAATTAAAATTCCCCTTTTGATTTCAGGGCAAGAATCCATCTGGGAGGGTGGATCGGGTCTGATGGGGGACCTGACATACCAAAGCAAGGGCAGAGTACCTGCAGCTACACAAAAGGCCAGCATCCAGGGATGCTTAACACGGCTGTCTGCATCAGACTTCAGTTTGGTATGTACTGACACTGTCCACCTGGGACACTACTCATTAAAAAAAGAAGTTTTAAGACTGCAAGAAGTTTGTTGAGGTGGGGTTTTTTTGCTTTCCTTTTACAATAACCTGCAAGTGCACATTACTCAAAGTCAAGTAAAGCAAAGCTCTCAGATGTGTGTGATTCTAAGGACACAGCAGTGCAATCACTGCTATAGATAAAAATCAAATAAGATGTTTTCTAAATCTAACAGAATATGCAAAATTTGATGATATACTATCTTTTTTTTTTGCTCACAGTTCCTCAAATTACATTATTTTATGAGAAACTCAGCCTTCAAAAGAACAGAATAAAAATTCAGCTTCCTATCCTTGGGCCTTTGAAGAAAGTCTTGTAAATGTGACTCCAGTGTAAATGTTCAAAATTCAGTAGTTAAGAGGAGAGGTCACTCTGTTAGAGGCAGGATGACCTCCATTTTAAAGCAAGGGTGCTGTCTAGCTGGGACAAACATTAAACCTAGGGACTAGTCCAGTCACACTGCATACAAGACCTGAATTTAAATCCACCCAAGCACTTGGGGTTCAAGGAACTTGCCAACTTCCTATCAAGTCTAGACTGCAGTTCAGGACATTCGGATACAAAGGGTAACCACGCAGTACAGGCATACCACGCATACATCTGTGCAGCAACTACATGAGGCATTCAGGTCTTCCAGATGCTTCCAGCAGTATAAATAACACCACAAAACTCCATTGCTTTCAAACACAAGAGGTCTAGCTGAAATGCAGCCTCCGAAGTGCTTGCCTTGAGACAACTAGAGGCCAAATGGGCTGAAGGAGAGCATTAGTGTTGCAAAGACCAAGAAAAAATAGGGGGAAAACTTAAGAATACACAGGTCTCGGTCCGCACTGCTGAACAGAGGTGAATTTCACCTTCAGTAAATTACAGCACAGCTGAATTGTGCTTTTTTAAAATATACACCCTAATTGCAATTTAAATGCAGTAGAGCCCAGCAGAAACAGAGCAGCCCGGCAGTATCTCTTTGCATTAGCTGCTGGGTTATGAGCAAGGGAGACATTTATTGCCCCATACATTCCCAGGATAATCACTTCACTGACTCAGCCCATGCACCATGCTTCCCAGGTAATGGGCTCAGGCACCACTTATTAGCCCAGCTGTACCCTGGGAGCAGCTTTGAAACTGCAGAAGCACATAGTACATGGAGTCCTAGGTGCTGCAGCCTGCTCACCACAGGCCACCCGGAGGAGGAGGAGGAGGGTGGGGGGGGAGTGAAAACTCCTTTCATAGAAAGAATGTAAGGTTTGTTTTTTCAAAGACAAATGAGATTGGCAAGGCCAAATTCCTGCTAGATTTTAATGAGACTTAAGTATTTAAGCTGCTCATGAAATCCCTACCGACAATAAATGCACCATGGGTTTCATCTGTACCCAGTGGCATGGATGTTTGGAAACCAGAAAGAGGAGCAGGCTGCTCTGGCTCAATAAATACTTTTCTCTCTCCCACCCCATCACAGTCTGCATGCATCTAAAGATCCTGTTGACTCGTTGAGTGCAACAGAAAGTTCTCAAGTCCCCACCAAAACTCTCAGATTTACCTTCTCCTCTGCTGCCAGCTCACCAGGGATCCGGGTGAACTATTTTCACCACTCTAACCCAGTTTTCCATGAGGACAAGCCTAGGCTCTGGAAGCACTATTCTACAGCAAAGTGCTGCCTATTATTGGTGGCTGCAGATCGCTGTCGATCTTTAAGTAGCCAATAACCTAAATACTACTAGTTTCCAAGGGAAGGAAACACAGGCCTAATCTTTAGCTGAATTAGTACATCTTGGATGAAATTATGTCTTAGCCAGGTCCCAGAGAGCACCACAGACAGTCATCAGCAAGTAGAAACGAGACAGTCAATGGTGGACACAACTGAGGCAGCCAAACAGGCGTCAACGTGAGCATACTGCATCTGGAAACGTTCACCACAGATACTGTCCTAGGTGCTACCTATGTGCACGGCAAAAACCAGCCCTTGCTTGGAGGATCTCAGTCTGTATGGAAATGAAAGGCAAAAGGAGAAAAGACAAAAAATTCACCTAACATCATGCAAAGTCAGACAGAAATACAAGAGACCAGTAATCTTCCCTGTTAGTCCAGGCTCCTTTGATCACAGTAAAAACACCACATTCAAAACATGACACACACCAGTGTGACACAGCATTTACTTCATGTAGAAACTGCTGGTATAGAAGATTATATTCTTCCCCTCATCCTAAAAGCATTTGGCATCCTCCTCCAGAAGACTCTCCCCCAATCTCCAGAAAGCCTGTTCCATATTCACTAATTCTGGAAGCTCATCCTCCCACTGTCCCATGTTCCACTTGTCACATCCTGGGTGAAGGTCGTCTTTGTCTCCGTTTGGTGTCTTTCTCCAGAGTGAAGAGGATGCTCTTTGTCTTGCATTAGAAGGAATCCATTCAGCCACACTTAGACATAATTAAATCCAGGCAAATATCAAGAGAAAAGGCAGACATAATTACACAGCCGTGCTTGAGAGTTAACCCTGTATTAATTGACTACATAAAGCTTCCTCTGAAGAGTATAGCTGCAGAGTTTGCTACTACCTCCACCCTTATAGAGCTGCTGTTGCAACTCCTTGTACCTTGAGAGGGGATTACAACAAGGCTTGTCTTTGGAACAGGTCTTGCTAATAAATCTCAAAAGTCTAATGAATATTACCAGGATGATTCCCTAATGAGCCTCAACAGAAGAGCTGGACACACTTTTACCACTATTAGAAGGGCAAAGGTTCTCAGCGCTGGAGGCTACGCAGCCTACGACCGAAGGGCAGTCCCTGCCCTCAAGTTGCCTTTTGTGATGCTCTCATACAGGGCCTGAAGTCACGGTCCCAGCTTGCTGCTGGCTGCAGGTAGCGCTGAGCGCCAGCACTAGGTCACCCTCGTAAGGGATCGGGGCATGTTGGTGGAGCACAGAAGGTCACAAGTTGCTGGAGTGATAGCTCGGAGCACAAGGCTGGACTCAAGTTCTATCACAGATGGAACAAACCACGCTGCCACCTGCTTCACGTAAAGGCTGAGGATTTCCAAGGGATTCAGATTGTGTTTTGTGCAGGCCAGCTACATGATGGGCAGATGTCATTTGGACTCATGCCCCAACTTGTCCCAAGCAAAGTCACATGAAGTCACAAGCACATGATGCAGGGCTCACGTAGGATGGATCTGGTTCCACCTGCACTGATGAAAGGTCTGTCCAAGCAGAAAGCTGCACTCAGAGGTCAGTCCCAAGGCTTGGGCAGCCCTCACATGCTATGTAAGCCCTCCAAATGAGGCTTATACTCAGAGCAGCTGGCCTTTATTTTCTTTTGACTTCTAGGAGAGGGAAAGCAGCCATAAGAGAGGAAAATAAGCATATCTGTTTCCTCCGGAGTTTGCTGCAGTAAGCAGCTCTCCATGAGAGGCAGTGTTTGCTGCTATTCCACCTGGCAGCTCTCAGTCCTGGCTCTGCCCGCCCCCCCCAGGGCTACCTCCCAGGCCCATTACTGTCCTGGCAAATCTGATGGCTCTTCAATGAGGAAAGCTCTGCTCTGCCACCAGAATTGTTTATTTTCTCCAGAAGCTGTGTGATAAATCAACCTGACACATCCTAGCCACCATGAAGCCTCCTCAGCTGTAAGGAGTGTTGTGCAAGGTTTTGTCTGCGCTCCTTGGTACATTCTCAACATTTAACTTCTATTTGCAATAGTGACTCGAGCAAGCCGAGATTGATGAGGGTGACAACGCTAACATCCCCCGCCTTCTCCCCATTCACTTAAAGCTGGGAAATCCATCCTGTCTGTGCTATTACAGTACTTCCAGGATCACACCAGAAGCATACCCGATGCGAGATGCATGTTTTAATTCTGAAATCCTAATTACAATTCTCAGAGCACAGCCACCCCAGTGCCCCCAGGGAGCTCTGGGCGATGTTCCCAGCTGACACAGGTCAGTGCAGGACTACAGGGAAACTGCTCTGACTGGCACCAGAGAGAAATCCAGACCACTAAGCCACAGCTGCTTGGTTCCTACTTTGGACAAAGGCTACAAGGTGCCTGCTTGTGTCCCATGTGAAGACAAACAACAGAGAATTTCTAAAGAGGATCACACCAGAACGTAAAGGCTGTCTAAGCTTCACGTGCTGCAAACACCCTGAGTTACAGCTAGAAATGCTCATATACTTTATTTCTTGTTGAATTTTCTTCCTTTAGAACATAGGAGAGCAAGAGAAGTTAAACCAGCAACCTGAATTTAAGCCACTCTAAATATGCCCCAAGAACACAAAGCCTAATTCAAGTCTCAGGGCCCCAGATACTATTCTGATGCAAATACAACAGCAAAAAAGGTGTTGTATCATCATCCCTCACTCAGTGAGGCTGAGATCTCAGCAGACTTATTCTAACAGACACTTGAGCAAATTTTTGAATCTGGGACAGGCACAAAATGGAAGGGTGTCCTGGTATAGGTGTTAGTACCTATGTGGCTCCACCTGTGATTTTAAAGTAGTACATATTTTCTCAGTAAATCAGCAGCTCCAAGTTCACACAATCCCTTAATCCCTGGGTGGAAGATCCCCATTATCTGTCCGGTACAAGGCACATTATTAACGGATTACGTTTGCAGCAGGTAAAGGTCATTTTTAATGCTTTTAATGATTTAAAAATGGATTTTCCTTTCAGATTTACTATTTTCAAGAAGCTTGGCTGTGAAAACCCTACCCAGTAAGTAATATGCATTAAAGGGTAGAGATTCAACTTCTTCAGTTCTCCACAACAGAGCTCAGAAGGGATGAATTGTTATGTGTCGTGGACCAGTGGAGATTCAGAGGCCAGTCCAGGCAGAAAACACAGGCCAGATTTTCAAAGAACCTCCAAAATTGAAAACTTACCTTTAAAGAGCAGGTTTATGCACATTTGCTGTCCTCTGAGTATGTAACAACTGGCTTTGGATTGACAAATACCATCTTTGGCTGCACAAATATCATAGGGCATCATTTATTTGGTCTCTTCTACATAAATTCGGCTGGAAAGTACAAACATCTTTCCTGCCCAGCCTTGTGATTTGATTACACGATGTTTGTTCATGTTGTGGACAGGAAAATACTTTTTAGACCTCCCTACAAGTAGATATCCTCAAAGTCTGACCCACACACAAAGTTTACTGATAGGGTCTCTCTTGAGGCTTGGTTTCACTCTGCCAACATGAGAATTTACACTGACCAAAGCAATCTGGGAATTCTTCCCCAGTTCCTTCCTATTTCACCTTCTCCATTCTCCTCTATTTCAAGGCTGCTGCATGGCACAGCCTTCTCCCAACAACCCAGAATGGCAGCAGCACAAGAAAAATGACAGAAACCGGCTAGGGGTGAAGAGATCTGCCACTGTCACTGCTGTTTCTGGACTAATCACCTTGAGAGGTGACACCCTGCAGGTGCATTGCAACTGATAAAAAAAGCCTGGGAGACAAGACCTGTCACAAGGCAGTGCCGGAGTGTCTCGTGACAAGTCTGGTCGGGTGGTTCCTGGGGACCAAACAGGGCTAGCTGGTCATATGTCCCTTTACCAGCACACTGCGGAACATCAGATGCCCCAGCTCTGATCTAAAGTCCCTGTGAGTCAACAGGTAGCTCTTGTGTGACCTCGAAGGCATCTGGCTGTTCCTTCCCAGGGGCTGTCCTGGCTTTGAAGATTCTCTCAAGAGCAGAAATGACAAACTGCAGCTCTTCATCAACAGTCACAGAGATGAAATGACTCATTATCAAGTATGATTCTTTTCAGGTTCTCACATGAGCCGTTAAATTGGAAGCACTGAAGCACTTTGTATGGTATTTGATTTCTGTTTTCTTTCTTTAATATTATTATTTAAACTTTAAGCCCAGCTACAAGGTAGTTCTAAATAAAGGGAAAAGAGAGACAATTGCAGCTTTATTATCAGGCTCCACACAGCTCCCCCAAATTGCATTTGTTCTTTCAAGTGTCCCCAGTCTTTTTTCCTGTATTGTGTACCATCCCTGCCTCTCCAACGTGATAACAGGAACTGCATCATTGATGAAGAACCCTTCTACTCCTCATTAATGCTGAGAAGTCAGAGAGGCATTAGATGTGCAGCCAGAGTGACCCAACAACCACATACTTGTTTAGACTTCCAACTTTGCACCTCACTTCGTCTCCTGGCATGCCCCCACAGCAAAAAGCTCTCAGCAGGGACTTGATGCCTTCTACCATACAGCATTTCCCTCTTCCCAAAGAGGTTAAGCTTGATAGCCCAGAACATCAGAGCCAATCACGGAGTGCACCCCTCAGTCTTGCAAGGAAAAAAATCACATTCTGTCCTCAGACCTCAGCTAAGGTCAGAGCAAGCTCAGCTTCCCACGATGCATGGGCTATAAACATATTGCTCATTCATATTGTTTTGTTGTACGCACAGACCTTTATGCAATACAAATACTTGTCATTGTAGGAAGTCACACTAATGCAGCATAACTGCCTGAGAAAAAACCTCAGGGCAGTAACAGGTGTCTCCATTAAATCAAAAATAAAGTGTTAGTTCCTAAGTGGGACAGCGCTCTCATTCTCCTCATAGATTTACCTTCTGGTTAGATCACAGTAGCCACAGCACAATATCGTCTTCCCACTTGGTGAAGAAAACAGCAGGTTGCAGCAGTCCCTAGCTGTTCTGCAAGGTCTTGTCTGTCCTAGAGAATCAACTTGTCTTATCTGACCAAAGGCAAAACTCTTTGGCCAGAAGCCAGTCTCCAGTGCAAAGCCAGAATAATCCACTGGAAGGAGTGGAAATATGCCAGAGGAGCTGACATCAGCACCTGGCCCAGGCCACTCAGCAGTTATTCGGCACACAGTGATTTTACAAATGTGGCATTTTATCTCAGAGATCACATTAGCCTTGAGCTCAGACATTTCAGTTGCAAGCCTTTGTTTCCAGAAGCACAGCGTCTTGGGGTACGTTACAGGGTTGATACCAGAGCAGTTGGAGGATTTTCACTCCAAAACAAATGCAAGCTGTTTAGGGCTGCTCAGCAGATGATGCTCAAAGTTGTCTGTGTCGCCTAGCATCTTTCTTTGCAGATCACCCATTATAAGGGCACGCGTGTGCAAACATGCACGTACACATCACATACGAACATTTGCCCATAGAGCACAGAGTGGCTGCTCTAAAAGCTCGTCAAGACCTGAGGATTTGTGTAACAGCATAGGTGCAGTGGTGTAAGCAGCTAGCACACGACAGCTGTCATTGTGATCAACACCACGAACAGGAGACAGACCTTCACAGCCAGAGGCACGAGTTGGTGCTGATCACGCACAGCCACGTGCATAAAATCAGATTCAGAGGAGATCAGGCCAGAAAGCTGCTGAGGCAAGCTACGCTGATTTTAAAACAGGCACTGCATTGGCATGGGATTTTCTATAGCTGCTGCACTGGAGGTTTGCACTAGCACAGTGTGTGGAAGAAGTGAAATTTGGGTCTGGCCTGAAGCCCACAGCGGGCCAAAACAAAACATGCCCTGGCAACAGAAAGCTGTTGCACAAGCTACCCTGCAAGTCCATTACAAAACAAGCTGCAGGTTTTTTGACCTTGCACCCAGCTCTTTGTAAGACTGATGCTGATCTTAACAACATGAAGTTTACATCAAGAGAGCAATGCAGTTCCATTGGTTTCTATCCAGTCTCTCATGGCTTGAACAGGTATTCTGAGCATGGCGTATGTGCTCTGTGTCTCTACACCCATTAATGAGTTGGACAAAAGGCTGAAGGCTGGCTCCACTATGAGTGGTCCAGGGAAGAGCTGGTAACACTGCAGGCCAAAAGCCCAAGATCCTCATCTGGCAAGAGCTGATGTGCCTTAAACTAGTGACTGACTAAGCTTTACTTTGCAGAACTCTATCTTGTGTATAGTTAAGACTGCATTTTGCTCAAGTTCACACCGAGACATACTCAGATGACAGGAGAAACATGCCATTGCCAAGTTGCAAGATTTTCTAATCCCCCAGAAAAGCAGCTTCCCGGTTTAGTGGTCTTGAAAGAGAAAGTAACCTTGGAGTGGCAGGGGATGAACTGGAATATCAGCATCCACAGCCTGAATACAGGATCATTAGTCATTGTTTTTCCCTCTGATTTTCCCCAAGTTATTTTGTTCGTATGTATCAAACATGACTGATTACACCCTGGGAAAGCAAGATTCTGTTCAACTTTCCCAATGTAAACTACAATTAATAGCTATAGTTTTACTTTAAGGCAGTTGTTTCTAAAGATTCTTTTGAGTATCATTTGAATGGCCCACAACAGAGAAATGTCTCACCCTCCAGAGATGTCATCTGCCCTTGACTCCTGTGGATGGCATACAGGAATCCAAAGTATTCAGCACCTTGCAGAACAAACCCAGAAATCCATCAGTTGACTTGGTCAGGCAGTGTGGTCACTTCCCTTCTTCCGCTTGCCCAGTTCACTCTGTCCCAGGACTGCAACACCACGTGCTGCTGCACTCCATAAGCACCTTCTGAGGTTCTTGGCACGGCATTTTATACCAACACTGGAGTACTTCCTAATGCACTTGCATTTCAGCTGATACCTCTCTTACTTCAGAGAACCACAGACAAACCAGCCCAGGATCAGGCCCATAACATCTAAGTGCGTACTTAACAATCACTGCATCACCAATAAGTTTAGTCATTAATTCAAAATACTTCATAATAAGCTTTGATAAGTGCTTTGGGATAAGGGAGCTTCAAAACATCACAGAGAAGTCACATCACACTATCCACTTATCGTTTTCTATTATTCATAACAAAATCATCTGGTATTGGATGTAGCTGTATGTCTGTTAAGAAAGTGTTCTAAAGCTAGTAAACTCTTCCATTTGTATTTTTTTTCAACCAGTACATAAAAATATCATAATGCATCAAGTCTGCACAACTGTTCTATGGACTATTATACACTTTAAACTACCCCTGAGATGAGGCATAATTTAAACAAGAAGAGCTTTTAAAAATAAAATCGTTTTGCATCTAGATAGCATCATCTTGCTCTACCTGTGCTTCACCAGCTCAAATTCCTGAAATACTCCTTTCGATTGCAAAGTAAATGAAGAACACTCTTTAATGCCCACCAGACACTGAAGCCCTGGGACTGTCGGACAAGTGCAGCACAGCCAGTCAGGAAAAGATTCTTTCAAGTTCTTCATTCCTACTTTGTGACATCCACAGTGCAGGCACACACAGAGACCCAGACAAGGCTCTCTAGCAAAGCTGCTCCCAGCACAGGCTGAACAGAAGTTCTATGGCCGTGGTGCCTGTAACTAGAACTTCAGCCACAGGATGCAGAAGAAAGAAAAAAGGCCACCAGTAATGCTGCTCAGAACCATTATCTGTTGCTAATGAACGTGTCGGGGTGGTAGGTTTCTCAGCTAGGTCCTAAAGGACATTTGTGAATAATGTATGGTGGCTTCTGTCTGTCCTAGGCAGACAGCTCAGGGCACTATGCATAGCAATTATGAAACAGTTTGCTGTAACAATTTAAGTTATAATGGTAAATAAACATTAGCAATGTTACAGGCCAGATCAAAGAGTCACAGTTATTTACCCCGAACTGCAGACTTTGGCCTTGTAAGTTTATTTACAATGTCAACTGTGTCCCAAAATAAATGAAAGCCACTCATTTCTGTAGGCACCTTCTCTGTCCCGAATCCATTACTCGAGTCAGACAGCAGGAGTCAAAAATCATCACATTTCCTGGCAACTGAATAGTTACATAACAAATTTGTTTATCCCCATCTCCTATTTTGGCAAGCAACCATCGCTTCGTAGATGCCAGGCAATAAGGTTAGAGGATACAGAGAGAGGCACCCCTATGCAGCGAGTGACAGACAACATTACCACAGCACTCGGAACAGGACCGAATCATATTGCCTCTGATAATGCCTTTCCCCTGTTTTCAGATATGTCCCTCTACATGCTTTATTTCTTTACTTTGAAGCTGTAAGATAGGGCTTGTCTGGGTGGACAAGGGTCTGACTCCTTCAGCAAGGCTGCCAAGAACACCACACTGGACACTGCAATCACAGACTCACAAACCAGCTTTTTCATGTTTCATTTCCAGAATCTGAGCATTTTCAGCTGGCTGGGCACAGCTGTGGACTCACTGCCTGTTTTCACCTGACCTGATCGCTCTTTTTCCAGATTGTTGTTGCTGCAGAGCATAAGAGGAAAGAATCAAGCCATTTGGGTTCTGGTTCTCAGCAGCCCCCTCCCAACCCTGGCATAGGAACAGGTATCACCAGTTGGGCTTACTAAATACAAGAATTTTCTCTGTAAAAAAAGGAGATCTCCCATCTCCAGTTATGGCTTCCTGAAACATTTTTGACAGCCCTTTTCCCCAAGAATCACAGCTACCCCTCAAGTTAGAGCCTCAGATCTGGCTATTTAAGACTTCTTGGTGAAAGAAAGGACATTAAAGACAGGTAAACATCCTCAGATGTCTCAGCCTGAGAGAGGCAGGAGTCAGGTGATCACTGCTGGTCAGTGAAAGACTTTGACACACACAGAAATAAAGAGGAAAACAGGAGGAGTCTCAACAGTATTGCACTTGGAGACACAAACTACTCCCAGCAGTCCTTTGCTCATTCCATCCATGGCACATGAAAAGAAATAAAGCAGGATGCATCTTCATTCATCCAAGGAAGGCAGACACAGTCACATTGTGAAGAGAGGTTTCTCCAAATGATCCCTTCTGTTTGGAGAGTAGCCTTAAAGAGATTTTTCTAACCCAGAGATAGTGAACAAATCTGTATTTGTACATTGCAGAGCCAAAGAACCAAGCCCAGACGCTATCTATAACAAGCACTGCCAAACAACATGCAAAGCCTGCAGCCAAGATGTGCTGGCTGGGTCCACCATGTCATAACGAGGCCCATCTGAATTGGCTCAAATAACCCTCTTGACAGACAAGAGCAGGACAAGGAAAAGGAGAAACCACCCCATAGTTTGGCCGCAAACAGCCTTATTATGCAAAATGCAAGCAGAGAAAAGTTAAGTCAAAAGGGGAAGAAAATTGTTTTTGTTTGTGCCAGCATCATTCAATAAAAGCAGCTTTTTCCTTCCCTGCAGCAGTCATTTTGTTGTTGAGCTGTGTTTTCTCTCTTCCCCTGACACCCCCCCCCCCCCC
>Ga0065711_1048779_pt1 | contig 11637 bp, 12 predicted proteins | sample Hoacrofraction12_FD_59098 | JGI IMG/M metagenome (GOLD analysis project Ga0065711, IMG submission 59098) | Hoatzin crop microbial communities from Cojedes, Venezuela - Epithelial fraction 12 v2 (version 2) | ecosystem: Host-associated > Birds > Digestive system > Esophagus > Crop | place... | reverse complement strand
AGGTTGCCCAGGGAGGTTGTGGAGTCTCCTTCTCTGGAGATATTCAAGACCCGCCTGCACAAGGTCCTGTGCAGCCTGCTGTAGGTGACCCTGCTTCGGCAGGGGGGTTGGACTAGGTGACCTACAGAGGTGCCTTTCAACCCTGAACATTCTGTGATTCTGTGTTATTGCTCTCTACAACTGCCTGAAAGGAGGCTGGAGTGAAGCGGGTGTTGGTCTCCTCTCCCAAGTAACAAGTCATAGGACAAGGGGCAATGGACTTAAGTTGCATCAGGGGAGGTTCAGATTGGATATTAGGAAAAATTTCTTTACTGAAAGAGTAGTCAGGCATTGGAACAGGCTGCCCAGGGAAGCGGTGGAGTCCCCATCCCTGGAGGTGTTCAAAAGAATGTGCAGATATGGCACTTCAGGACATTGTTTAGCAGGCATGGTGGTGTTGGGTTGATGGCTGGACTTGATGATGTTAGACGTCTTTTCCAACCTTAATGATTCTATGATTCTGTGAGTCTATGTTGTACAGGTAATGCAGAGGATGCTGAGCTGCCATCAGTCTTGCAGGTCAAAATCATGGACTTTGCCCAAACAAACAATGGATACTACAGAGCAAAGATCACACCACAGACCTTCACCTGCCCTGTGATCTGGTCACATTTCAAGAGTTACTTGGAGCGAGGCACCAGAGAGGGACAGATTTATTCTATTCCTACTCAAATTCTTCAGTAATCTCCAACACATTCTGCTGAAAGTGTCTGAAAGTTACAATTCAAAGATAACACTGGCAATATCCAAAGGCCAAAACAAAAAAAGGCCTAACTTTGAGAAATATTCAGCAGTCAAAATTTCTAGTAAAATCAGAGGGAATCAAAGCTGTTCAGTGTCTCTTTCTGCTAGGGAATATAAACTTTGCAAAACATCAGGATTAGGTCAGCATATTGAGAGCAGTAGCTTCATTCTAAGATTGACTGCTGTATGAGGAAATTGTTCTTCCTGTGTAAGACAAATTAGAGCTATTGAACTCAACAGGTATACATTACTTCAGTGCAGAGTTGCAGAAATTCCGTGCTGTGCGTTACTTATGATTGGCAAGTGAAATCTCATCCATTCTCATAAAGGGGAAAAAAATAATAATTAGATCAGACCAAAACCCCCTCCCTCTTTATAAATTCTGGATATTACTTTGTTAATACTTTCAGAGTTACATGACATGCAAGATATTTTTGAGGTACTTTTTCAGAGACACAGAAGCTGCTTAAGGCACTGTACGCATAAGTGAGATGGATCCATGGCTCTCCTTACTTTCTTTTACTAAGACAAAGATAATAGCCATTAGTAATGTCAAATTCGCACATCAAAAGAATTACCAACACTGATGAGGTGTCTATTTCTGCCCCAGTTGCTACCTGCATGTGATTGTTGGTGTTGTGATTAAGCAGCAACAAGATCAAGCACTTGTAGGACATTTTCTCCCAGGCTTTTAAATTTCATTTTAGCATTCAACCAGCGCTATATAGAATTCAGAGCTTAGAAAGCCTTTGGCTGAATGAGCATTTTTCCACTGATATTAGAAGACCACAGTTAAGTGGTAGTATCTATTTTGATTTTAAGCTTAAGGCTTTTGAAAATGCTAGAGTAATTAGCTTCCCTGTGTTACACTTGTACCAATATATATTTAGAAAGTACTCTGTACCTCCTGTCACATGCTAAATTGCTTTGTCCCCAAAATCCTTCATCGCAACAGAAACAAATATATTGTGATATTTGTGGTATTTGGGTTACTCTGTTAATCTGCCACAAACTTTTCTCTGAAAAGACTTCTGTGAAGTAACTTGTATTTGGATTGGTCATAATGGAGAAACATATAATGGAGAAATGCTTCACAGGGAATAAGGATTTGCCAAAGACTGTTTATATATGGAACTTTGAGGGGCTATTGGGAACAGACTGAATACAGTGTCATATATGAACACTCAGCAGTCCCATACACAGATACAAAGAAATTTGAATTAAAAGGCTTTAACAACAATAAGAAGCTGTGAAAGAAGTAGGGCTGCTACCCTCTCTTTAATTCTTACTGATGACTCATCACTGACATATTAAACAAAAACATCTGGAAGATCAGGACCACATATAGTTTACATGCAGTTATCTGTATAATGCTCAGTACCTGTTCCGGGAGTAGACTTCTTCATGAGATGAAAAAGTAGCATCTCAACCTCCCATATTATAAAGAAGAAAGGAGCACAAGTCATTTTGTACTCAAAAGATGCTATCCAAGTTTCAGAGGCAAATTTCACCATAAAAAAAAGTGTAACTATAGCCACTAGAAATGTTTTGCTGTGTTAATTAGCAAAGAAAATTCAAATCATAGCTGAGATGTCCAGAGCAAGGGTGAAACTTTCAAAACCAGATGGTACAAGAGAGAATTTTCAGAGGGTATTTTATGCTTAGTGCATTAATAGGCATTTGCTCTGGAGTTCTGATAGATAAAGAAACCCTCTAAACTGTATTCCACTGAAGCTCACAGTTCAGATCCTATTTCAACAGAAATAATTACTAGTAGAATTGTGAACATAAAAGTAGCTTCTCAGTTTGGGACTTCTGAAGAAGGAACATGCCTTAAGAAATTATTTTGAAAAAATCTTGAAGACTTAATAGACCTAAGAGCAAAGCTTCATTAGTGCTTTCTGGTTTTAGGTGCCTATTCTTCATGACCTCAACCCCTCAAAAGTTTACATCAGTGGAAAACAGCACAAATAAACAAAAAGACAAACCAGGATTTTAGTTGTAACAAGAAACCAAGTATTTTTAGCACGCAGGACTCATGTTCTCTTTAGCATATTCTCTATTTCCCCAAAACAGGCAAAATCTCAAAATGCTAGAGCCAAGGCCACAAGCACAGACTATAGCAGCATTCTTACCTGTGTGCTTCCGGAGATGCTCTTTAAAATGTCCAAAGTGGTCAAACTGCTTATCACAGTACTGGCATACATGTATTTTTTTGCCAGGTCTTTGCTTCTTGCTGGCACCACCTTCATCGAGGTGGTAACAGGTGAGGTGCTGTTTCAAAGCACTCTCTCGTAGGTATCTTTTATTGCATATGTCACACTTGTAACTCTCAGTAGAGTGTGTTTTCATGTGTTCCTTAAAATGGTAAAACAATTTAAAGGATCGGTTACATTTCTCACAGTGGAATAAATTGTTCACGTGTGACAGCTGAAGTTCCACAATTTCAATACCTTCTACCTGTTTGCACGAGGGATCAGCTGCACTATCACCTTCTTCTTGGATCTGGCATTTTCTCTCTCCCTGACGATACTTGCTGGTGATATCTGCCAAAAGAGCCAAAGCAGATTCATCTGATGTACCCGTTGTCTGTATGTACTTTATGGATTGCTCTGCAGAAGCTACTTCTTCAAGTGTTTCAATGCTGTCATCTTCCACTTCAATCGTCCCTTCAGCAATCTCAACCTCAATTTCAACAGGCTCCGATTCTGCTGATGGCAGTGTTTCTGTGATAACATTAGAGGTCTCGGCTATCTTCCTCTTTTTTGGTTTATTTTTACCTTGTGCTTGATTTGATTCTAAGGGTGATGAATTTTCTTTGTTCCTGTAAAGCATTTGTATAAACACTGTTAAGATCCACAAGCACTGACGTAACAATTCCTGCCTAATACTGAACTTCTGCATCCCAACACTCTATAGCTGTTTCTCCAAGAAGCCAAATGATGAATGACCACACAATCTATATGCATATCAGAGGCTAATTTGTCCTTAATCTCTACTACTTAGGGCTGTAAAATAGCATGGTTAAAGCTGCAGAGCCTTTGACATAAGGCTACTGAAGTGTTCTAAATAGCTCGGCTGGAAGGCTACAAAGCACCTATCAAGAAGAACAGCCAATTAACCTAATGACATAGCTTTATCTAAGAAATTTGTGAAATTCTGTACTTGGAAAGAAAACATCACCGATGGAAGGAGTTCTTTGGCCTGCCTACTCAGAAATAAGATTCAAGTCCTTCCTATGATATTCACCTCTTCAGCTCTGGAGTGTGTTACATTGCCTGCAGCGCTCACAGCTTGTTAGAAGACACTACAGCTGTGACTTCACACAGCAATTATTATAACCCTCGTACTTCAGGAAAGCATACAGCTAACAGCTGACGTAAAAACAAAAGCCACTGGGATGTGGAAAGAGTATTCTAGTTTAATTTTCCAGGCTTAGACACAACCCCCAGCTCTGTTCCTGTTCTCCCTGCATCATACACACACAATCCCCTTCCTCCAAGATGCCAGGGACAGCATCCCATCTCACACGCAGACAGAGCTGAGTGGGCCAACAATTTGAAGTCACACCCTCAAGACCATCTGCAGCACTCATGGGCTGGAGGTTTTACTACCGATTACCAGTTTTGAAAATGAGTGGCTCTCTTACCCTCAAATCAGACTGACAGCTGTAAGCTGTGTCTTTGCCTTCCTTTGCAGCCTGATGAACTCATTCACGTAATCGTCTCCCTATCACTTCCACGTTTTCTAGTAAAAGAAGGGAAAAGGCTTCCCAGTATCTGTAAGTCGTAGATGTGTGGCTGATGATCTAACGCAGGATACAGCTTATTAAACTGTACCTTACTCTATTCAGACACAGGAAGACAGAGCAGCTAAACTTACAGTTCCATCTAGCCTGGATCTCTGGTGTCTAGAAAGTGACAGCTACTCTGCACACTACCACAAGGAGCTCCAGGACCACGTGCTGAAAGAATGATCTGCTCAGCAAAGAGGAGACTACTGTCCTTGGCCACATTGTGTGGAAGTTTGAATGCGGACACACAAGTACAACACAACTGCACTTTAACGAACAATAGCTCGTTGTTTTCTTTCGAGTCTAAACTATGCGATGTGCAACTCTTTGATGCATGATGCAAATAGTTAGTTCTATAATCATCTCTACTTCAGCTGAAGTTTCTGAAGCCTAACCCTTTCAGTCAAAGCTCTGACTGAGGCACTGTATTGCAATTCTTCCCCCACTTACTGTGGAGGAGAAAACAGAGACTGACAGCAGTACTGAAGCTTGTCTTCCTAAACAAAAAAACCCCAAACAAACCAAACTCCCACAAAAAACTTCAAAATCTATGAACAATGGAAGTAAGTCTAAGAATAGACTGGCTTCCACGTGTGTTCGTTAAGCAAAACCTTTGTTTCCTTGTAACATAAAATTTACAGTGTTTACTATTGATGCATAACCAACAAACTGCATAACTTTATAGACTAGTGGGAAATAATTGCTGGCTGGATAGTGTAGCTTGATGGATGGATTGGAATCCTAGCTCATCAGCTCTACCGGTATACACTGACTCAAAGTGATACTCATTACACCATACTTTTTCAGTTTCAGTTTTCTCTTAAATTCCTCAAGCAGACAGTTAAGGTCTGCTTTTATTAATTAATTAATAAAAAAAATAAAGTATTATTTTGGTGGTACCATGCTTAATCTTAGTAATACCAAAAAAAGGGTGTTTGTGGGGTTGGAAGGTAGGACTAGAAATGCACAAGCCCGTATCTTTCCTATTAAAAAAAAATTACATATTTATTCAGCTCTACTGCCAATCCACAGAATAAGCACAGAATAAGTTATTTCGAAAATAAATGCTGATGCTGAAAACCAAGTTTGCAGCATATCATGTCACGGAGGTTTTTTTAAATAAAATGTTAGCTGGCTGCTAGAGGAACTCGGGGCCAATGCCGCTCTCCTTGGCTAATGTGTCTAAGGGGAGACAAAAAGGAAGCAACAGCCTTTCCTTAGCCTGAATGCAAAGACCTTTCAGCAGGTCTAGAAGAGAAACCAAGAACAGCCATAATGCTGGGAGTATTTATGGCTGCTGCCTCTGTCTCATGTCAGCAGAACAGTGTAGCATGCAGAAGGAATGAGAATGTGACACCACGTTGTGAAAGTGAAAGGGAAGGAAGGGAAAGAAAAACAGCATGATGGGACTGTCACCTGCTTTTCTCAGATTGAAGTCTGGTAATGGAGTAGAGTTCCTGGTACTGGATAAAAGGTGCCACAGCAACATTTGATTAAGTATTGATCCCGTATAAAACTGATTATAACAGTTACACTCTTTCAAGAAGTTTGACAGGTTAATTTTGCAGCAAGAAGTTTTAAGATCACTGCTTATTCTCTCAGAAATAGCAGAAAGCTACATGAAACCAGAACACCAGCACAAGCTTGTTAATGTGGTCTAATATCCGACGCACATCGCCACTGTACACCCAGCTGTTAACCAGGTGTGGGCAGTCAGATAGCAGAGAGACCTGCTGACTATTAATTACCACAAAGTCACAGCCTTGCCATGTCTGCAACATCTACCAGCCATGTCACTTGTCATCGAGTTCCAGCCTAAGGAACGTGACATTTGTTTTTTCACCTGTATAATTCTGACTTATATCTTCTCATAGAAGAGTATATGGTCCCACACAAGTTTAAGAGGTTCCAGGATAAGGAACAGCACTGCTAAATACTGGCAGTTCTTGTAAAAGGATTCCTGTGACTCTGCATTTCAGTGTTGGGAAGAGAGGCTTATGTGCTTACCTGATTTCAAGGGCTTTGATTGCTTCTAACATCTGTAGATACTCTGCTGCTTTCCAAACGTCATTTGCTTCCTCCTCACCTTGGACCATTAGTTTTGCTGTATAGGTGAACTCGATTAGGTGACGAAACGCCATGTTACTTACACCTGCATACAGGCAAGAAAAAACAGAGTTTCTTTTAGCAATTCCTCCATCTTATTTGTCTGATGAATCTTGCACACTTGCCTGCTCACCACATCGCTCACAGCACTATAGCTGCCGGTTTCATAAAGACGACACCCTTAAAAAGCTCATGTTGGAATAAAATGTCTATTATAGAAACATGTGAATCTGGAATAACTACAGACATACGCAACAACAAAGATAAAACAAAAGAAGACGGACAGAATGCTTTTTTAATAATAAAAAGCATAGATTTAAACACAAAAATATAAGCTTTCTCAAAAGGCACTTCTGAGCAGCAAGTTACTTGAGCTTGAAATACTGCTCCAGGAGTCTGCTCCCTGCATACCTGGCAAGTACTGTGCCATGTCTATCCTGTTCTTGCATCCCAGTCACCGCATCTGCCATTCGCCATCACTGGCAGCCTTTTTCATCTGACCAGAACGGGTATTGTCAGGGAAAAGATTACGTGTCACATTGCTAGTCCTAAAAACATACAGGGTCTGCCTGACTTCCATTAGCCATGTATTGAGAGAAGATAAAAAAATTAAGGAAAAAAACCACCCACAGAACATCACGCTTTCACTTCCAAAAGATGTAATTCAAGACTTGTTTTTCTTTTTAATTCTTCCTCAGGGCAAGTTTTTTTCCAGTGGTGGTAGCTGCCTCAGAACAACTCAAGAACTGAGATCTCAAAAGCTAACTGATATGACCAAGCACGTATGTAAGCCCATCCCAAGGACACTACATCCATCTCCAGCTTGGGCACACACCTCTGAATGTTTTTATTTGCACAAATCAGATTACCTTCAATCTCCACCAAGGGCTCCTGAGTGAAATCTTGGAAGAATTTGTAGAAGAACTGGCTACAGGCAGCAAGAACAGCCTTATGAGCTTTGAAATGGTGACCTACGAAGAGAGACAAAAACTTACTTTAGGGTAACATCTTCCTCATTCATAGTGCAGAACAAGTGCCGATGCAGAAGAGGCCACCCCACCTACAAATCTATTCCAGCAACATCTTGTGACTTAGTATATCTCCCTGTAACGCAGGATACTACTGCAGCTAGCCTGTCTCATGCAGACCCTTGCTGACATCACTGACCTTGCAGAAGCTCTGCAACTCAGTCAGCTGGAGAACTCACTCACTCCAGTGTTCCTCTTATCAGATATTTAAGCTATAGGAAATTCCTGTGTGAACATTTTCCTGTATGTTTTGGGCTCAGCTCTCAGGTTTTATCCAAATTTTCCTTGTTTTTTGTTGCTCTTTCAGATTGCTATATTTTATCAGCACTGCTGCCAGCATAAACACCACTGCAAAACAGAAGTGGTTCTGCTCTGTTCTTCCTGTATTCCAGGCTGTGTATTCCCCATCAATGTGCTGCCTTCACCTTGGCGCAGGCATGAGTGTTCATAAGGCTCCATGGGACAGAGACAGGAGAAACAATATGGATTAGAACTACAGAGCTGCACACAAAACAAGCTTTGAGCTCAACAACTGGATTTGGTAATACCTGAGCAGTAACAAACATTCAGGGTAAGTTTTATGCAGGTGCTGTCGGTGAAACTATGGCAGTTCCTGAAGAGTAGTTTTTTATTCATTTGCTTACATTTTTGTAACTGGGGCTCTGTTGGACCCAGCTCCTTCAAGTGAGTTCTTGCTGTCTTTTTAAAGATCAGGTGGTACTCCTTTAGCTAAGTTTGTCCTAGCAGTTTGCTGCCTATCTTCTTTGAATTCCTCATTTGTTCCAAGATGTGTCTGGGATAAGAAGCAATCTTAGGCCATCTATCAGACATCCTCTTTTCAAAGGAGATAACAAGCACTTATACATATCTCCATCATCCTTTTAAACTAGTACTTTTGTCCTTAGAACACACACAAAAAGAAAAATGAGTACTTCTACCCTATTTTAACTGTATATTAAAATAGTAGGCAGATACCAGAGAATCAAGAAGTAAATCTTATTTCAAGCTGGTGGGGTTTTTTTTTTGTTTTTTGTTTTTTTTAACCCATAGTATTTGTACAAGTTCTCTGCATGCAAACAGTCAGCTCAAGTTAGGCAAAAATATTTCAACAATGTTTTGGAAATCCTTAGACAGCACATTAAATACAGCATGGGAGTTTTCAAATGGACTTCAATCCGAAAATATTTAGTCCCATGTTTGGAAAAGCAGAAGCAAAATTATTAATCACTGCTGGAGACTGTGTTCACCCCAAGATCTGAAATGAAACTTTGCAAGCAACTTGCATGCTGGTACAGAACCAAGAATTTGTTAGCAGCTCAGTCTGACAGCTGAACTGTGACAAATCCGACAGGCTCCCAACACAGCTTTCATAATTCTCTGCCTACCAACTGGTTCTCAGGGCTGTACGTACCATCGACAATCAGAGTGATATCTGTAAACTGGTCCTGCTCACGCTGTTCATTCAGTCTATCCAAAATAACTTTATAGTGTTCAGGGAACTCCTGGATACATTCCATCGTTTCTTCAGCTTCCATGGCACAAGGACTAGCCTGCAAAAACATGTGGTATGAGCGTAAGAACACTGCACCCTTCAGTAAATACTATGCACAGTCAGGTTAGTATTCAACCATGAACTAACCAGCACTTTTCAGGGACTACAAACCCAAAAGAAACACTAAACTGTCTTGGTAACAGGTTTACCCGATTTCAGCTGACAGGTAGGAAATGGTAGGGTTTAATGATGTGGAATATTGCCTTATTTATACACAGGAAAAAACAGTCAAAGAGGGTATGTATATGTATGTATTCTACAGATTCAGAAGGGACCCACCTCCCTCAAAGCAAACACTGCAGGGACATAACATATCCACAGCTAATGACCCAGCAACACCTCAGCAGTGTAACGTCAGAATCTTTACACAGTTACTTCTCGCAGTTCCACCAATCTGCTTGGTGGAAGAACAGTTCTTAAAATTTTCCTATTTAAGTCACATTTTGCACCTAGCGAGCACAAGATGTTTATTTCCTTTAAAAAAGGATGTAATAAAGCAACTCTTTTCAGCTTCTGAGTACATAGGAGTTGCCAGAGATTCAACGTGCTGTCATACCCAAGAGCAAAGAGAGTCTTATTTACCCAGCCTACTTGCACTTCTCCCCCAGCAAGGCGAAATATTCTTTGCCAGCTTTCTGAAAGAGACACATATCTTGTAATTCGATGGCCCTCCCTCCCTTACTTAGACATATTAAACATAGCTGGGGGTGGGAGCTGCAGAGGTTCTCAGACCTGAAGAGGTTTAGCAGAACTCTGTGCCTGGGGACGAGACGCCGATGTTCGTCTGCTGCTTATGCAAAAGAACCTTGGGAGACTCCAAGTGCTTCAATGGAAGCATTTCATAAATTAACGCCAGGCAAAATCTCTTCAGATCTGTGCAGCAGCACACATCTTCAACTTACACATTCACACAGCTCACATTGAGAATCCCGTAGCAAAAGGAAAGACATTTCAAAGTCACACTAGCACAGAAACGTTGTTTCTTTTCAGTCTAACTCACTTTGCTTTAAAACTCATTCAAGCCTCATCAGAAACCACCCGTTCTTCGATTTGAGACGTATCCTCCACCATACTGTTATGCTCAGTATGGAGGACCAAAGGAGGAAAGTCAGGAGAACAGCTAGTATCAAACCAAACATTGAATACAGAGATGGAAATTTCTGGTGTGGCAAAGCAGCCATTTTCTTCAGAGTGACAGAAGAAACTAGAAAGCAGGTGCTCCCTGACTTCTGGTGCAGGTTTTTTATGGTGTGGAATTGGAAAGTCCTGAGGCCAAAACTGTTCCTTATATGTACTAACCACGTCTGAGCTGATGCCACCACGCTTGCTAACTCCCCTGTGCGGCTGTGTAAATTCTACCTTGCTTATAACAAACACACATACAGGTATACAGGTTTTATAGAAGCAGAGAGGAGAATTACCTGGTTATGATAAAAGTAAAGTTATTTTCTTATGACTAACAAACAAGCAAAGGAAATTGTGGAATACTTTTTTTCACCACAAAACACACTCTTTCTTGTATCTCAGAAAAACTGGCCCATGGAGAAGCCAACAGCACGTAAACAGAAGAGCAGAAGCAATAGCTTGCGGGAGTCTCGCTCTACCCACTATCACTGCTTTGCCAAGCAGAGGCTGAAATACCTCTCAGGGTCTTAAAGGGGACAGAGGAGACCACCTGTGAGGGCAAGGGGGAAGGTGAGGTGGAAGTGAGCGGATGCTGCTGCTGCGTTCACCTCATCTGTAATGGTGGGTCTAAGACAGATGACCAGAAGCTCCTGCCTTTCTTCCACAGTTTCACATGGGGAGAGCCACTTACTTCACTGCTTTATTCTTCTCAACCATTTTTGACACATCATGAAAGGACAGATGACTTGCAGTTAAAAGCACAGTTCCTTAGACAAAATTTTGACCTCCAGCTCTCATGACTTCCGCCTACCCAAATGCGATTTACTTCCAGACTGAAACTTTGTAGGGATATCTTACAAATGAACCTCCCCAAAATAGCAGAGCAACGTCCTCCCCCGACCAAACCTAAGGAGTTATAACAAGTTCCTGTCTTCCTCGCAACACTTAAAAAACACAAACGAAACCCCACGCATCTTACTACAGCTAGTTTATTGTCACGAGTTAACGCAGGACTAGTAAAAGGCGTGACTTCGTTGTGCGTCTAAATGCAGTCGCAGCGCTCTCACTTTAAAACCTCGGTGGCAGCAGAAGGCGGCCCAGCGGAACAGCAGACGTTCACCGAGGGCACGGCTGCTCGGGAGGAAGACGCGCGGGGCGCGGCCCCCGGAGAACACCGAGCAGCCGCGGCGGGCAGACCGAGGCGACCCCGGCCGCCGCTCGCGGGCGGGCTCACGGACGTGTGCGGGGAC
>Ga0065711_1048778_pt1 | contig 11637 bp, 8 predicted proteins | sample Hoacrofraction12_FD_59098 | JGI IMG/M metagenome (GOLD analysis project Ga0065711, IMG submission 59098) | Hoatzin crop microbial communities from Cojedes, Venezuela - Epithelial fraction 12 v2 (version 2) | ecosystem: Host-associated > Birds > Digestive system > Esophagus > Crop | place... | reverse complement strand
GGGGGGGGGGCACAGCTGTGGGGAGCAGAGAGTCACAGGACTGCTATGTGATGTGAGTGGTGGCTATATATACATATAAAAAGTGTAAAAAAAATATTATTCACCACGTTTGGTATTAGAATATTTCAAGCTGTATGTGAGCATCTTCCCCTCTTTACTCTTCGGTCAGTGTTTCTGTATTGCCTGGTATCTCCTAGCACGTTATTTTCATGTTAAGAAAAGCGTTGTGAATCTTTATGATACATAAAAAAGGCTTGAAAGTGGCACGTATCCTTTTGTCTCATTTCTCATTTTGAGAAATGCCCTGGCTGTAATTTCCCAGCTTCAGGGGAGGACAGCCAAGGACTCTTTTGCTCATAAATCGTATCTCCATAATCAAGAGGTTACTGTGGTGAATTTTTAAAGAAAAACTTTCATCCAGAAGGTGTATTAGACGGCACTAAATAGTGTCAGCAGAAGTAAATAAAATAAAGTTTTCAGTAGGTTAACTTCTGTCTCATTTGCTCATTTTTCACTGTCTTGGTTCCCCACTGCCATTTCACATCTCCTCCAGGAACAGAGTCCAATTTTACTGTCTTTTTTATAAGCCTCTCTCTTTCAAGCTTTCTGTTTATGTAAAAAAAAAGTCTTTTTTTTTTTGTCTCTTTTGCTAGTAACTGTCGCACAAAAGACCAGAAGGAACAAAAGATTAGAACTTACAGAAATGGTTGCTCTCCAAGACGTGCTGTCTAGGTACCATGACACCTGCAAGTACTGATGCTTTCCATTTCAAATACTGGAATGATTTTTCTTACATCCCAGTGCGTTATCCACTATGTAATTGTCCAGTTACTGGTAGTTTTCTGGAAGTATTTGGTGAATTCAGGAGTCCTCCTACTTGCAGATGCTTTTGATATCCCTTTGGAAGAAGCTCATAGGGTCTTCTCACCCCAACAGCCTCAGACCATAGGTTAGTCATAAGAGAATCCTGGGGAGAAAATACCTTTTTCCTTGGCCTTTTTTTTTGTTTAGGCTGCACATAATTTTGTTAAAAGTAAGAAATATTTAGTTATTTGAAAAGAAAATAGAGTCCTGTAAGTCTGCAGTGTTCCTTCTAGTTTATTGCTATATGACTTCAGGAGAAACAACCAAAGGGATTTATTTTATTTACTGTTAAGGTCTGATACATTCACGACTAAGCTAAAATAAACTGAGCGTGAAATCTTTTTTATGCAAAAGACTGGCTCAGTATCAGTATTTCTCCCAATTGTCTTCTAGCTGTAATTGGCACTAAAAGAGAGAAATGTTTAAGAAAAATGAGGAAAGTATTTAATGCAACACATGGTTAGAATGGCTTTCTTGGAACGGCCATGATTATATGCCATGAAAGGAGCAGTTTGCTCTTTGGTGGAAACGCTTGAACCAAGTGCTTTAAAAGCTCACCTGCAGTTACTGCTGAATGTTTGAATATTTTTAATAGCTGAAATTGTGAGCGATAGGCTGAGTGCTCCTACAATCTGAGAGGGAGCCCTTTTTTAATGTTAGCAGGTAGACAGGAGGACACGGGTTATATCAACACAGCAAAAATACTTAATGCCGATTAGTGCAAGTTGAAAATTACATTTAACTTCAGAAAATCCTTTTCTCTCTCAGGGCGATTCACATAGGTCATGCATCTCTTGAGGGCACTTCTTCCACATCATTTAATAGGAAGTGCCTGTTCTGTGAAGTATGAAGATAACCAGCCTGGGAGAAGAGTTCCCCATGCATACGGAGATGTCAAACTGGAGCTACAAAACTGATGTGTGAATTAAAGGTGTATTGGTTAAGCAATTAGTTACAATAATGTCGTGCTTTAATCCGGCAGCTGGAAACTACACACTAGACTGCTGCTCACTTATCCCTCCCCTCCCCTCCCAGCGGGATGGGGAGAAGAAATGGAGAAAAGGAGAAACTTGTGAGTTGAGATAAAGACAGTTTAATAAGACAACAAAGTAAGTACTACTACTAACGATAGTAATAATATGCAAACCAGACTATATACAATACAATTTTCTCACCACCCGATGACCGATTCGCAGTCAGTCCCTGAGCAGCGATCACAGAACCCCAAACTCGTGGATTTTGCAAATTTCGTAAAACTCCTGAAAAAGACTGAACCCCTGGAAAAGTTTGAACTGCTGCACAAGAGAGGATCTGAACCCACGTAAACAAGAGAAGAAAGATTCCTGCCCCACGGCCAACCCCCATTCACAAACCGAGCAGGACATCCACGGCATGGAACATTTCCCTTGGCCAGCTTGGCTGTCTGTCTGTCTGTGCTCCCTCCCAGCTCCTGCACGCCCGCTCGATAGCTGAATATGAGAGACTGGGAAAAGTCCTTAATTTCATAGCAACAACTAAAACCATCAGTGCTATCAACATTCTTCTACTAAATCCAAACCACAGCAGCTACTGGGAAGAAAATTATCTCTATCCCAGTCTAGACCAGGACAATTAATTATTGTAGCTGGGTTTTTCTTGAGTTTTCTCAGTGGGGATATGGTCAACACACTTGACAGAGACTTTAAACGTGGGTCATCTCACCTTGCTTTGCACGTCTGTAGCATAGCTACCTCTGCTGGAGCTAGTCGTGCTGGGATCTCCTTACAGAAAAAAAGGAGATGGGAAACAGGCATGTGAGGCATGACCACTGGGGACCAAAAAGTCTGATGTTTCTTTGTCACATTTATGGCAAACAGCTCATTCCTTATTTTGTTGCTGGAAAAAATAATTTACTATCTATGACTTTTTTGACCTCTCGTGCACAGCAGGAATGATCTGGCTCCCTTCTTGTTTACATAAAATGTTGTCTGTGACAGCTTCTGTGGGTTTCTTTTCATGGCATTTTCATACAAATGTTATATAGATTGATCGACCTTCTTGAAACCATCATATGTTTATGTATGGAGAGAATTTCCATTCTGTGACATTTGCTTTTGTTTATTCTGGGAGCTTCCCATCCTTGATTTAATGTATCCTTCACTAGAGATGGCTGTGGAGGAACAAGTGGGAATGCTTTCCATGTATAAGATGGATTTTTTTCCATCAGAGAAGGGGAGGGGCCTGTTGAAGATATCTACTTTATGTCTCTAGAGTTTGACTGGGTTGTAAGCAGATTTTATCAGGCCCCTAAGACAGCAGAAGTGAAGGCAGGATCCCAAGTGATGTAGATGAATGATGTCATGTTCCTAGTTTTCTTAGTCTGACCTTTCTGTGGAAAGTGAATTATCTCGCAACATCAATTGCTTCTTAAGGAGGGTTATGGTCCGTTTAAAGTGTCTGACGTGGCTTGCAGTCTGCTTATTGGCAACAATGCGATGCTTGATTAAAGAAGAAAATTATATGGGTCTGTTGAAGATATCATGACTGCTTATGAAATCACTGCTTCTAATACTATTGATAGCAGTGCCTCCTCTAGTGATCTCAATTTTGCAATCTCACCTTTTGCTTCAGTTCTTCAAGGTAAGTGATGCTTTATTTATTACTTAAAGCTGAAGCTCCCTGACCTAGTGAAATAGGTATCTTCTGCTGGGGTATATCGGAGCTTTCTAAGCGTGAGGCTCCTTGCCTTATTCCAGTAATAACTGTTGAGTTTGCCATGGTATCCGACATCTCAAATGATATGGCCTGAAACGGTGTCCTTGAAAGTCAGAGTCCTCCTTCTGTCACCTGTTGTTTTGGCTCCTGAGATACTTTATCCAGGAAGTCTGGCACCTTCTGAAAACAGAGATAATGTTTTGGGAACACCTGATAATTATAGCTTGCCCTTTGGGAACTGTCCAAGGAGTAGCTCTGCTTTCTTAGAAATGTACGTGCTTTTATTAATTCCTCATCCTCTTCCACTGTCTTATGCATTTGGCTTGCATGATTTCTGTTGCCATCACCAGAATGCAGACAGCAGAAGAGGAAACATTTCAAGCTCTTACATTGGCAGTTGACACTTTGCTTTTCTTGCCTAGAACCACAGTCAGGTTCTGTCGCAATGCTTTGGCAGGCCTTAAATGTTCTGCACAACCTGGCATTGCAAGCTTACTTGGAAGAGGAGATCAAAGTAGTTTTAATAGGTTGTGAGATTTCAGATTGGTGACCTCCTGGGGGTGCCTCTGGTGAGCTTGTCAGTGCCTCTTGAAATGTCCGAGGGTCGTTCAGCTATCAGGTAGCTCCAGGGCTGTTCCCATGCCTACACGTGGCAGAGCTGTGCTAGTCCTGAGCTTAACCAGTAGTCATTACCCACAGTTCATCACTGTCTTTACAGTGATCTTTCATGAAGTGAGGATAGTTATGTCTCTTAAAATCCCTTCCTTTCAGCTCTTTAGGGTAAGAAAGTGCACTACTTTCAGCCTTTCATTCCTACATTTTTTTAAACCTGTTATTCTTGTTGCTTTCCTCCATGCTTCACAATGCTACTGCTTCATCAGCACAAGGTGACAATTAACACCTCCGACATGCAGTTTTTCTTTTCACATGTTGCTACACGAGAGTCATAAAATTGAGACTCATGTGATTAATCTCCCCTAAATCTACATGTCTGCATCAATGCCTGGACTAGTCGTCTAGATTCACACCGTAAGAGCAGTTCAGGATGCGATTCCTCTGATGAAATGTGTGCAGAGGCTTAAAGCAGCCCCGGGTGCCTTGTTTAGATAGAGGAACATCAGTGAGATCTACCCTACTCTTTGTGACACATAGGATTTTACTGCAAAAGCAAATTCAGATTTAGTGTGGATACAGAAATGTAAGTTCTTCACAAAGTGGTGAGTCCAGGGAAACCAGTACGGCCACAGCTTGAGGGTCCTAAGGAATGTGGGTTAAAGGCCATAAGAAGGGGTATCAGAAAACTTGAAAACTTCTGTGACTCTAGTGTCTTGAATGATAAAGGTAAAACTGCGTGGGATATTCTCTCTGTCTACTCTTTTGTTAAAAGGAAACCACCCAGCCTGCGCCTTTTGGGCATCCCTGTTCAGAGAATAAAAATACCTCCTGACTTCAGCACGGTGGTGCCTCAGACGCGGAGCAATGGAGCAGAGCTAGAAAGTTCCTTGGAGAGAAAGTGCAGTCGTCTTGCTCTTATCACTCCTGCACAGTTGTACACTCAGCCCTGCTCACTCTTGCTAATAATAGCCAAGTGTAATTGTGTTCAGACGACTAGCCCAGCTGGGGGAAAATCGCCTTGCCTGTTACACAGTTTAGGAGAAATTGCCTTGAGTAACGAAGAAAAGCAAATCATAAATATCCAACTCGGTGTAATCAGTCTTCAGTGACTGCTTGGGGAATTTATTTCCCTAAGAAAAGCAGATCGGACCGGAAGAAGTATCTCACAAAGAGCGGATTCGCAGCCCTGCACAAAAGACACTGCAGCAGCACATTTTCTGGAAGCACTGTATGCTTCATTCTGCCTTAGGAAGACGTCTAGGGAGGTGTCACCCTGGGGCTGGGCCCCCAAGCTCGCCAGAGCAGCGCTGGCCACAGCCACCCCTGCCAGCTCTGTCCCACAATCGAGGACTGGGATTATCAGGTGCTTCAGCAGCAGCGCAGTGCTGGTACAGAACAAGCTTCAGTATGGAAATTACTCGAGTCAGGCTACCCCTGTCCTAAGAACCAATCAAAAAAAAAAAGAAAAATCTTCACCAGTGTGTTTGAAAATAAGCTTCAGGTGAAATGTGGGGATGGGAGAGGAAAACCTTCCTGCTAACAAGTTCCCAGCTCATTTCTTCCTTTTTTAGTCTCATCTTTGTCTCCCCATAAACTGTTTTTGCTGTAAAGTCTACTGTAGTTCGGTGCTTAGCTGCAAGGAACATTGCAACGGGCAGTGAAAAGCTGTACGTAATAGCCTAAGTGGGCTCTTTCATACTATTCTCTCTGTAGTTGTTACTGTTACTGCTGTTTCACAGAGATGAGAGAATGGCACTCATCCAACACCACCGCCTTTTATGTCTAAATACTCTGGGTCCTGGCAGAATAGAAACAATTAATCGCTAGTTATGAGAAGCAGTGAAGAGGCTGGCTGCTGCAGGGCAAGCCCAAAATCCAGACTGCTTTTGGTTACTGGTTGCTGCAGAAGAGGAACCACAAGTAAAGCTGCTGTCCCCAAGACACGTCACGTATTGCTTGTGTTGCTGCACATTCAGACCCAACTTTGTTCTATAATCACACGCCAAACCAAGGGTCTCAGCCCCAATCGGGGTATCTTCTAGATCTTCACACCATGCAGCCTTTCTCCCTCATGATGAGAGAAACCAGGTCTCCAGAGTCCATGGCACAGATCCCCTTTCTGCTGTAACCCTCCCTGCTCCTTAAGAGAAATGTTCTGAGGCTCAGGGCTGCCCCAGAGCACCGCTGGTCCAGAGGAGTATCCAAAATGGAACTTCAAAAACAGGCAGCAAAGCCCTAAAATAATTTATTACTGTCCAAGAAAATAAAGCTTGAAATTAACTGTTGATTGCCCGATCGCTTTCCATACTAGGGTTTTTCACTGGTGCAATAATGAGCACGAGCTGGCTCCGGGTGGTGATGCCAAAGAATTACAAAAAAGGGGTAAGCTCTACAGTTAAGAGTTATGGCATCATAGCCCAGAGAGGCCGTACTGGAAACTCTGGTCTTGAGATGGCTCTTGTGACACTGGACCTGAAACAGAGGAAAAAAGCTCTGGAAGTGTCTTTTTTATGGAGGTAGTAGCAATCTGGGAAAGAGACCAAATAAATAATAAGAAACCCGGAGAACTGGAATTATCTGGGACAATGCCTCCTTCTCTCTCTAATACCTGGCAAAGCTAATAACGTCTTTTCTTCAGCCTCTTCACTCCGTCCCGTGTTCCACTGTAACACCAGACAACTTTAGCTGCTCGTCATACTCTGTGCAGAAAAATGGCAAGATCAATGTATGCAGAACTTGACCAAACTATATTTGAGCAGAAGGAGTGAAAATCAGCTGAAAACATCTGAGGAGTGTCCACAAAGGTGGAGAGCTAAGTGGAAGAATCTAAACTGAACAGAGGGGATATTCAGAGGAAAGGCCAGAAATGTGTGTTTGCAGAGCCCCGACAGGCTCCGGGGGATGCTGGAGGATCCACTATCCTACCAGTTGCAGCTCTCCAGAGTGACTGCACCTCTGTAGATTTTTGGTGACTACACTGTAACAGAGCTGTTCATCACAGGAATGCTCCCAGAACTCAGACTCAGCTTTGGTCTAACCTGGCTCCAGAGAAACTATGTCAGCCAGAGCCCAATCAAGGCTACTTATAACAAACTCATTGCACTATCAGCATTTTCCCTAGAGTAATGAAAACCAGCCCGGCTCTTTATGAGCCATGCAGATCTGGTTTATTGCACGTTACTGAACAATCACTGTTGCAAAGGCTCACATTAAAAGAAAGCAATGGATGCAATTTTTTTAATCTGAAAAAGGGGCAGAGAAGGAAAACGCCAAGCAGCTGTGTCTGCTGTCTTCCCCTTCAGTCTGCACCGTGAACGTTTAAGAACTGGTCAGTTAGTTCTGCTCAGTCATCAGAGCGTTTTGTTTACAGCATAGTGGTTGAATCAGTTACTGTTCTCTTCTCTGGGTTTAAGATGAATAAAAACTCCGTATGAAAGAACAAAGACCCATCCAAGGAGTAATGGCTTGAAACTGAGGGAGCGTAGATTTAGACTACATATAAGGATGAAATTTTTTACCATGAGGGTGGTGAAACACTGGCACAGATTGCCCAGAGAAATTGTGGAGGCCCCATCCCTGGAAACATTCAAGGCCAGGCTGGATGGGGTTCTGAGCAACCTCATCCAGTGGAAGACGTCCCTGCTCATAGCAGAGGGGCTGGACCATATGACCTCTAAAGGTCCCCTCCAACCCAAAGCATTCTATGATTCTATGATCCACTTTTTCTCCCCTGATGATACAAATGCCAAATGCCTGGGATTCCACCTCTTCCATCACTTGCAAGCACAGGCAGCCAAGAAGTGCCAATAGGCAGCAGATGTTTCAAATTTGAGGCAGCTAGGACATTTTGTGGCAAGCAGACCCTGAAGAGAATTGCTGCGAGGAATGTTTCTTCTGCTGCACGACCACGTGCAGCTCCTTCATCTCCAGCATGCCAGAGATCAGCCTTCCTGTGTAAACCCAGGAAGGTAACAGATTCTTGTTTGTTGTAATGTCTGTTGTCATAAAATAAGCAAGAGTCGTTGTGTTCAGGAAGTCCTAAAGCTATACCTGTGTCTCCAAAACACTTTTTGGAGAAGTCTCCCTCCTGCCCACATTAGCTTAGCTGAGAGAAGTGATGTGTTGGATTGACCTGGTCTATGAGATGTGCTAAACACACTACTAAGAGCACGTCTCATCCCATTACGAAAATATAATCTCTGTTTGTGGTCCCTAAAAGTCAATAGTGCTTTTTCACACATGCAAACCTTCCTGTTGCAATGCAGCCACAGAACAAAAGTCTTCACTGGAGCTAGCTGTCTTCATCTAGGGCTCTTATTTGTGCATGGACTCTGCTGTGGCACCTGAAAACCCACACAATCTGTGACCCAAGGCTGGTGGCACTTTCAGGCCAGACCTGTCTGAGGCCGTTGGCCAAAGCCCAAAAGCCGCTTACACTGCTGGTAATAACCCACCCATGTTACAAAGCAGCGCCAGCTAATTGACCCAGGCACTCCCATTCGCCTTACGCCTTGCTGTGCATCTTCTCCTAGGCAATCCTTCCTTGTTACTCATCTGCTTTCTTCTTCTGCCGCAGAAGTCACCAACCAAAGACAATGTGATCTACTGAAACTGCCTGGTCTTCTGACCTCTCTCCCACGGCCTCACAGCACCGGAGCCGACGCATCCAGCTGGTAATCTGATAACATTGTCCTCACATTATCCCTTCTACCTTTTCTCTTCCCAGACCCAGGTTGTGGACAGGTAAACTTTCCAGGTGTGCCCTGCCACCAGAGCTCTTTCCCCACCATGCCTCACTCTTCCTCCCCTCTCCTTCCCTGCATGCTGGATACGGCACGTCCCAACCAGCCCCTGGCACTCCCATGGCTGTGCAAGCCAGGCTTCCTACCATTCTGCTGGCCAAATGTACATTTGTACTCACAATTAGTCTTTTCCCAACCCTTTTCATGTAGGATTATGGGTCTATGTCACAGTGCAGTCTGGATCTCCAAAAGAACCTGGGGAGACATGTGCTGATGTTCGGTTCTTCCAAAGAGGAAGAGTTAGTTTCTTCATACTGGGAAATGTTGCCCCTCTGGAGGACCTTTCTGGTATGCCCCAAATGAACGTCCACGCTGTTCCCTGTCAAAAGGCTTTGTCCTGTGTGCACTCTTCTCTTCACATAACTAAGTGCACTTTGAGAGAGGTGGAAACAACAAGCACTTGTGCCAGCCCCCATCCCAGCACACTCAACAGCCACTGACTCATAAATGTGCACTTTGACAAGCCCATGGTTTGAGCTGTCCATTCCAAACCGATTAGCAACATGTGGCCTTGAAAACATGCACCTGGATGTGACCCCAAGACGTCATGTCATCCATCCCTCTCCCCGAGGCAGCAGCAACTCTACCCACAGCATTCCTGAGCCATATTTTGTCTAACCTGTTCTTAAAACCGCCAACGGTGGAGACTCCAGAGTGTCCCAAAGCTCTTCCAGTATTGTCACATCCTACTATTACGAAATTTTCTTGGTGGCTTATCTAAATCTACCTTCCTGTGATGTACCAGAAAGCAACATTCCTCCTGGGGAGATTCTGCGTCACTGTGGGTTATACCAGGCCTGCTGGGTGGCACGGTCCCAGGTCTCGGTGCTTGTGGCCCTGCTCCAAAACCGCCGATTAGCACAAGGGATTTCCACCGCTGTTACAGTTCGCATCAGCTGTCTCCACATGTCTGCCTGCGTTGGCAAGGCGCTACCCTGTCTTCACGGAGCAGCAAGCCTCAGGCCAAGCACCTTCATGGCTCTGCAGCAAAAGTTACATTCATCTCAGCAACAGGCATAAGTCACCATTTGGCCTGGATCCACATTTCGTACCTATGGGAGGCCAACGACAGAAATCCAGAGCATCCAAAACTCACAGTGACTGAGTCTACGGGCTGAGAGGACACTCACACAAGAAGCGGAGCTGTTATTTTCCCCACAACGTGCTGTGAGAGTGCACACGTGGTAGCAAAGACCCTGAAAAAATGCAGGGGCCCTGCGGAAGCGACAGCTGGAGTGTGACTGCAGAGTGGACAGTCGATCCCGAGGTGACCTGACGCGCATGCCAATGGCCTCGGATGGCTCTGCAGACGAGGCACGTCAGCACTTGTTTTCTGTATCATCCTTTCCATATTCTTGCATCTTCAGATGGGTATAGTATGCTCATCACTTTCTGCCCTAAGAAGTGATCTACTATTGCTTTATCCTGTTTGTAAGCAGAAGAAATTCGTGGCCATGTTTCATTGCACTGATCAGACGAATTTATTTCTAAATTTTCTGCATTTGCCTGACTATCAGTAAATTTGCAGAGTGCTGTGAGCTGGCAGGCATCTCGGACAAATCCCCTTTTACAGGGACTGGTGCTGCATGCTTCAAGGGAACTTGTAAAATCCCAGTAGTGGATATTAGTATAATGACAAAAAATTTATCATATTTAGTGCAATGACATACCCATGCAAGAGGTTTCTAATAGGCACAGATGGCAGGCTCATGTCCTGAAATGAAACAAATCACATACATTTTATGCCAACAAAAATAAAATTATGATTACCCTAATATAAAAGTCCACTGAATCTCTGACCCACCAGATCTGTAGCACAGAGTGTACAATAAATGCATAAGATCCCTAATGAAGGAACATTACTGAAAATATTTTGCTTTCCAGGCTGCTCTTAACCAGCTCCTGTTAACTTTTCTCCTAGTACCTCTTCTCACTGTATTGTCCATGTCATTCTTGGTGACACAGTGCGGGGAAAACATCTTGAAATTTGACAGCTTCAGTGCATCAGACTTCAAGTGCCATCTTAACGCTCCCTCCTACAAAACACAGATTTATACCCATTTTCATTATTTCCCCATCTCCTTTTCCCTCTGTGTTTTAAATCCTCCTCCTTTATATTTCAGATTCCTACTGAAAACCCAGGCTTCTCGGGGACAGCAACAGCCTTCAGACGTGAACACCTCTGCCCAGAACAAGGCTGCGATCCTAACAGACGTTTCTGAGCCCTAATATAATACAAGAAATCGTTAGCTTCCATATACTGGGAAGGGTAATTAGTGGGGCTAAAGCCGAGTTCAGTTCATCGATACCCACTGGGCGGTAGCGGACACAAGAGGCTTTGTGGAGCACGTCTGTGTTCGGGGCAGAAAGCAGCAGGTCGGCCTGCTAACGGTCTTTTTGCCGCTTTCTTACGCACAGGAGGGACACCCGTCCCCTCAGCACCAGACCAAGCTCCGTTTCCGAGGCAGCCCCAGCGCGGGAGCCGCAGCTGCTTCCAGCCGGCGGCCCTCGCCGGGATTGGGCAAAGATTTACAGCTACAGATGGCCTCCGCACACCCCGCCGGCCTCCCGACGCGTTATTTTGATCTCTTTTGTTTTTTTGACACCCAGATGAGCTCAGCAATATGGTTTCTCCTACCCCAAAACCACGATGTTGGTACGT
>Ga0065711_1048777_pt1 | contig 11638 bp, 9 predicted proteins | sample Hoacrofraction12_FD_59098 | JGI IMG/M metagenome (GOLD analysis project Ga0065711, IMG submission 59098) | Hoatzin crop microbial communities from Cojedes, Venezuela - Epithelial fraction 12 v2 (version 2) | ecosystem: Host-associated > Birds > Digestive system > Esophagus > Crop | place... | reverse complement strand
TTTTATTTCTTTCTTTTCTTTTTTTTTGGTGCTATTTAATTCTAGTAGTACTGTGTAATTTCCATCAACAAAAGAAATGAAATGTATACAGTAGAAAATGGATCTTGTTTTAAAACACTCAGACCTGTCAAGTGTCCATTATTCTATATATATTCCATGTAGGAAGTAGAAAGCAATATGAGTTTTCACATCCTTTGTATTTAATATTTACCTGTGGGCATGTATAAAATAATTCTAATAAATCCACAGCTACTTACAATTTACAGAAGGGGACTAATGCTGGTAGTTGATCCTAAACTGACACAAACCAGATATTCTCTTAATGTTACTCCAAGGAATTTTAAACTGACTCTGTTAAAGCCAAGGTTATTTGCCTTGGGGATGCCTAATGGAAGGGTTATTATAACACTGTCCACAAATAGGTGTCTTGAGAGAACCAGGGCCATAATACTTCATTGACAGCTAATAGATTGTGCTATTGCTGTATCATAGTGATCTTTGAGGCCAAAGGTCATACCTCTTCCTTAATATTTAAATAAAGATACTTGACTAGAGCAGAAAACAGCTTATTGCCAGTGATGGCTGCTGCTCAATTTACAAGAACCTTTACAAAGTCATGCTAATTCCTGGCCTCCTTAGAATGCATGATAACCTTCCATAAATCCATCTTTTTCAGATGTCCTTGGAAATGACAGTTATAAAACTACAAATGATTTGTAATGCAAAATGGGACTGACACACTTGGAGATTAGTTCTCAATGTACTAAAACGACTGAAGACTATAGCTAAAAAAAAACTTAAAATGCATCACTAAGTATCTGCCAAAACAGCTCATGACTATCTTAAACATTCTAAGTAATGGCTGGAAAATAAGAAATACTCATGATTGTAGTAGGACAAGTGGTCCTTTTCCCTCTAAGGGTCTCAGCACAGAACTTTGTTTCTGTGGGTCAATCTGGAAGGCAGATTTTTTAATTGCTCATGCTTCAAATGCAGCATTTTGTTTGTCTGTATCACCCTCTCCATGAAAAGGGCTGTTTATGAACCAAGCAGAACTGTTAACGAGATCAACTTCTACTTAGACTTATGCTCATCACAGTTCAAATGGACTATAAAGTGTATTTAAATGTAGAAAGTGCTACAGAAAATAGATTCGGCTAAAATAAGAAATACTGCTTCCACATTTAGGGAAAATATCCTCTTCAAGATTTTAAAGTATGTATGATCAAGGTTTCTAAGTTTCACTGAAAATACGCAATATAATTTGTATTTACAAATAATCTAGTTTTCTGCTACTCCAAAGGATGCTTTAGAATTCAGAGAAAAATACAAGTTTTTAAATATACCTCTATAAGCAATTTATGAATTCTTCAGTTTTTCCAAAAGTCTGTAGAAATAAAAAGAAATAACAGATGTTGACAGGGTTCCCTAGAATACAGTCTTCTAGCTAAGGCAAAAAATACTCTCTAATACTAAAATAAAATCAAGAGGAGCCCACCACAAGGCATATCTGAACCCTTGCACTCAGGAATCCCTGCAGGGCCTGCCTGGCAGGTAAAGCATTAGAGTGGTGGCAACGGCTCACGGAACCAGAGTGACAGCATCCTGTGTTACGACTTGTGTTCACCACCCCTCTCTTCTTTGATTTTCTCTCCTACTTTCGAGGTAGTTGCTCTCACTTTTGTTCTCAGATCCTTTGTCTAAAAGACTTTAACCCTGGGAAATGTTATTTTTGGAACTTGGAAGCATTCACTGAGTTAATGAAGTATTTGACGAAATAAATAATAAATGTCATCCATCATGCTAAGGAAGTATGTTATTATGAAATGGTCATTTTGTTCATCTTTTCATACTTTTAAAGCTACCTGGGAAAATGATAATATGTATTAGAACCAATCACATAGCTTAATTGGTCACAAATGTGTTCCTAGCTTTTGTTACTTTGGGAATTATTTCACAGTCCAGGTTTCTGCAGAGGTATTTGCAATTCCCAAGTTTTATATGGATTATCAAAGCATATTTCAGATAATTTTCTCTTCATACACATTTTACCTCAGCTGTACAGCATTTCTTTTATGGCAACGATTGTTTGCCAAGATATAATGATGTTGTTCCTTCTCCCAGACTGAATTAGTGAAAGTTATTAATCAGTCACTCACTGGTTTATGAACAAAAAAGCTATTCATGTAGGTATTAAGGAATGGCGTTAATAAAGAAACACATTTGAAAAAAATAGCTCTTCAGACTTTGATCTAATGTTTGTGAGCAATGATCTTCTTTTCCTCCTAGCTCCATCTTGCTCATTTTTCATAAAGAAGTCTTTTTTGGGTCCTGGAGCTCAGACACCAGCTCCGTGATGTCATTTGTTGTGATAAGTCATGAAAGTAAGGGAAAAAGGCCATAGCGCTCATTGCATCCCTGTGCAGTAATATTTATCAGATTTTTTCCTTTTATGGGATATGTTGACCCAAACTGAGAAGTCTTTGTCAGCTGTCATTGTTTGTTCTTTCTCACTGAATGTCCTTTCTCCTCTTTCTCTGGGACATTTCAGCTTTTCTCCCTGCATCACTTATTCCAGCCTATAGCTAGCAACTGAAGCAATTGTCTCTCTAAAACCCCAGATTCACTCATTGCAGGATGCCCTGCAACTATCAGTGTCCCCAACCCCGGTGGCCTGGGGCGCCTCTGGCTTGGCACCCAGCACAGGGTTTTGCAATGGGGTGCGCAGCTCAAACTCACCGTAACAAGACGAGGTGGAATTAAACATCTCAGGGTAGGAAACGATGAACTGACAGACCAACGCCTGAGGAACCTACCAGAAAAATGGGAGAACTTCCAATTTTTTTGTGTGCTTGAGTGATGCACTCTATTTCATTCTTCTCACAGCCATTAATTTTTCCTTGGTATGAGGCGTTAGTAGCATTTAGATAAAAATTCAGAACAAAATTTAACCACAAAGTCTTCCTTTGCAAAAGAATGGTTCAGGCATTCACCCAAGTCTAAGAGACCTGGCTTTGCAACACTTGTTTTGCCTTCTTTAAAGTCAGGCTTATCGCTTTTTCCACCCATGTCACTGATGAGAACTTCAAATAAGGCATTAATCTTTTCCCAATTGACTTTGAGTTTTTTTGGGTGCATTTTTCTTTGTTGTTTATTTGTTTGTTTTTTTAATAGGACATGAAACTATTTCAATCAGGAGATATCAAAAAAAGCTCAATGCTAGATAATAGCCTGGAGATAAGAGCAGCCTCGCTTCTTCGACAACAAAAGACCCCACATCAGGTTCCTCTATCAGACCCACTGCCATTAGGGTTTCAGACATCCCACAAGAACTCCCAGAGCACTGCTCTTTGAATTACTGTGTATGGTCCTCCTGTCCAAGCACACCTGGTGCAGCTCAGATGTGCACTAGATATATGCTAAATTGGCACTGGTGGGTTAAGTGGAGGGGGGCATGGGTTTTGTCAGGATCTGATGCTCCGAGTGATGGAGGACCACCAGGACTTCAGCAGTTATGCATATGTTCATGAAAAGAAACTGTGTGTGTAGGTGTAAGCTTGATCGTGAAGCAGCTACAGCAATATGAAATGCAACCACCACTCAGTCACTGGTTTTCACCCTTCAGGTTTCATAGCTGGGCCCTCCGATGGTGGACTCCAGCTCAAGGCAAAACAGGTTAACTTGGGTCAAGCGCTGAAGAAGTTGTAGTGAAGGTGGACAGCAATAGCCTCAGAAAAAGAGCAGCTACAGATATTTTGCAAGCAAATATCTTACTACCTTGGTGAAAGTGTGTGAAGCACGTACAGACCTGGGAGACACGTGGGCAAAGGTTTGTGAATGCCACAAGATATCGCCCAGATGTTCAAAGAAAAATTTAAGTGCCCAGTAACACTAACATAAATTGAATGATTACTAAGATGTTCTTTCACATTTACACTGGAATAGTTGTGTCTGGTGGGTTCTAATAGTGATAAAAAGGATAAAAAAGTCTCCCAGGTGTTTTCCCTGACAATTCAAGTAATGATGATGTATGTAGTTAACCTAATTCCCAACAAAAAGTATACTCCTAAACATTTTCTTCTTCTGTGAGGGATATAGGAACAGAGTTTGTTTGCCTCAACAGATGTTTAAGGAAAGTATACTCAGAGAGTAGAGAAAAGACTTCTCTGGTATTTTAAGTTTATGAAGTCCTACCTGTTTGTATTATCAGAAAATGAAAAGCAAAAAGTGAGGAAAAAATATCCCAGTGAGAGGATTCTGTAGTTTTGGATCCCTTGACTCCAGAAAACAATCTCTGAACTTGCCAGACGTATTTGGAGATTAAGAAGAAAGAAAGGGAGGGAATATTGGATGGCTACATAAGAAATGATTTTACTCTGCCAACCTGTCCTAAACCAATAATTCAATTTCAATAAGAAAATTGAAACCATGTGTCTCTCTTTATAGGAACGATTGGTAAATTACATTTGATTAACCATTTTCTTCCTACTCATCTTTTGATATGGTACACTTCTTGATTTTTTTCACCTTTTTGCATGACTAGCAATGAATCTTTTCATATTTAAAAGATCAACATATATTTTATGCACAAAGATTGCAATGCCAAATACATTTCTGCAGCAGACCACCTTCAGCAGTAGTCTAAATAATGTTTAGAGAGAAGTCCACCTATAGGGGAAACGTAGCCTGGACACCTATCTGATCAGAGATGGTGAGGCAAAGATGGTGAAGTTACTCACCAAAGTAGACCCCATAGTTCTCCTGCAATATATTCAAGGAACTGATTGATAAGGCTTATTTTCATGTGATAAATATCTGAAGGATGAGGAAGGAAAAATGAGGATGCACTGTGTAAATGAACACAAAAGCAAGCGGCTGAGAGGAAATAACACAGCATGTAACCCGTACTGCCAGCTTGTCTATTCTCTTCCAAAAAGAAAAAGAAAACAAGAATTAAAAAAAGGCAAAAAAGAAAACAAGGTAAATTCAGCAAGAAGGAATCAAGCTTTTTCTCCCTCTTTCAGTAACGTCGTTGCTTACTTAAACTGCTATGTACTTATCCCTTACCCCAGAGGTGTCCTATTGCCACCCACAAAACAAAGCTATATGAACAAATGTTGTGCTGTCAGAGTCCATTGAAAAAGATAAATGCTCTCACTGCAAATTCCAAGGTGCTGGTTGTCCGATTCATGGGCTTGCTGAAATACTTGCACACAAGTAACAAACAGGTTTCCTCAGCAAATTGCTGAGAACTGTTGCTAAAATTCCTGCAAGAACTGTGAATAACCTGAGTGATGAATGGGGTCGAGAAATCTCACCATCTTCACATGTCTGAGGAGAGCTTAATTAATTCAAATGAAGAATTAAAGGGGTGTGAAGGGGATTAAGGCAAAAGATGAAAATAAAAATAGATCTGCAAAATATTAGATCTCTCCTAGCTTCAAAAGAGATCAATTAAATCTTTACAAGAGAAAAGGCACTGAAAATGTCTCCTGTGGGGCCAGCAAAAGTCTGAAGTGTAATATTTTGGAAATGCCATAATTTAAGGAGAATACAATGTGTTATTTTTATATGCTGCAGAACCCCACCACTCCACCTCCCTCTCCTGTTAAAAATGCTACCCAGCTAGCTTAGTACTCGCAACTCTTTGACACAGTGTCCTGGATTTTAACACTTTCTGCCGATTTTATTTTCCGTGTCTGCAGCAGTTCCAGAAGTCAGTCACCTCAGTGCTATTTTTCTTTGTAAATCAGAGAGGAGTGATAGATTCCTTTATAAATTATGTGTACCACACAGGAGACTGGCTGGTAAACACTGCGATAGTAAACAGGCCTTCTCTTTATACATACTTTTTTGAGAACCTTGCACAAAGGGTTTAAATTTCTGACGAAATGTTTGCTCCGTCTGTAATTAGCATTAACACTAAAAACACTATTCTCATTCCTATTTGCTCATCTCCTTATCTTAGATTAACCACTGTTTAATATGTGGTTAAAATTATTCTGCACATCATCAACTGACCTATGTGAAACAGCACAGAGAAAAAAAGCTTAATCTTCCATGAAGCTTTAGTCAAGTGAAACTGTACATAATCCAGAGACAGCTTCTTTTTGATAACCTGCATTTAATACACGCTGCATGTCTCCCCTCTCTCTGCCCCTGCGTATTTTCAATCTGCTTATTAAGATAAAATATTGCCTGGATTAGCATTATTTTTTTGCTAGATTTCACACACTTTGCACTTAATTGTGCAAACTCTTTGCGTTGTCCATGATGGTCGAGCCGTCCCGTGGACACGACTCTGTGCTAACAGCCGTGGTACCAACGGGACCGCCTGCAGCAGGAAGAAGACTCTGAGAGAGAAAGCTTTGAGCAGTGACTGTCGCTGCAAATGACTTGAGACAAATAGTTGCTGTCTGGGCTGCCGGGCAGCTGTGTGATAAAATAGATACAGAAAAAAACCCCACCAAGATTCTTCTCTTAAGCAAGACTGATAGTAAAGTAAGAGGACAACAATATACCAAATTATTAAGGCGGGACAGCAGAGGGTAGGCACTTGTTGGTGAGTAAGAACAGAAATCGCATCACCGACTCCTGTGTTTTCCCAAATCAGTCAGCTAAATAAGTGTAAGAGGGCTCAAAAAGCAGGCACAGTAAAACAAAGCCGGTGTTCTGTGCCTTGAAATGTTTTGTATTAGACAAAAAGGAGTCACCCGGGAGTTACAGCAACATTTTAATGTTTCATACTGCGCCCCCCCCTCCGCGCGCCGCTGCGTGACCCGGCAAGTCAAAGCCCGAAACCAGGTGGAAGGTGGGTTTGCCCCTTTAGCCGAACCTTCCCCAGGCAGGAGCGAGCCACCGCGGGGCATCCCCGCAGAGGGGCGCGGCCCCTGCGGTGCGGTGCGGTGCGGTGCGGTGCGGTGCAGTGCGGTGCGGTGCGTGGCGTCGGAGGACAATGAGGCGGTGGCCGGCGCGGGCGCGGCGCTCCCGCCGCTAGGGGTCTCTCTCGCCCCAGCTTTCCCGCCCCCGCGTGCGGCGGCAGTGGTGGCGGGAGGAGCGATTGCGCCTCTGGGGCCGGCATGGCGGGATGGGAGCGGTGGGCTCCAGTGGCTGTGGGGTTGGCTGAGTGGATCATCCCCGGTATTTTAATGCACAGCGGACGCACTTTGGCGAAGAAGTTTGAGCTCTCACCTTGGCTTCCGAAAGGTTGAGAACTTGACCGGATAAAACAGTACGCTACGGTAAAAAGTGCCTGAGTATTGAGAGACCGACAGCACGATACTTCAAACTCTCCTGAGGATACCTAGGATCTGGTGTACACTTAGATCCCATAACTGCAAACTGAACCCTTTTACATTTATTTCTATTTCTTTCTTTGGGGGGAAAAAAAGGCATAATTTCCCATATTTTCCCTTAGGAGTTGACAGTTGACGTTCTAGCGTATAACTACTTACACTTTGTCATGCATTTTTATTTTAATAAAGAAATGGATATTAACTGTGGTAATCTTTTCTATTGTAACCTTATTCTGAAAAAAAACCCCAAAACATCAAACTTCTCTGTTTACCATGTACTTACTGTTTTAAATTCTTGTAGGATGTTGTGTCCCTTATATTTGCTACACAGACATAAGAAACACAACGTCATCCAACTTACATAAAGTTATGTTCTTCTTATTAATAAAAGCAAAAGTCGTGAAGAAAACTGGAAGAAATGCAAACAGAAACCCATCCCCACAGACAAGGCAAACAAGGTTTGAAGAAAGCACGGCAGAGCACATTGGTATCAGCTAGAAGGCAATAGAAATATCCATGGCATAGAGAGAATTTTCCAGTTTCCAAGGACAGTGGAGGAAGACAGGTGGAGAGCATCTTCTTAGCACAGGGGTGGAGCGTGTAGGAGGTAAAGAAGAAAGTACTGCTGGAAATCAGTGCCAGTATCCGGCTGAAGGGGGTCAGAATACGGGAGGAGATTCCCCTGTGAAACAGAGAGGTAGGCACTGTGCGACGGTGGGGGGAAACAGGGTTAGTAGCAGTAGTAGGGTGTTACAACCTGGACAAAATCAGAAGATGAAAAAAGCCAGAAAATTATGGAAAAAGATACTCTAGCAAAAATTACTGTGAATTGAGCAAGAAAGCACTGTAAGGAAATATTACGGGGCCATAATCACACCTTTCAGCCTATGCTGAAAGAATTCAAGCTGAAGCCTATTTCCTTCTAACAAACTGTGAAGTGGAGTTACAGTGCGAATACATACTCTCCACAATACCTTACTGGGATTGTTAAAATGATAGTGTAGGTCCGGATTCTGGTTTCACTTACGCTGCTTTCACTGTAGTGCAGCTGAAAATCTCCGTGGAGTTACTGCTTATTTACAGTCCTGTGAGATCACACTCAGTATCTTAAAAGGCAAAGATGTTGTCGGTATTCCTTTTATGATTCCAAATTTTTTGCTCAGTAATAAAAAATCTTTCTCCTAAACATTTTAAAAGGCCTGATTTTCCATTTCCATCTCCCTCACTGTTCCCATCTTTCCAGAGTGGGAGTAGAATGCTACCTTCCCAATTTTGCCTCTTGGCTCTCAGTTTGCCTAAGCAGATAAAGCTATGCAGGTGCCAGGTAGCAGAAAATCGTGTAGTCATGATTCTTAGTATTATTATGTTTTTTAAATGTTTAATAGACCAAATGTTGGACAATGACAGTCCTACTGCATGGCTTATGCAGTCAGATGCCCTGACTACACTAAGGTAAGATGATATGTGTTGTGAGACTATTGGCCTACTTCAGTGGAGCTGCTGGCACCTGACAAATACCTCTGCAGAGGGGAGGGGAGCGGCAATTGTGCAGCCACCAACCTGTGTCTTTAAATTCTGTTGTTCAAGTGAAGAAAGAAGTAAATTTTTGAAGTCGGAGAGGACAATGCTGAGGGTAAAACCAGCAGCCTGCAGGAGAGTGAGATCACTAACCTCAGAGCTTTCTTGCAAGCAGTGAGCATCTTCTTGACTCAGAGCGGAGACGTAAGTCCCTCCTTCCCTGACTACTGTTAAATCCTGGGAGTCTGAGAAAGCTGCACAGTCCTTCAAGCCCAGTGGCTGCAAAGGTCTTTCCATTATGCAGGAGGAAGGTGGGAGTAAGAAACCTTCTTCATCCTCTCCCTCTGCATGAGGAGGCCATTTTTGTTTTTAAATCCTTGTAGACGTTCAATGCAGTTAATTTCTCCATCCTTTACAGTAGTTCCAAGCGGATTGTTGTAGCCTGAGGGCTGTCATTACTGCTAGGGCTTACAGAAGGGGAAAGAAAGACCAGATTCATTATTCATTTGTACTGAAGGGAGAGGGAATGAATCCAGAGAGACAGAGTGGTCATACACAGAACCCAGTTTTCCCGATTTGTAGTGTATCCACTGGGCTATTCTGCCTTTGGCACGCACCAGGGGTAAGAAATGCATTAAGTACAAGTGTCTGTCCAATAAGCTGTGTAGCTCCTACCGATCTCCTGAGGCAGAGCAGCCCCAGTACTGCTTTGGAATATGGACTGCAAAGTGACAGCTAAGGCTGAGAGTCCTTGCCTTGCCTGTTTGGGGAAACATCCCAGCCTAGTAAGTGATGGGGAAGGGCTGCCACATAGTTAGCCGGAGCTGGATACAGCTGTAATGGTGATATAGAGAGAGCAGCATTTTCTTCAGCTCATGACCCAGCGTATGTGCCCCTTAGTTTCTCCTGTAAATCCATTGCTGCTAGCTGCTGCATTAAATAGACCCATGACCCCAATATTTTTAGTTCATCTTTTCGTGGACTCTGGCTTGGCTATTACTATAAATTAGGAAAATGAGAAAGGATTTTATTATCACTGGAAGTGTCCTTGTTCCGCAGACCCCTCTCCTGGTGTCAGTAGTAGCTACAGCTTTCAATTAGCCTGCGCCTGTGATTTGCAAGGATTTTTTTTTGGCTGGATTTTTTTTTTTTACTTTCACGTAGGACAAAAAATACACGGTCAGCATGGGAGGTTTATAGGTGATGTTCTTTAGCAGCAGCGCTAGCCAAATTGTTATCCTATATTACTTCTCTAGGAAGATGTTTCTCTGAGTGTTAGGCCCCACAATGGCTTTGGTGGAGATTTCTGAGGAAGGTCGCAATTATCAGAGAATCTAATGGTCAAGGATGGCTTCTTAGGAAAAATTTGCAAATTAAAAAGCTCAAAGGAGAATAATATTGGGTAGGGAAAGACATCCTTGTATTTTGATGAAAATAAATTAATTCCAGAGGCTTCAGTTTGCTCCTGCTGCTCTTTGGTAGAGCTTTGTGCTCTCTGATCCAAGCTGGTAGCCTACTCGCTGCTGTACAGACTAGTGGATTTCCTAGTCTTGCCACTGGTTTGACAGGATCAGGTCAGGTACCCATCAGTGAGTTTCTTATTGAAATATGCACTAACTTTTACAATTGCCAGCCTAGAAAAGGGAAAATCTTATATGTGTAGTAACTCCTTTGCCAGGGAAAGCCCAGGTGTAATAGTTCATGTGTAACCACCAAATGTCCCGGATCCAATACCCATGGACAGCTTGAGAGAGAGAGAGAGAAAGAGAGAGAGAGAGAGAGAGAGAAAGAGTGTCTGTTTTAATCCCATTTGAAAAGTATCACAAATTTTCTCACTAAGGTAGATTTTTTCATTGCTATTCATTGTCAAAGGAAGCTACCCATTCTGCCTATGCAAACCAGAATATTGCCTTCTGGTCACATAGTTACAGATTTTGCAGCAGATTATAAGGCTTTTGAACTTTGCAATCCTACTTCACAAGGACATGCCAACTATGAGTCCGTTTATGTATAGGTCTGCATAGATAGTAAGAGAATAATATTATAGCTGACATCCACTGTGACTCTAAGGAAACAAAATTCTCATGATAATATTAATACTGACTTAAAGGAAATATTTGGAAATGGCTTCTTTCCCCGTGCAAATTGTACTATAGAGACTCCTTACCCATCACATTTGCATTGTTTTTGTGTTTGGGACATCACCAGTCTGTTGAGTTGGCATTAAATTTCTGTTTATGAGCAAAGAGAATCAGGCAAAAATAACCTCTGAATTGCCATAGTAACATCTCTTTTCAGTTTGATTTCAGTCCAAAAAAGTATAAAAAATGCCAACATACTTATTTAAAGTGTGGATATATGTCTGCATTTGTTGGGACTGAGCTTTCAAAAAACTCTGTGTCAGTAGCCATCTGATACATAAATCGCTTTGTTTACAGCAAAATGATGGCATAAATAAATAGGAATATTGAACCAGAACAATTGCCTTTAGCAGCCAGTGCTGTAAATCATACACAAGCTGTCATCATGAGTTGAAACACGTCTGCGTATTTAGTACCATGTTTAGCTTGCCTAATCAGAACAATATGTAAACCGTTAATGCACATGAGAGCTTGCCAAGCCAAAAATTATTTACAAGTTGCATTTTGTGTTTCTGGAAATTTTTAACAAAGAGGAGAGGAGAGGAGAGGAGAGGAGAGGAGAGGAGGGGAGGGGAGGGGAGGGGAGAGAAAAGAGAAGAGAAGAGAAGAGAAGAGAAGAGAAGAGAAGAGAAGAGAAGAGAAGAGAAGAGAAGAGAAGAGAAGGGAAGGGAAGGGAAGGGAAGG
>Ga0065711_1048776_pt1 | contig 11638 bp, 6 predicted proteins | sample Hoacrofraction12_FD_59098 | JGI IMG/M metagenome (GOLD analysis project Ga0065711, IMG submission 59098) | Hoatzin crop microbial communities from Cojedes, Venezuela - Epithelial fraction 12 v2 (version 2) | ecosystem: Host-associated > Birds > Digestive system > Esophagus > Crop | place... | reverse complement strand
AGGGTGACGGAGCCCTGGAACAGGCTGCCCAGGGAGGTTGTGGAGTCTCCTTCTCTGGAGATATTCAAGACCCGCCTGGACAGGGTCCTGTGCAGCCTGCTGTAGGTGACCCTGCTTCAGCAGGGGGGTTGGACTAGATGATCCACAGAGGTCCCTTCCAACTCCTACCATTCTGTGATTCTGTAACCTAGGGTTAAAACGGACTGTAAAGAAAGGTAAGCCATGTTTTAGGATGATCTCCAAGCGTATGTGACAAACAACAAAGTGCTGAGTCTTCCAGCGCTGTCTAGAAAAGCAGTGTTTTATCAATGCTGCCGTGAAGACTGGCATCAATGCAGCAGCTGTTTGCCCTTTTCCTCAACCTTTACATTGAACATCCAGAGCACACAGAGGAGAACGACATTATCAACCATAAAATGTGTGCTGTATCTCTGGGACAAACGGAGAAGCTCCAACAATTAAATGTTTAGTTGCCTCTTGGTGGCATTACAGTAGGAGCCTTCCTGGCCTGTAATCTCCCCTGTAAAGCTGGAGGAAAGGAAAGCTGTGGTGGGTTGACCTTGACTGGTGCCCAGATGCCCACCCAGCTGCTTTCTCATTCCCCTTCCTGAGCAGGACAGGGGAGAAAATAAGATGAAAAAAATTACGAGTCACGATAAAGGCAGCCTAATGAAGGAAAGCCAAGGCTGCTTGCGGAAGCAAAGCAGAAAGATGTATTCTCTACTACCCATCAGCAGGCAATGTCCAGCCGCTTTGGGGGAAGCAGAGCCCCAGTGTGCCTAGCAGCTGCCTCACAAGACAAACGCCTTCATAATGAATAGCCCTGCTCCTCCTCCTCTCTGTTAACTTTTATTGCCGAGTGTGGCATCGTATGGTATGGTATGTCCTTGCAGAGATAGGAGACGGCAGGAACGGTACTGAAGAGGCATCGGTGTACAGAAGCAGCTTGTGGAGTTATGCAGAGGGACAGTACTAGAGGTGAGTACGCAAGTGCAATCGAGCACTAGCATAACCTTCACAAATGCAGTTTTTGTCAGAAGTCAATCTGTTCAAGGTTTTCAGCAGATGAGCAACACTTTCAACATTTGATGCCTAGAGCTAGTAATGATCATAAATTCAAAGACTTCTTAAACTTCTGCAATTAATAAGATGGCTCCTGACAGCACTGTTCACCACTCTAAAGAAAAGACAGCAATCAAAAAGCCTACCATTACAGATACTTGTGATCAAACAGCACAAACATGAGCAACATTGTAAAATGTGATGCTGTGGATATGTGGAATAAAGTTTGAACTATTCTGTGATGTGGTTAGTTACTGCAGGAGAAATCTGCATGTATTTATTTGTGCGGTAAGTGGCTATATTACCCATGCTGTTTCTTCAGTGAGTTATTTTTGCCTAAAGTGCCACAGTTTCACAAAATGACCCATCAACTTATAATGAAATGCCCTTCTAGTATGTTACTGCTGCAAGGATGTACACAGAAAGTAATGAAAATCTGCCAGGCTTGGTAACACGAGCTTTCATTTCCGTTCATTCAGTCTGGTGCAAAGTTTCCAGGCAGGGCGTCCATAACGGGACCCTAATAATTTGCTTAGGAAGGTGCCTTTGCTGTACTTAACATTTTTTTTTTCACAGTATCTCATATTTGTGTTTCCTACTTCATTAATGAGGCTGAAAAATACTGCTCTTGCAAAATAGTTAAGGATCAGCAGCTGTTAATTTTAGAAGGCCGCACCATTTCCTTCTCAGCTTTGCAGACATGCTTATGTGTCATTCTGTGGCTGCCCAGGGTAGACGTGAGTATCAAGTAGAATCCAAAATATTGGTTTTTTTTTTCTTGTATCCAAAAGCCTCACCAGTGGTTCCACTAAAATTTGGAAGGATAAATTTTCTAGAAGTGAGGGCTTGTATGTATAGCTGTCCTGATAAAAGGATAACAGTTGTGACGGTATTTTCTGGAGCGGGGCGGGGGGAATTATCCTAGCACTTATGGATGTGTCCAGTATGTGTAAATGTGAGAGAACCTGGTGTGCTAAGCATCATAGTGAGAAACAACTTATATTTATGAACAGTGATTCACGGTGTTGGTCACAAGAACCATCTCATGGCACACCCGTGATCTCGGGAGAATCAGAAACCTCTCTCTGTCCTCTTCCCAACCAATTCTGCAGGAACTTAACATTTTTCCCAGTTTTGAGACTAGTGGTGGTGACATTTTCTTTACTGCAAATGATCTCTTTGGGAGAACAGTTCCAGCACCAGGCTGGGTAGCTACTGACCAGGTGTGACTGCCAGAGGGGAGAGTAGGAAGCATTCAGAGGAATGCATTTTTCTATATTGAAAGAGAATTTCTTCCTTCCCACCACAGTTTTGGGGTAAGATCCGTGCAGATACCTAGAAGCAGTTATTCTTCAGTGTGTCTCATCTCCATTGTTTACCTCCCAGCCTTTCAAATTCATTTTGGCCTCAATACACAGCTGCTGAGGGAGAAGCGAAATGCAAACTGTGTTGTTTCTGAACACTCAGCTTAGGTTTCCTTAACCTGGAAGCAGCAGTTTCCTGGAAGAGGCTGTCCCAGGGAATGTTCACCTCACCATTCTCTCATGCTCCTTTGTGGGAGCTAAGAAACCTTGTGGCTTGCGACTGCTACATGACTGATTGCAAATGTAACATATTAGTGAGTGCCAGATGAGGTGAGTGTAGTATTTCCTCAGCGTTCGTTGGTGTAAGTTTGACAATGCTGCTGTGATGCACAAAAAGAAGAAACTGTCTGTGAAAATGTTAGGAAATAATCTGGGGAATTACCTGCTTTGACAAATGTGGTTCATAGCTGTGGGTTCAGTGGGAAGCTGGTGAAAGCCAGATGTGTGGATCCAGTTATTTAGAAATGTTTCTTCTACCGCAGCTAGGAGTGTGAGAAGGAGGGATGAAGGGAGAGCAAGCCCAGCAGACCTCGCCTGTAGACAAGCCCAGGAACCCCATGGATTGTCATTTCTGACCTTCTGAATCCAAGATCCTTGGGGGTTGTCTACATATTAACTTACGAAAGATACCTCGTGGCCTTTCTAGGTCTTTATAATGAAGTGTGACGAGAATTTCTATCTATACAAACAGTGGATTGGGATTTTTTTTTTGGTTGGTTTTCTGAGAAGACCAAAGCTCAAACCTGCTTTTGTGAGAAGTTCAAAGGATTGATAAGGTCATGTTTCTTCTTTTATTTATGGGCTGGGTGTGACTTGGAGCTCAGTTCAGCAGACATGGAGGTGTATTGCTGGTTCTAGACACTCTGAAGTTGCAGACTACCTCAAGTATATAGGATAAGGTCCTATTAGAGATTTTAGGCCATTTTTTAAACACAGAATCTTTTAGCCTGAATGAACTTCACATGAAGCTGCACTATAGAAAGTTTTTCAGCCAGCAGCTGGCTGTTTTCCTGATGCCTCGGAGATGTGGGTTTATCGAAGACCTTGACTAGAGCAACCTGATGCTTCTGTAGTTCAGCTGGCAGGAGCGTGGGCAAGAGAATAGGCACAGGCAGTCCCAGTCCTTGCCTCAGACATTTCTTCCTGCTTAGGGTGGTGAATTCCTCAGTCCTCAATGGTCAGCTTTCTGTCCCTTTTTACAGCAAATAGTACTCTGTACAGAAACAGTCCTGTGCTTAAAGTGGAGAATAAGGAGTCGTGAAGGTTCCAAAACCAAATTGTTGGGTCTCAGGTGTCTGTAAGTAGATTTGCGTGTCTTGCAGAAACCTCCTCCAAAATACATCCATCATTGCATCTCATTCTCTTTTCTGTACGTTGTTCTGTTGTGAATATGCTCAATATTAATTGAAAGTCCACAAACCCACAGTTGATTCCAACAGGACATTTTTTTTTTCATGTGTACAGTGGTGTTTTTGTTGTTTTTTCTTTTATTCTGTTCTCCAAAAAAATGTTCCTGGAGAAAGTAGTTATAACCAGCATTGCAGCTTTGGCTAAACTCAGATAAGCAAAGCAGGAGTTAAAGCTGAAAGTCGTGTCTTACAATTAACTATTCAGCTCATTTTGTTGTTGGCAATTACATTAGCATCCAAGAAAATGTGGGCTCTTATATATTACGCATGCTGTAGTCCTTACGCATGATAAGGTTAGTTGAGGACAGAGAGTCAGATGTAGTATTTGTCATTACCTTTGATTTGCCTTGATGCATGCTGTTGTGGATTTGTGCTGAACTATTAATACTTGCATGTAGATTTTTCTTTGAGTTGGTGACTTTTTTTTTAAAAACAAACTTGGCATGCTTTATTTCCCTGTCATTTTCAGTAGCAGAAATGTTTTCTGTTAAATGCAGTTTGTCTCCAGTTTTGATTCTTCTTTAAAGAAAACAGCATGTTCAAAATGAGTGGTACAAATTCGACTATATGCTTCTCTTTTGTAAATGCTGGTAATGTGTGTTATTAATGACATTGGTATTGTATGGTAAAAATATTTTTTTTCTGTTCAGTAACTCTACCTTTTGTCGTGTAACTGTTCCATAAAGGTCATCTTTTTACCAGACAGTAAACTTAAATGTCATGCTTTCCAATATGTTTCCACTTCATATCTAGATATACACTTGGTGGAGCAGAGCACTTTGCTAAATGAGTTTCGGAGATCGGCAAAGTAATTCAAAATAAATTGAACTTCAGTATTTTTCTTCCTGTGCCTGTACTTTGCTACTTTGATATCATCAGCCAATTTTGGGAATACATATAGTTGATCTCTGTTTTCTATTTATAAATGTGGCTGATGTACTTATACCAAAAACCAGTGCTTAACACAACAGCAGTGATTTAACAAAAAGAAACGCTTTATGCCTGAAAGCCGTTTGCCTGCTGGCATTCTCTTGGGATTCCAATAAAACATAGGGAAGTGAAACAACTACCTGCATGTTTGAGTACGTCTGTAGATGCTGAGGATGCATATGTCTGACCAGAGGCACTTTATATGTGGTGGTTGTGTATTTTTGGAGCAGTGTTTTTAATATTTCATAGGAGTTCATTTGGGTATACATGTGTTATGTGTGGGCATGCAGCGTACACCATAGCAGAAAGTGACCTGTAACCTCTACAACATTAAAGGCTTTTAGTGCAGGGTTTAGCCTGGTGTTTCAAATACTCTTGCTCTGTGCTGGATGTTCTCCAGGGAGAACACAAACCTGCCAGCATTTTGTTCCTATTCTCACTCTTTTAATTTCCGTTATTGTTCCAGACTGTTTACATTTCCCTGAGATACTTGCTGTTTTGCCTCCTGCTTTCCCCTCCTCTTCTATACAGAATAGTGGTTCAGAAGAAACTAACAAGCAGAGATGGGAAGACTTCCTAGCACCTCATAGAGGGAGAATTTACTTTGTGAAGCAAAGAGTTAAACTCCAACTATCTTACACAACCAATTAAGCGTATGCTGTCTTTTACAATGCATGCATGCCCCTGTGCAGTTAAATGTAATTTATGTTGGTAGTGTATTCTGTTCTTGCTTAGTGACCTGGAGTCAGACTGTGACACATTCAGTGCAGCCTGACAGTGAAGGAAGAAGACCTACAGATACACACAGGTGTAAGACAGGATTTTTAAAACTGAGATAGTAAGGTGAAGTTAAAGATCATATTGTCTGCTTGTCATTTGCAAGCAGATAAAAATCAGGTTTGGTAATTCTTGCAAGGTCCTTGGCCAGTCTTTAAACCACTTACTTTAAGAAAGACCTGCCAAGTTGACAATTAATGAGACTTAATCTGGTTAAGAATGTTTTAAAATTAGTCATGTATGAAATTGTGGTATAAATTTCTTTCACCTCTTTAAATATCTGTCAGTTCATAAGTGGTGAAGCACTGCTGGTCTATCCTTGAGCTAGAACTGAGCTTATCTGAAATGATACTAAATGTAGAGATGTTTTTTTGCACTTTCTGAGATTTCAAAATGTGTCGCTGTCTTTAAAAGATGTATGCTGAAATGTAAAGCAAGAGTATATTCTAAATAAATAAGATCTTGTTTTTCTGAGATTATATGTGTATATGTAGCCACAAAAATAAATGTATATATGTGGGTATATGTGTACAGTATATGTATTTTATAAAATCCTTTGTGTGTACAGTATAGCTATTATGCACCTTCCTTGCTCTGGTCTGAATTTCAGGGATGTATTTCTTTTCATGTCACCAAGAAAACTATTTGGTTGACTTTGAGAAGAGCATCAGCAAAATCAGTCTTGTCTTTTGACACCATTATCATCTGATTGCTTCTCAGTGTCTCAGATATAGTAATGCTCATTTCCTTATTCCTATGTATGAAATCTTATAGACTACCAATAGTATTTACTGGCCTTAGTATCTAGAAACCTGAATTGGAACTGAAGGCCCTCTCTCCATGTGGATACATAAGAGATGTGTGTAAGCCGTTTAGGAAAGCAACCAAAGGAGTATGAGGTAAGAGGTAACAGATGGCTGTGGGCGGATTGGAGGAGTACCAGGGAATTGTTGTCCCGTATCAGAATGACAAGACAGTATTGACCAGCATGATAAGCAATAGTTTTCAGCACATTGAGAAAAAAAGTGTTTTGGAGGCATCTTGACAAAAAATATTTTAGTGGACTCTGCTTCAAAATGTTAAGCTAGCAGACAGTGGAAGCTGGCATTATTGGAAGAGCTGACATTGCCATAAAAAGTGAGAAAATACATCAGGTGTGAGATGAGCAGTAAAGAGCCTTAAAAGTAAGAACAAATTATACTGGATGAGCCAAAGGCAAAGAGGAGCAACGTGGCTAAAGAGAATGCCAAAGGAAACTAACCTTTGCAACAGGCAAGGTTATATGTGTCAAGCACAGAGAAGAGGATCCCTGTAATGATGGATCTGATGAGAGCTCCAGGAACACGAGCTGTGTGAATGGATAGGAAAAGCTATATCATAAACAGTTTATGTAGAACGAATCCACTGAACTGACACATAACTGGGATTTGAGAGACTATCAGAGTTGAAAATGTCATCCATGTCGTAGTTTGAATGACAGCCAAGACAGTGATATTGTCCAGAGTGATTAGAGGAGAATATGGAGAGCTGAGACAGGGGAAGACATTATCTGCTATCACAGAATCGTAGGGGTTGGAAGGGGCCTGTGTGGATCATCTGGTCCAACCCCCCTGCCAAAGCAGGGTCACCCTACAGCAGGCTGCACAGGACTTGTCCAGGTGGGTCTTGAATATCTCCAGAGAAGGAGACTCCACCACCTCCCTGGGCAGCCTGTTCCAGTGCTCCGTCACCCTCGGAGTGAAGTTCTTACCTGTGTTCAGATGGAACTTCTTGTGCTTCAGTTTGTGCCCATTGCCCCTTGTTCTTGCATTACTTTACTCATTCTGGTTTTAGACAAGATATCTCATGGGGATGAAGAGGGAGAAGAACTTCAAGGGGAATGTTAGCATTGGAGGAAGAGGGTTTAATGGTGACAGCAGAAGGCAAGCCAAGAGCAGAAATGGTAGGTTTATGGATCATCCACTGGGAACTTCTGTTTGCTGATTTGCAGAGATAAAGCATGGATGGAAGGAGATTAAGGACAGACCTGCTTTGAGTTTCTCACAAGAAGCTGGTGGAGGAGGAGGAGGCTGCTTTAAATTTAGCATTTCTTGGATTAATAAGGACTTTCAGGATAAAATATCCATGAAGATTTCACGTATATTCTATTATGTATCTACAATGGAAAAACTTAGGGTATAGCAGTTTTGGAGATAATTTTCAAAGACAGCTGACTTTATCACCAAAAACATTTAGGTTGGTGCAACCTTTAAAAAACTGCTGAAAACTGATTTGGAGTAGCATGTGTTTTGGGGAACAATGATGACTCTATCAGAAGATTACAAACTTGTTGCGGTGCTGTATTTTAGATGAGAATAACATCTAACTTCTTGAAGGCAACCATAAGAACCAAAAAAATGAATTTCTCTCCAGATCATCCTGTACTGCACATAACCATAGATCAGAACTTCTATGTAAATCGTCTTGGTAGTTAAGTAAATATATTGGTTTCTTCAGAGGTGATGAGCACTTGTTCTTTCCTCTCTTGAATGATGATTTCAGTGATGCGAACGTCAAAGAATAGGGAAGAGAGCACAGCCTCCTCTGGGGTTTCAGCCGTGCTCAGGAAGACAAGGAACACATTAGAATTTGCTTCATTTTTTCAGATTTTGCTAATTTCTAGGATCTATATAGTCAGTTTATGTAAACTGGCACAAAGCTGTTGAAATGAATAGTGCAGAAGAACCGACAATGTACATTAAAAAGTGTGTTTGGAGTAGATTTTATGTTAGAAAACGAACCAATTATTGTTTCAGTTGCTCAGAGGATTTTGCTGTGTGAGACTTAAACCTAAGAGATTTTTTTGTTTGTGTAGAAGGTCCCAAGTGACATCTGAAAACAAATACTTGGAATAATAACTTGGGGCATAAGATCAGCCATTTATTGTAGTCCCAGACTTGGTTATGGATAGACTAAGGAAGTAAATTCTGTTCAGTACTCTTAATTCATAAAATGACAGCTCAGTATGTTGAGAAAATCCCAAGTGATGTTTCCAGTGATGCTTCTGAAGTATTTTTTTGTCCATAAATAAGAACAAAAGCATAAAACTTCTGGAAAAAAAAATTACCCCAAGCCCAAAACAGTTTTTATGCCAAATCTTAGTGATTTGTGGAAGGTAAGGTAACTTATTTGAGTTAGTGAGTAAAAAAAACCCCACGTCTTTGATAAAGAATAAAAGATTCCACGTTCTTATGCAGATATTCTTTTATTTGTTTTGATAAGTTCTGCTTTAATAGTATACAAGTGAACGTAGTATAATTTTTAATTAAGAAAGTTGAATAACTGGAGCCTTTGAGTCGGAACGGTTGTGCAGAGGCATTTATTTTATCATATGTATTTGCTTTGTGTCTCATGTTTTGTACTGGGGGTTTTGAATTATTAGTGAATGCTGTGAAGGGCCAGATCCAGGTCAGTATTGCAGAACAGTGTGAAAGGGCCCTTTGAATATGGTCTGAAAGCAGAGCTGAAAACTTACAGTCTGCAGGGGACCCATCAGTGGGCTAACACTGGCATTTCGGGCTTTCTCCCAGACCTTTCCCTCTGTGTGACTAACCTCAGGACTGGATAAGCAGGGATCTCCAGGTGGCTTAGCATTATGTTTTTCCTTCTCTCTGCTCCACTGACTGAACTCACCTGCAGTACAGCCAGAATGATTCAGCCCTACATTCAGGGGTTGTGCAATATATAAAAATAAGGAAACAAAGAGCCAAGGAAAAAAAAAAAAAGAAAAATAGGAGAAGAAAGCTTAAAATCCACGGATTTTGCTGGCAAAATCAACAGACTGAGTTTCCCCATATCTTCATAGAAATGCTAGCTGTAGGGGACCTCTGGAGGTCTGTAGTCCAGTTTCCTGCTCAAAGCTAACACTACTGTGGGTCAGTCCGGCTTCATTGATGTACATTGGTGAGACGGTTTCATATGGTGGAGCGTTGTGCAGTCAAGGAATGTTTTTACAGAAAACACAACTCCTATTTCTTTTTGTCTCTGCCTTTCCTTCTCAAACAGCCTGCGTCCATGACCATACTCTGGTCATGCACGCTACCCCACATCTGTGATTCTGATCGTGCCATAGCTCTGCTGCCACACACAGAGTTCTAGTTCTGCCTGTTTATTGCTCAAGCTCTGTGTGGTGGTGTGCAGCTGCTTGAGAAGTATTAATGGCCTCCTCCAACATGGCCTCATGGCTGCCTAGTGTGGCCAGCAGGAGTAGGGAGGTGATCGTGCCCCTGTATTCGGCACTGGTGAGGCTGCACCTGGAGTACTGTGTTCAGTTTTGGGCCCCTCACTACCAGAAGGACATTGAGGTGCTGGAGCGTGTCCAGAGAAGGGCAACAAGGCTGATGAGGGGTCTGGAGAACAAGTCCTATGAGGAGCAGCTGAGCGAACTGGGGCTGTTTAATCTAAAGAAGAGGAGGCTGAGGGGAGACCTTATTGCTTTCTACAGTGACCTGAAAGGAGGTTGTAGTGAGGCAGGTGTTGGTGTCTTCTCCCAAGTAACTAGCGATAGGACGAGACGAAATAGCCTCAAGTTGCATCAGGGGAGGTTTAGATTGGATAAAAGGAAAAATTTCTTCACCAAAAGGGTTGTCAAGCATTGGAACAGGCTGCCCAGGGAAGTGGTTGAAGCACCATCCTTGCGGGTATTTAAAAGATGTGTAGATGTGATGTTTAGGGATGTGGTTTAGTGGTGGACTTCACAGTGTTAGGTCAAGGGTTGGACTTCGTGATCTTAAAGGTTCTTTCCAACCTAAATAATTTTATGTACTTCCCCTTTATCTGCACTGCGTGCTCACTTCTGTATTTAGATACCATCCCCTCATGAACTTAGTTTAAAGCTTTCTGCACTTGGTAGCAAGCTTGTTTGCAAAGATATTCTTCCTCTCTTTATCGTGTAAAATCTGTCTCCTCCTATTAGTTCTCAGGACTTTTTATCTTTTATCAGGACCTTCATCTGAGATCATCCAGTATCTCCTGTCTGGAAGTATGGGACTGGGGAATGAAGAAGAAACTACACTGGATAGTTGGTTGAGATGGAGAAGTTACTTCAATTTTTGCAGCTAGCCCTTGCCGCTATGATAAGGTGGTGAAATTCACCTGAACGCAGTGACCTACTGCTGTGTTCTTAGAGCATGAGTTTTGTCAAGCTGGCTGAGCAAGGACTTATGGGGCTTGCAGGGGCTCATGTGAGCTTTTCAGAAGTTAATGAACTGAATTAATTCTAAGAAAACTAAAAATAAAGTCTCAACTATATATAGAGAAATATGTATAGATACGTATATAGCTGTTGGAGAGAACATTCCTGGGGAGGAAAAAGAGTTAATGAGGCATTTCAATGTCTTTATATGGAGCTGTATAAATTTCAGACACTTAACTTTAGCAGGAATATCCTGAAGCGTTTGAAGTGTGGTGAATAATTTAAAATAAAAAAGGTTAATGAAGAAGACCCTGTTTGCCAGTCTGAAATGTAAATTCTGAAGACCCTTTAAAGTTTTTGCTTATACAGAAAAAAAGAGAGTAAATGATTAGGTCTTGCATTTTATAAACAGCTGGGGTGAGGACAAGTTTGGTTATCTCAGCACTCTGTTTGATCTAGACCTTTCAGCATGTGGTCATCTAGTTTTGTTGTATGAAAATATAACTGATAATTTTTGTGAAACATTCTTGAAAGTGCGTCCAAGGGGGTTTGTGAAGACCAGATGAGGTTTGTTAGGATGGTTTTCTCAGAAGCAGTCTGAGTAAAATATGGCATCTTCTAAAAACATTATTAAAGTTGTTATTTCCTGTTCCAGCATTGCCCTTGGCTTTATGAATAGGTAAATTTTTTTATGGTGACATTTGCATTCTCTACTATTAATTAAGAAAGTTTGTTCTACGGTTTTACTTCAGGGCAGGTATCTGGCAAATCTAGCAACTTTGGCTCATTGGACTGGATTATTTTCTGAAGTTTTTATTGCCCAAGAAATCATAGTGTGGACACCTGCAGTAAAATTTAAAGTACATACAGTGGATACCACAAAAAAGATCATTTGCCATTTTATCTTTTTTTTTTTTTTTTTT
>Ga0065711_1048775_pt1 | contig 11638 bp, 6 predicted proteins | sample Hoacrofraction12_FD_59098 | JGI IMG/M metagenome (GOLD analysis project Ga0065711, IMG submission 59098) | Hoatzin crop microbial communities from Cojedes, Venezuela - Epithelial fraction 12 v2 (version 2) | ecosystem: Host-associated > Birds > Digestive system > Esophagus > Crop | place... | reverse complement strand
CCTTTCCACAAAAACTTCTATGTCTTTTTTTACAATTATCTCTCAAAGACTTCAGCATTTTTGTCAAAAAGCTAAACTGAAAAATTTTCATTCATTTCAACCAAACAATCTTAACATTACGATGACAAAAAGGAAATAGCCAGAAAGCTACTTTACGCTGAAATAGAACTTTGATAGAAAAAGTGTAGTAATGTTTGCAAACTGCAGCAGCACATTTTTAAACCAACCTGAACATGTATCTGAATTCTAGTCAAATCTCCTCTTTGCTGGTAGAGTATACAAGTTTTTTTTTCATCCGATGTCTGCACAATCAAGGGATCTGATTTAGTGCGGTACATATTGAACAAGCAATCAGACCCAGAAAGCAACAGAGCCCCTCAAGCAAACTAAGTGGCTTTCTGATGTCCCTGCTGACAGTGTTTCCCAGGAATTACCGAGAAGTGATAAAGACTCACAACGAGAGGCAGGAAGACAAAAGATGCGGTTGGACAGTAATAGCTGTTCCTTCTCCCTTTCTGCTGGACACGGAGGGAACATTAACCAGCCAGAGCTATGAACCCATCACATTTCAAACACTGAATTAAAAAATACTTGTTTTCAGAGAAACATAACAGGCCCACTAATCTATTCCTCTGTACAGGATGTTGGCCAGCTATCCCGCACCACCACAGCCACACAGTCCAAGCTGCAGGAGGAAGATCCAACAGAATCAGCAATACGTGCAAGGTACAAAACGGATGACCAGATCATAGCCCCAGCCCCTTGGTGTAGCTCCCCGGATAATCCACTGCTTTGAACAGAATTGGAAGCATTACTGGATAACCAATTTGTCCCCATTTACTGTGGGCCATGGGGAGGTGGAGAACATTTACTATTTGTACCACTGATGAGCCAGCCTCTTCATCCATGATGCAACACTTCTCAGCTTGCCTCAGAAGGCAAAAGGCTGTTCTCATGTTCCAATCATGTCTATTATCACTACTGAAAGGTGCCTAAATAGCATGCAGGTGCAGAAATGTACTCCGGGGTGAATGCATTATTGGCTTCAGTGTCACAGAGGCTCAGATAAAGAGCCCACCAAATCAGACAAAGCTGATTTCAGTAGGATAAACACCTTGAAGAATATCCCATGATTACAGAGCAGGTTTTGAGGCACCACCACTTTTATTCAGGATGTGGCCTTAAGCAAGGACTTTCTGAAATTTCATAGAGCATACCAGGATCCTACCTTTGCAGTAAGCAAACTTTCATGGCCAAATTCACCAAGTATAAAATTTCTGTATCTGAAGGCAGAGAGGACTAACCCGTGTTGGAATCCAGGTTCTTCCCACACCCTCCTGCAGGTTCCTCAAGGCTCACACGACGATACCAGCTTCTCTCTCTGAACTATGCTGTAATTTCCATTCTATATCTAGAGCCGAATTCCCCAGTTCCAAGCTAAAGTCCATAAAAAGAGACACCAAAATTAAAAATTCTCTACACTGAAATGCAAAGGTTGCTGCCTGAATGACAGCAAACCATCGTTCTTCAGCTTCTTGTCCTGGCGTTACTGGGTCAGCTCAAGCAAAGCCACATGCTCCAACTTTATTCACAGATCGCTAGCTGAAACCTCTGTGAGAGTTCATACCTCCCTTATATCTTAGCCCACGCCATCTGCCACAAGATTCATATCAACCTATAACAGACCAGGCAAAAAGTGGAAATAAAACAAAGAAGCCAGACAAAATGTTTGCTCTAAATTATTATAGGCAGCCGGTTGCAAACTTTGACTGATCTTCAGAGCCTCATCCGAGACTTCCTGATCCAAATTATTATATGAACCATGGGGCTGTTCTTCACTCCCCTGACAGCTGTAGCTGCTGCTGGGAGATTCTCCAGGATGATTCTGTGTATCACCAGGTGCCCTGGTCCTGCTACACCTGAGCATCCTTCTCCAGCAGCTCAAGTCAATTTTCAGAACTTTTTGAGTCTCTTTTACTGCTAAAACCTTGTGGGACCACACACATCATTCAGTGGGTTGAGATGATCTTATTTACTGTTTTGTGCTCAAAGATCCTTCCACCACAAGACAGGATAGAAAACACACAAAAAGCAACAGCCTCAATCAGCCCAGGATGGACAAGGACAGCACAACCTTGATTGCACTCAACTGATATTTTATGGCACGGGACAGGAAATGGAAAGGACTCCATTTCAGGCATAACGATAAGCTGCAAGAATTGGCTGAGGTGCTTGTTATAAAATAACTTATTTCTGTCTCTGTAAATATTTATCTATAAATAACATCAATGCCGTTTGTGGGTTTTTTTCCCCTCCTGATGGCTTTTGCTGCTATCACACTCACTTGACCCATTCATCTACCACAGCTGACCTGTGCAGAAACTTGTGCAGTAACCCCATCTTCTCTGTGTTTTCCTCATAGATCCACAACAAAGTGCAACATGGTGAAATAGCTCTGTCATTCAATTTACAGATGCAGCCAGAGATCCAGTTACTCTGAGTCCTCCAGGATTACTTTGCTCAATCTGTTTCACTCCAAGGGTGAAGAATGAATGCTTTGTGTTCGCTTTCTTTTTCCTTTTCTTTCCTCCCTTTTCTATGTTGAAGGAAATGAAGCCACATCCATTCCAATTATTACTACTATCTAAAGCCCTTCCCATAACGAGGCATATGGACAGCTAAACATGCACAAACTAATCAGCTTTTACTGCCTGATAAAGTGTCACACTTGTCGTGTTCCCTGATCAACCGAGCTTATTACTTCGCTGCATATGACGGCCACAAATTTGCATCTATTATCCACTGTCTGGAGATTTAAAAGCTTCCTGTTCTGCAAAGATTATCCATCAATGGAAGCAATTCTTAAGGGAGAGAAAAGAATATGTTAGTTCAGTGGTAGGTTGGCTAGGCAGGCCTTGTTGGATTTATCTTCTTAAATCTGCTACATTGAGTGAAACCATTGCAGCTGTTTTCATCCAACTAGCTCAGAACTGATTGGCAATGCATTAGTAATAATTGTACTAAACGCTCTTCCAAACCCTTAAGAACCTAAGTCAAATGGGACTTCTTTTTCTTTGGTTAAACAACAGTTCATTATGTGCCCATACAATCAAGCAGGTATCCGAGCAGATGTGAAGTACCTTTGGGTGCCACAGTGTCTGGCAATTTAAGAAACTGTTTCAACCTGCCATGCCATGGCCATGTCATCTGAGGCCCAGTCACTGAGGGGCAAAGCAGAGGTGGCAGAACAAGGCAGATCATGGGAAGTCAAGAGGCTCTACCTTGCTTATTTACCTTTCGAAGGGAGCAACTAGAGCTCTTCTTATTCTTAATTTTGCACCTTAGAGGAACGGAATAAAGGTGAAAAATCCTCTTTAATGAGTTGGCTAGAGCCTCTTGTTCTCCATTTCCTCCCTTTGGAGCAAGGGAGCCCACATCATCTCTGCTGTTCCGCTGTAGTCAGCAGTTCCCACTTCCCACAGTTTTGATGAAGCGATCTGTCCTCCTTCCTCAAATGAGTTCATGTGACTTTAAAAAAGACAACTAAAAGCCCTTTGTCATGTCCTAATCTACAAGTGCTCTTGTGGGGTTTTTCCTCCACAATTTAGTTGCCTCTTATGTTTTGGGATGTTTGTTAAGGATTCACTCTCTCTAGAATACTGCATCCAACACATTCTCCTCTTCAGCAATGCACAAGTGACTCCAAAACGTATGTCCCTCTTCATTCCAAATGTACCATTTATCATACTTAATTAAATTTGCAAGAGATTCTGGGCATAACTCTACTCGCCAGCACAGGACTCTGTGGTGCCACACTCCACTGCATAGCAAGTAACCAACTCCTCATCTCAAGCATGTACTTTTACATGCTAATGCATAGCTATGCAGTAAGTCTCCAAAAATAAATTACAGATAATCTTTACCTATTTACATATTCCAAACAGAGGAAGGAACAACTGGAAATCAGAGCCAGTTTATCTTGCAAGCGTCAGGGCTAATCCATGTGGGGTTCTACAATGTTAATTCAATCTGGCTCCATTTTATTTTCTTGATAGTGCCAGTCTCCTTTCCTTCTCATTATTGCCTTCAGCCAGAAGAAAAAAAAAGGCTGATACTTATTCCAGCCATGAATCAGCAAACAGGAGATAGTACATGAGCATTCAGGCTGGCATCTTCCCTAAAGAGATTAATTGTGGCAGCGTGCTTGGCCTTCTGCCACTTTACACTCCTGCACAGCAATCTCTGATGGCATTTCTGTTTGCCATCCTGCCCCTCCAAATGAGCATAGATAGTTAGTGTAATTGTGCTCTCTAACAAGTCAGAAAGAGGGAATTAGCTGCCCTTTACCTTCTGCTCAGGTCAGCTAATCCTCAGGTTGGTCAGGCAAGCCGCAGGAGAGCGTTGTATAGAAATCATCACATCAGGCAGGCAGAGGGGCGAGTCCGTTACCAGCACTGGTACAAGCTGTCTCCAAATCCAGAGCGTGAGGCAGGAGCAGGGGGAGAGGGACAACAGAAGCAACGAGGCTGTTGGGTGTAGGAACAACCCTTCCATAGGCCTACAGCAATCGAAAGGAAAGCTGAACAACTGAATTCATCCTCTCGTTGATCTGCTCAGAAAGAATGGCACTACAGATTGAAAGTGTCAAAAAATGAGATTGTAACTGCCAATGCAATTCTCAATTGTACTGGCAAAGTGTATGAAGTGGCTGCCCCCTTTCTCCAATTCCTTTGCATATTCCAAAACAGATATGCCTAATCCCAGTAAAATAACGTACAGATTGCAAAACTCAACATGCTTGAGGTGATGTCTTTCAACAAATGTGTTAGAGCACTTAGTGACATTTATTCAGGCACTGGTAACGTTGGTGCTGCTGGTGAATAAACACTCCTGCCTGGACTAATGCTGCACCGCCCTTCCTTATTCCAATCTTCACAAATACTAGCCTGATCATCACTGAACCAAATCAGAAGCTGTAGGAATCACAAAGTACCTCTGTATGGTGGACATTGAGCACCAGGATTTCTGGCAAAAACATGAATTCTCTATAATGGATTTTTTGATAAGCAGTAACAGTAAAACAGCAGAAACATCTAGTTAATTCTCAGTGATCATATACGTCAAGGTTGTGCAAGAAATGAAAGAATATGGAGAAAGCAGTAACAACTTTGTTGTGATAAGCAGTACTTTCATGCTTTGTAAGCTACCCCTTTGCCAAATATGTCTGTCATTCATAAAGGCAGAGCCATATAACAGGGGGAGAAAGAGAAATGTTAACTCCATTACACAGGCATAGCTGAGTGGCCCAGCAAATTGTGCAATAAAAGATCATTATTACTTATAATCCTGTTCAGGCAACTGACCTGTGCAGTTCAAGCACTGCCATCCTTGACCACAACGAACTTAAGAGTCATGATAAAATTACAGTAATTTTTCTAGTAAATCTCTTCTACCTCTAAAACACACAAATAAACCAGAATGAACCAGAGCTGCCACATGCTGCCATCTTATACAAAAACTACAGAAGACACCATGTGAAGAATGTATTTGCTATTTGTGGACCCCAAAAGAGAAAGATGGGGAAACATAACTCTCTCCAACTTAGTGACTGGGAAACTGAAGCAAACCACACTGCTTTGTGACTGTCGCACAGATCCAAACAGCAGCCAGCAGCCCAGTGTCTCACCCCTCTGCTCCAGCAGTTTATTCTTCACATTGCGCTGTCCCTTGAGACTAAGCGATTAAATATTTATAAGGGAAGAACAGAAGTAGTACTTAGAAGAGGAGAACATTAAGTAAGGAGAAAAAAAAAAACAAAGAGAAACAGGCAAAATCTTTTATAAACTAGAAACAAACCATCACTGCTGTTAAATAGTCTGTAACCAAGGGTACTGTGCCATTCTCTCAGGTCTCTTTCACCCAAACTACTTAATTCCAGGGGGATTTCGCTTTACAGGTTTAATTCACTCTGTGAAGGTAACAAAAGATAAGCCCTTCATTGAGACCATTTCCCTTTATGGCTCTGCTCATGAGACTTGAGCTGAGTTCTGCCCTGGAGAAGAGGCACTCCAATCTCTATTGATAGCAAAAATACAGTGAGATGCAAGTCCCAATTTAACTGTGACTATTTAAATCACTGCAAAATAAACTGTTTCCCCAGGAGCTTCTTGAAGTAAAATGGAAGTCAAAACTATTTTTTATTCAAGTAAACAAACTGGAAGAGTAGACAATCTCATTAATGAAAAACACTAAAAATAGCCGAAAGAATAATTCCAAGAGTTGCAAACACGACACACTGTAGAATATGGAGTGGCAGCTGATTAGCAGTCCTATCCTTATTTTCTAATGGTGTGTAATTAACGCTTTTTTAAAGAAGATGCACATGGCATTTCTTCAAACTAAGCACAGGCTCTGTTTGCTTAAGACACGGGGCTTCATTCTTATCTCAAACATGTTGCAATGCCAGGACGTGTCCTTTCTTAAGGCTGTGTTCTCAAATAACCGCTGTACCACATTTCAACACCACTATGCTCATTCTCTGAAAAATCTTTTAGAATGTCACAGAAAGGAGTCTTTTTAACATTTCAATCATTATCTTTTTTGTAAAAAGGAATGCATAATACCAAGAGTATATTTGCCAAGGAAGCTGACTGATTTATTCGAATATTTGCACAGCTTTTGCAGCAAATCTTCTTCACTGTTTCTTCTGCATTTTCAGATCAGAGAAAAAAACAAAGTATTTCAGTAGCATACCAATGGAGCAAACAATACCAGCCCCAAGGGAGCGGGGAGTAAGAAAAAGCCTAAAAATACATACACACAGGAAGAACAGAAACCAACTTTTTCAACTAAGGGAATAATTTCATGCCATCATGGACCTTACTGCAACAGAGTTAGAACAAAACCACACAAGATAAGATGTCATAAGGCTGAACATCAGCAAAAAAGTAATAATGTTATGTAATAATAATAAGTAATAATGTTATGTAATAATAATATGCCCTCTGGTGAAGAGCTTAACACAGTGTCCTGGTTTCGGCTGGGATAGAGTTAATTTTCTTCGCAGTAGCTGGTATAGTGCTGTGGTTCGGATTTAGTATGAGAAGAATGTTGATAATACACTGATGTTTTCAGTTGTTGCTAAGCAGTCAAGGCGTTTTCTGCTTCTCATCTCACCCCACCAGCGAGCAGGCTGGAGGTACACAAGAAGCTGGGAGGGGACAGAGCCAAGACAGCTGATCCCAACTCACCAAAGGGATATCCTATACCATACAACACCATGTGCAGCATATAAAGCTGGCAGAAGAAGGAAGGGGCAGACTTTCGGAGTGATGGTGTTTGTTTTCCCAAGTAACCGTTACACATGATGGAGCCTGCTTTGGTGGAGATGGCTGAACACCTGCCTGCCGATGGGAAGTAGCGAGTTAATTCCTTGTTCTGCTTTGCTTGTGGGTGCAGCTTTTGCTTCACCTATTAAACTGTCTTTATCTCAACCCACGAGTTTTCACACTTTTACGCTTCTCATTCTCTTCCCCATCCCACCAGGGCGGAGTGAGCGAGCGGCTGCACAGGGCTGAGCTGCTGGCTGGGGTTAAATCATATACACACAGTGTGCTAAAAGTTCAGAGAGTTACAGCATGAAGTGAACTTTGGTCCATATCCCAAAAAGTCATCTTACTGCTCCCATTACCAATTATCTCAATTAATCAATAAGAACTTTTTTTTTTCCACATGAATGTGAGCTTTTGCATCAATGCTGCTAACATCACTGTGCATCCCACAACAAACAGACGGTGCACATGTGTATGTGTGGCTGGCTGTTCTCCCCACAGCATATTTCTTTGAGCAATAAGCCATTAAGCCTCCACACTGAGGTCCTCCAGAACGATGGAACTAATGTGATCTGAATTCAAAGACAAACACTTCAAACGGCATGGAGCTTGCATTTGGGGAAAAGTCACCTGGATGGAAAGGATTTCAGCTTGGAAAATCCTACAGAGAATGAAATTGGAAATTAACCTGGGTCTAAAGAAACCTGGGAATGAAATGTGTTTGAGCCCCATCTTTTTTATTCCATACTTCATAAGGCATACCCCTCACCTCACCCAAATACCTGTGAGAAAGAGGAACACGAGGGCCGAAAAGCTTGTAAGTGTCCTGCCCTGCCCTATTTGCTATTTTTCATTTGGAAGCATCAAACCACCCATTTGCAACTAATTCCAGGAAAGGCCATGGGAAAGGAATCGGAGGGAAACTGCCTTGCTCCCCCCTGCTCACAGAGAGAAGCAATCAGACCTGCTGGGAAAGCTTTGCTGGAGGGGAGAGCTAAGATTACACCTGTGGGCTGTCCCCTCCTCCTAACCCTTTCCTTCAAAGCCCAGGCATGTGGCTCTGCTTGTGACAGTCTTCTTGCCATCTCAGGGCAAGAATGACAGAGGCAAGCAGAAGTTCACAGGGAAAGAAAACTGTTTTCTCTTGTATTCCTGCACAGCCATTTAGAGCCAGACCCTGATCCCAAAAGTTTCATAAGGATAAACAAGAAAGTCAACAGTTCAGATTATTTTCTTAAGTTGGCATCAGAACAGCAGTGAAAATACCAAAGCTAAGGGAGAACAGAGCTGAAATATGGGAGACAGCAGAACTGAATGGCTTGGAGTTACTTTTACACACTCTCTCTGCAATCTGGATCACCAGCTTTTCTGTTGAGATATACTAGAATTTTGCATATTGTCAGGCATTTGAGGAAGCAAAACATGTTGAAGTATGTAACATCATATTCTATCTAGCAGAAGACTTTATTCTACTGGCAGAAATATGCATTTTTTAAATTCTTAAATTGCATGCACAGCAGCTGATTAAATGTCTAACTAAACTTCAGGCAGTCAGAAACCGCTCTAAAAATCTTCTATTGGAGTGAAAAGTGAAGGACAGACAAGTGCAGTCAGGTGTATCCACACACGCAGTCAGCAGTGTCTCACCTCATGGGAAGAGGCGTTGCAGGTTTTCCTCTGTAAGGCCCCCCGTTATAACAGTTGGGCACACTGCACAGACCTGGGCCCGCAGCAGGAAGGGCTGCTGAGCAAGACACGCACGCCTGAAGTCCTGCTGGGTCACCATTTTTTCAACCCCCTCCTTAGAAGAGGGCCTTCTCACACTTTTCCTCCACAGAGCAGAAGCAAAGTTAAAAGGAAAAGAGGCTGCTCTTAGTGACGTGATCCAGTGAGGGACAGTCAATGCTGCTGATCCTCATAATTTTTTGGTTTTACCCAGGAATGTGATGCAGACTAGGGCCTGTAGGTACTGCAAGAATAAAGTTTTCTTTTGCGTCACATTGTGGAAGAGACTACTACAGGTAAGGAACCATTACCCCTTTTAAAAGTGGGACTTAAAAAAATCAAGTCCCTCTTAAAACACTTCCCACACATACACATACACCTCTGGGGTTCTAGCAAGGCTTCTGGAGCCAGAAATCACAAGAAGAAAAGCACCACAATGTAGAAGTAGAAAACAAATGGATCTACTGTTTAACTCACCGGGCTGGTGAGCCAGGAAGCTCATTACAATGCTAATGACTTTCCTTTTGACTCCAGGCAGGTCCCTTACAAGTAAGCCCAGCCACACATGAATTTGTAGCTAAAATCAGGTACTGCAACCTCATGCCTTGAGGTCTCCGTGTGGGACTCTGAATCCTGCCCTTTTTTCCATGTTGCCTGTGCAATACCCAGGGAGCAAGACCAGTCCAGCATGAATTTTGCAACAGAAAGTTTTCACTCAGTGTGTACTTGGCATGTGCCAAAAGTGCATGAGAAGTCACAGACAGAAGAACACCTACCTTCGAGACTCTCATTTCACTCAGAAGCAAGCTGGTATCACACCTTCTCAGCTCTGTGAAGACAGAGACACTCTGGGCCAAAGCAGAACTCTCAGTGCTGGAAAACAAAATTAAAATCAAGACATGAGTCAACTACAAGACTTTAAACATCTTCACTGCTGGGTGACAGCTAAGCAGACTTTCAGGATCAGTACTTTGGATGGGGCATCCAACTTTTCACTAAGCCCCTATCCTCAGCTTGGGCTCAGATCTCAGTTCTTCGCCTACAAAAGAGGGCGAACGCGATTTGCCTGTTTTGCGGGAGGCTGTGGGAATAGTGCTAAGATATTGAAAGAGCGTCAGTCGTAAGGACCCGGGAAATCCTGGAATCCAACAAATTGAATATTAGTGTAGAAAAATGTTGTGGTGGCTTCAATAGAGAGTATCCTGCTGGTTAAAATTTTTTCTGGTTTATGATGTTAAAATCTCTCTGTGCAGCAGTATATAAATTTTAATGATAATTATTTTTAATGACTGTTTGCTTCAAGATGTAATACAACTACTATTACTCCAATTATCCTTTATTACTGTAACAGTGTTCAAAAACTACAGTATTCAAAAGCCACAAACTACTCAGCAAACAAAAATGCTTTTCTGGCTGGGCAGTGGCTTTCATTATTTCTCCCTTCACGCAATCATTTACTGCTACTGCCTCATTCTTCAGAGATATCTTCTGCAGAAAGAAAAAACAAACAGGGAAATAATCAGGATTAAAATTCCTTTCTCTGAGTTCCTGCCATAAGGATCACTCTGTTGCTACCCAGATGAGCTGGCCCTCTCTGGCCTTCCAGACTGTGCTTGTGGCATTATGCTGCCTATGCTGTACCTGAGTCAATGGGAGAGAACATAAAGCAGGCTCCAAGGCACTGATTGAAGCAGCACCTCCTGCCTAAGTAGCAAAATCTGCTGATGGAAAAGATCCCAAGGAGCAGCTCGTGTGCTGTTTGCAGCAGAGCCACAGGTGCTCTCCATCAGCAGCAGGCAACCAGGCAGCACCAGGCACTCTGGCAGGACTGAGGGACTTGAATCCTGCTTTTATCGTAGGATTAGACACTACAGCCACTGTGCACCAGCAGATTTTTTATAAAGAAAACAGAGACAGCACAGCACCCCTCTAGGAATACACTTAGCATGGACAAGCTCATTTATTCCCAGCAGTTGTTTATCACTCTGTACCTTTCCTGCAGCGAGACAAAAGACAGGATTTGAACATGAAACGGCTTAAACTTTACACTGGAAATGGGGGTGCAGGGTCCGGATTCCCTCCCCAGATATACTGCAAGACTTGTGTGAGGCCTTGGGCAGCCTGTTTCTCTCCTGCACCTCAGCAGTCCTCTACAGAAACCAGACATACTGGTATGCAGTGTGACAGCCTACTAATGACAGGTTTAATGTTAAATTTCAGCTGTGTGAGATCTCAGGATGGGAAGGGCTACCGACCATCATTGTGTAATTTTATTCATTTTCAGAAAGGAAGTTTCCAGTCACCCTCCGCCCTGGTAGATCAGCCTACTGGAACCAGTCCTCACCAGTGCTGGCATGATGAGCTGAAGTCACCAAAGCTGTGACCATACACTTAGTGCCATGGTTATGGCATCCAATGAGCCAGACTAAAAGCTCAATGATCACAGTAGCCCCAGTCCCTCACCTTCTCTGGCCAGATCCTGACTCTTAACTCTCACTGCAAGGCCTTCCTACCCGCCACTGACACACACCAATCCTGAGGAAAGGAGATCTGGCAAAGGAAAAAAAAAAAAAAAAAAAAAA
>Ga0065711_1048774_pt1 | contig 11639 bp, 10 predicted proteins | sample Hoacrofraction12_FD_59098 | JGI IMG/M metagenome (GOLD analysis project Ga0065711, IMG submission 59098) | Hoatzin crop microbial communities from Cojedes, Venezuela - Epithelial fraction 12 v2 (version 2) | ecosystem: Host-associated > Birds > Digestive system > Esophagus > Crop | place... | reverse complement strand
CCCCCCAATAACTTGTTTTGTTGCTGCATGGGCACTTCTTCAGCGCGTGATGTGATACGGGGGGAAATAAACGGTTAAAGTCTTCACTCTGTTAATTGCTTTTATTGGACCGGGTCCCAGAGTGTAGCTGTGGAAGTTACTGGACCTCACCTTAAGCTCATCTGTGGTGTGGTCGAGGAAGAAACAAGAGCATGGAAGAGACAACTAGAACATGTCAGACACTATACTGCATATTAGGCATTTTATTGTGAATTCTTTTAGGATTGCATCCTTTCCCTTTTATTTTCGTCTTAGTGATTTAACGTTTGCTAATAATTGGTCTGCCTTCTCCAAACGGCAGTCCGCGTTTCCCGTGTGTGTACTTGTCAGTGCCACAGACCCTGCCTTTCAGAAGCGAATCATCTCAGCTACCAGTTTAGTGTGACTGGAGCAATTGTCAATACCCCTTTTCCCTCTTTGTTAGCCCAAGTAACATCAATCGCTCTTACAGACTTTTACAATGATCAGTTTGCTGGCTCATTTTTCTTATGGCCTTCAGTATGAAGGTTCTCTGTCTAAATTAAGGGAAGGAGGCACTGCAGAAAGTACAGCTAAGTGTTGCAAAAGGCTGGAGTTGGGGAGGTAAGGATGAGGAGATAGCAATTTTTATATCCTAACAGTGAAAGTCAAATAATTTGTTAGTAGTTAGATGATTTTTTTTTTTTAGCAGTGGCACTTTTTGTTAATGAGGTGAAAATACCAAACGCATATGTTTGTTGGTGGACTCTAATGAGTCATACTACAAAGAAATAAGAAATACCACCACTACCACGGTGGTGAGGGGTACGGTACGATATGATTTGTAACAAAGTGGAATAAGGCTGAGAAAAGGGAGGCTTATGTAGAATGAAGTACTGTACAAAGAACAAGCATTTTCTTGTTACAAGTAGGAGTATAAAAAAATAAAGTGCAAGGGTCATATTTGTCAAAGCCTGAATATTATGTGTGTATTATAATGAATCAGTGGAGGTGACAGTTATTCTCTGACTCACCCACTGGCTTTGGGCAGGGTTAGTGTCCATCTCCATACAAGTCATGGATCTTTAACACTGAGCAAAAATGGTCCTCAGCTTCCATAAAATAGCGCTATTTTGTGATTTTTAGCCATCACAGTGTCTGGCAGTAGCACTTGGGAATTGTGTGGATTTGTGTGTGCGCTTTTGGGTCAATTAAATTGTCTGCATTATTTAAAACGGATTGTTCACAAACCTGTTTTTAAGTTAGTTATAAAGCTTTTAAATATACTAATTTGAGCAAAAGAGGTATTAAATCTCACTATGATTTGTTCTTGCCTTTTTTTTTTCCTTTTCTTTCGTTCTTGTCAGTTCTCAAAGCCTGGTGAGGAGAGTGGTGATTACCCCGATATGGCTAAGGAGGCGGGTAAGTTAATCATAAAGAAAGCATTTAGTTCGATTGCTGTCACTTATTTTAACTCTTACAGTCAACCTTATTATTAGACGTGTGAAGAAGCAGCTACTGTTCGGTGAATAGATACATACAAAAAAGCAAATCTAAAACTGGTAAAAAAGGAGCACTTTCACAAAATCTATAACCAACCTGTTCAACTCACTGCCTTCCAGTACTGAAGTCATAAGGGTAGGAATTGAACTGGACACTGAAATCATGCCTACCTGTATTACTCAAACATACTTTCATTGGGACAAACAACCTTTGTGCATGAACACAGAATTGATTACATGAAATTTTCTGATAAAGGAGCTTGTTTAGAACTCAAAATACTGCAAAATTGTCCTTATGAGAATTAATAAGCAGGACTAGATTAACCATTTGCATCGTATAACAAGGAATTTTTACAGCTTTCTTACTCGCTTGTGAATGCACTAATCATACCTACTAAGCTAGGTTTGCTTGTTATGATTGGGAGGTTTTTTTTTGTTTTTCCCCCCTCCCTTCAACTTATAAACTTTTTTTCAGGCCAGAAGGCTCTAGCTGATGCTGGGATTCCTTATTCAGCAGTGGAGCAGGCATGTGTGGGTTATGTTTATGGTAAGTAATGTCAATTGATTGGGATGTGACATCTGTGACATTTGCAGACATCTGTGTGGGTAAAGTATAGGAAATCCCATCAGTTTCAGGTTATAGTATTTAATTGTGTCAGTTTGTAGAACTGTCTCAAACTTTTAAAAAATTACTATTTTTAGTGATCACAGATCTCTGTTTATTTGTGGAGTTTACAGTTCGAGTCGTGCGTATGGAAAGATTTCCGTAAAATTATGTCTTGCAAATGTGGTTTATACAAGTAGCTCTTTCAGCAAGATCAGGTGGTATATTTATTCAGGTGGTGCAAAACTTTTGTATTATAATGTGTATGGCAATAGACTTGCAAGTTGTTTCGTTCTTTGTGTGATGCTGTGTGTGCAGTAGAATGGATATGCTTGTTTATCCAGTGCTCTTGTGTTGAAGACACTTGCTAGGGGTATTTTGGAGACCAAACACGTACTGTGTGCTTGCACTTTCATCCCAAGTGGACAGAAAAGATACCTGCTTGGACTTGACTCTAAGTGATAGATGAGGTCTGCTCTGAGAGGTTCATAACTATTTTAATCCTATGGACATATATAAATACATAACCATGTTTAATGTACTGTAATAAGATTACTGAGAGTACATGCATTAGCGTAGCTCCAGATTAATGTGTGGCATATTACAGCACGGACTCGAGGTGAAAGTGAGACAAAGTTTATTTTGCAAGCAGTGCTTTGTACATCTTTACCCAGATGTGAGACAGCTCGGGACTTTCCATCCCGATAAGGCAACTATTCGCAGGAGTTTCTTACTCAGCTTCTAGCCAATCTGCAGACACATCACGTGCAGGCCAGCCAGCGAGGCTGCTGATCGCACGCTGTCTGTGTGCTTGTAGTTACAGGTAACAAGGGCCCCTTTCTTTCTCTTATCTTGTTTACTTTAGCTCTCTGCTCACCGCAGCAATCTGCTCCTATCCCCGTCTCCCACATTAATGCTTCACCGCTGATGTAGACAAGACTGAGTTGTTCAGATACCAACACAGTGCTGCCCTGCCTTCATTACCGGCAGGACCCTTGTCATGGTTTAACCCCAGCCAGCAACCAAGCAGCACCCAGCCCCTCACTCGCTCCCTGTTAGCGGGGTGGGGGAGAGAATTGGAAGGGTAAAACTGAGAAAACTCATGGGTTCAGATAAAGACAGTTTAACGGGTAATGTAAAAGCTGTGCAGGCAAGCAAAGCAAAAGAAGGAATTCATTCACTACATGCTGTTGGCGGGCAGGTGTTCAGCCATCTCCAGTAAAGCAGGGCTCCACCACACGCAATGGTTACTTGGGAAGACAAATGCCATCACTCTGAGTGTCATCCCCTTCCTACTTCTCCCCCCAGCTTTGTATATTTGCTGAGCATGACATGATATGGTATGGAATATGCCTTTGGTCAGCCAGGGTCAGCTGTCCCGGCTGTGTCCCCTCCCAGCTCCTTGTGCACCCCCAGCCCCCTCACTGGTGGGGTGGGGCGAGAGGCGGAAGAGGCCTTGTAAAGCCAGTGTGAGCCCTGCTCAGTACCAACGAAAACATCCATGTATTATCAGCACTGTTTTCAGCACAAACCCAAAGCATAGCCCTGTACTAGCTGCTGTGAAGAACATTAACTCTGTCCCAGCCAAAACCAGCACATTCTCCACCCGTTATTCCATATCATTTATGTCATGCTCAGGGCACACGCTATCCAATACATCCTCGTTGACTCCCACCCGCCTTCCCAATGTTTGATACAATACACAGCTATCATTCCCTTCATCTGTGGACCACCCCTGTAAAATGTTCACAGAATGTCCGTTGAGTTAATTTCATCCATGACATTGGGCTCCGTCTGTTACAGTGGTCACTCAGGACAAGAGAGGTGGTGTGTTGCGTGGAGTTTCTGGGCACCAAAGCAAGCTCGGGTTGGGTCACTGCTGCACTTGCACTGCTTCTTGCAGGGCTTGTCCTCCACTGGTTCGGGTGATTTCCGCTATAGTAATTCCCATAACATGGAACTCAGATCCTGGGTTACAAGAATTTGAAGGTGTTTCCATTATAATATCCACCCCTGGTCCCTTTGGGCCACATTATGGGGTTTAACATTGCAATGAACTCCTCCCCTTGCCCTGCTCTGGCTGGGAAACATAGCCCCAAACTAGCTACTATGAAGAAAATTAACTCTCTCAGCTAAAACCAGCACAACCCTCAAACAGATTTCTAGTAGACACCCTTAGCAGAATCTTTTAACTTGCAGTCCGTGCTTATTGTAGTGAAAGGAGATGGTGTTAAATGACTGGTTTGAACCTTTTCCTGTCACTCAAATTCGTAGATGCCTGATGTATTTCTCAAAGCAGTCAAAATCAGGTTTCTGTTATGGGGAAATCTGTTTCCATTCCAAAGAGAGTTTTCCATTTACTTTCTTCCTGTTTCTATATTAATGACTGTATTTTGGCAACTGAAGTAGGGTCAGTCAGCTGTGATACCTGTAGCAGCTTCCAAGCCACACCTCTAAGATGTTTCTGTCCAGTCCATTTACCTTCCGTTGATTCACAGCCTGTTATCACAGAAGCAGGCCAAATTTCTGTTTTAATTGATGATTTTCATCTTGTTTGTAAGGCTCTTGTACTGTGGATACTTGAGAGACATACTCAAGATGACAGTTCGAAAGTTCAGGTTTACAGTTGAAGTGGTAGCATTGCACATACATGGTGGGATTTCTTTTTGCTGATGATATTAGAGCATGTACCTTATTTTAATCTTGTGTCTGTGTAAAGGTGACTCAACCTGTGGACAGCGGGCTATCTATCACAGTTTGGGTTTAACTGGCATTCCTATCATTAATGTTAACAACAACTGTGCTACTGGATCAACTGCTTTGTTCATGGCCAGACAACTAGTAGAAGGAGGTGAGTTGTTTTGCTCTGGATAATACATATCCTCTATTTCTATAAACATAACCTGAATGAAGAACAGAGCCAGTGAATGTGTGAGTACTGAGTTGTAAATGTCCTGTCCTCATAGGCAAAACTGTTTTCTGCCTCACTCAGCTGAAAAGGTTGGTCAGCTGTATACACAAATAGAAGACCAAGCACTTAAAAGAGTAAGATTGTCACTATGAACTGGAGCATTATGTGTGCACCTTAGAGACTATGTCTGTGATGCAGTAAGATGGTGTATATGGATATAAACATCCTTTCCTGTGTCACAAGCTGTATCAACCTAGTAAGTAATAAGCCAGCTAAGTTTTTTCTGGAAGAATTGTTTGGAGTAGTGTGGAACAAGTTGTGTTACAGTACTGCAAGACACTAGACTCTGCAGGATGAAGATGAGAGAAGAATCTGCTAGAAAGCTTGGCTTTTTTTTTTTTAAACTTGAAGTTAACATAAGTGTTTGACTAACGAATTTTTGACAGGGAGGGGAACAGAGCAAAGCCTTCTGACAGACTATGCTTTGAACTGACAGAGGAGTGTTTCCTTCTGTTTCTGTACTTCCTTAGTGGACTTTGATACTTTCTTGCACGTAAGTGCTGACATTTCTATACTGAAAACTGTAGTAACATTCTGTATACTTATTCTAGTATTTGTAGCAGAGACGTAAGTGCTTGGTCATCTAAGATAATTGCTGTCAAATAGTTTGAAAATAAATCAAACCTTGTAGTGAACTCTCATTCTTCAGCATCAATATGTTTGTATCAATACCATTCCCACCCCAGTTTAGCTCTTTCAAAAATGAAGAAAGGAGGAAGAGCATCTGGTAGGTGCTTATCTATGTTTCTTGTAATTCAGTAGTTGTTAGTACATAATGTCATTTATAATTACACTGTGTTTTAAATAGCCACAAATTTTATTTTAAGGTTTGGCAGATTGTGTTTTGGCACTTGGCTTTGAGAGGATGGCAAAAGGATCCCTTGGTGTAGGTGTAAGTGAAACGCTTTATACACTTCATTATCTTTGTAGATGAAATATACCTCCTCAGTCTCTGAGACATATTCTTATAAATATCAGTTGCTTTAAGCTGTTGTTATAGAGGATTACAAAATAAACCATTATTCTTATCCATGGAAACTTAATGAATTTTGAGTCTGATTTCAGCTATGATATACAAATTTTGCATGGAATGTTTAGGATTGATTTTATGCAGTATGTCATGCTTTTAGTATTTTGACAAGAAGACATTAAAGGTAGGATTAACAGGGAATAATGAAAATGCCAGATAGAATACCAAAGCACTGAATAGTTGAAGTGTCTGTCTTAAAATGACACAGCAAATTGAAGAAAGAATCCAAGTCTTCTGACTTTTGGCTTGATACTCAGTTGACCAGTTAACATGCTCCCAAAACCTAAGGGCTTCTGTAGACCTTTCTTTCTTGTCTCTTCTTTTTTTTTTGCGAACTGGAGAAGCGTGGGATTTTTGTTTGTATTTTGCCTCACGGCATTAGAGCCCGTGTGTCATTTAACTACAGAACTGCCAAATTTGGTAACATATGCAGAAGTTTGGCTGAGAAATGTTAAATTTAACAACTGATTGAAATGAGTAAGAGTTATCTTTAACATGCTGTACGATATTTTATCTAAGCTTCTTTGAAAATACTACTACAGTGTTCATTTTATAACTTGGAACTGTATCAGCTGTAGAATTTTGAGCTGAGGTGGAAAATACCTGAAGTCCTCTGCTGAAAATAGTGACTGTGGTAGAAATCACATAGGAGTGGTCCCTACCGTGAATAAGCGCAGTGATAATGTTAAGCATTTTCTGCCCATTTCCTCTTTCTTATGGTTAGGAATTTATGAATGCTTCAAAACATGTCACTGAAGTGCAATGTACTGTCCACTAGAATTGTTAAAATATTGAAAACCTCTAGTTGAAATCCATGGCACTTTTTTTGTGGCAATGTAAAGAAAAGGAAATTATGACTTGCTTTATAACTATTTCTCTTAGTTTTCAGACAGAACTAATCCAGTGGATAAACATTTGGAAATTATGGTAAATAAATATGGCTTAGCAAGTGCTCCAGTAGCACCTCAGATGTTTGGAAGTGCTGGCAAAGAATATATGGAGAAATATGGTATGTTAAATTTTTTTCATTGTCCTCTTTTAATGAAGTGATTTTAAAAAATACATATTAGGATTTCATTTTTAAAAAATGGTAGCGTTCAGCATCCTTTCTTTTGCCCAAGTACTACAACTGCAACATCTACAACTAGCATATATGGGAATACATTTGGATAAAGAGTTATCTACAGAAAAACTTAGTGATGTGTAGGCAAACAAACCCATCAGGAGACAAATTATGGCTGTGATACAGAGTATCTGGTAGTCATGCGAATGGTAGGGTTTGTGCTTCTGTAAGGTCTGGGCGATAAGGTTGTATAACTTCCTGCATTTTTTCCTTGTGTCTTAGGATGGGTAGATAGGCTTGGGACTGAATTGTCTGACAAAAGCTTTTGGGTATTTGATTCAATATATAGTACTAGCCTGCTGCCACTGCTGTTTCTTCCCCCCTCACCAGACAAGGGAACTGGCTCCAAGGTAACAGGCTGGCCTGCTGAGCATCTTTTATTTGCACTTAGTTGTAGACCAGTGTATGTCTTGCACTGGTAGGAAAATGAGCATTCGGGTTTCAGTAATGTAATAATGCCTCAAATCAAATGTACTTATTTTCTGTATTTTGACATTAGCAAGTGTTAAATATCCAATTAGGATGTTCTGTGAGCTAAAACTCAACCACGTTTAATAGTCTTTATCTAGTTTTTAGACCTGAGTTGTAAGGAAAGCCTTGATAACAATGACCCTCTTATAAAGATGCTTGTAAAGGTCAAATTCTTATGACACAGTATTTAAAATGTTATGTTCGCGCTGTTTGTATTTCAAAGTGTTTCAACACAGGTTGGTTTCCCCTTCCAGGGACAAATCCAGAGTACTTTGCAAAAATTGCATGGAAGAATCATAGCCATTCAACTAACAACCCGTGAGTAATGTAGTCTGCCTCTATACTGAACATATGTTGCTGTTAAAAAATTCATGCAAAACTGAGTATTATTTTTAGAAATACTTTGCAGGGTATATTCTTTATTGTGGCATGAGAATTATACCCAGCATAAATTCTACATCCAGTGCCTTACACTTTGTAAAAACAGCTCTATAGCTGCCTAATTGTGTGATACTAATACGTCTACCACAAAGGGCTGTGCTAAAACTAAGATGGCATCTGTATGTTTTTTGTAGGTATTCCCAGTTCCAAAAGGAATACACACTAGATGAAGTTCTGCATTCTCGCAAAATTTTTGATTTCTTGACTGTGTTACAGTGTTGGTAAGGAGAGGACTTAACATTGTGAAATAAATCTTGATGTTAAGACAAATATGGTAGGACATCTGTTTAAATAAAGGTCTGTTTGCATGTAAATTAAAATTTACAGATTATTTTAAGTAAAACTTCTTATAAATAAAACAAATGTGGAATGTCTGTCCTGACCAAACACTGTCTAGATACTTGGTCACAGTATAATACAGTAAACTTACTATGTTTTGTACTTTGGGGCTCTTGCGTCAGTCTGTATCTTTTACGAACATGCGTCCATTGCTGTTAAGTGTTAATACTTCTCTTCAGCCTTTTCTGTACACTCCTGAAAGGCTTGTTGTTAACAATGTTTATAGCCAAGTAGAAGCTTTGATTTTTTTTTTTCTCATCTGAAAAACCTTAATGATACGTTTGTATTTTGATGTCATGATTTTCAAATGTGTGTTATAAATATTAGTGAAAGTGTCCAGCAAACACTGATGGGGTTTATTCAGTGGCTTCAGCCAAAGAAAGTGGGTTTTTTCTTGTCTTTTTTTTTTTTTGGTTTGTATGAAAAGATAATTCTATGGAAGACTGACATTACTAATTTAGAATGATGACATCAGGATTTTTCTTTCAATCAGCCCAACATCGAATGGTGCCGCAGCTGCAATTTTGGCTAGTGAGGAGTTTGTGAAAAGGCATAAATTGCAGCCAAAAGCTGTGGAAATTCTAGCCCAGGTGATGGCTACTGATTATCCAAGCACATTTGAAGGAAACAGTTGTATGAAGATGGTAGGTTTACAATTCTGTGTTCCCTGATACTCCTCTGGGTTGTTTTTTTAATACCTGCAAGTCCTAATGATACTGTAGACGTTTCCGTGTCAGAAAGCAAACAAATTATACTTTGTGGTGAATGTAGAAGCAACTTCATTTGTGCAGGTAAAGTAAGCAAAGAGTTTGGTTGTAGAAGAACAGTGAGAAAGTTATAAACAGGCTGTCAGAAACCTAGTTTATAACAGATTGCTTAAAGGTTACTTTTTAAACAACTTCAACAGCAAGAAGAACACTTCTTTAATTTTTCTGTTTGTAAGAGTAATGGAACTTAAGACAATTTTATTTATGTTTGTGTAATACTGAAGCTGAAATAACCTGTTGGGTATAGTCATGATTGCTTGCTTGAGTGGATTGAAGGGAAAGACTTGAACTGCCAAATTTGGATCCCACTTCAAATTGACTGAAATAATTGGATGTAAGTCAAAGCATCAGAATACCCAGTAGTTTCTACCGCAGTCATGTTCTATTTGTGTTTCAAATCCATTTCTAGTCAGGTGGCTGACATAAAAAGGTAGCAAGGCAGATCGAGGATTTGTTTCAAGGCTGTTAATCTGAGTTGTGCAATTTGGCTTGTGAGCAAGGTTGAGAACATAGAGGATGTTCCAAAGAAGGGTTTCCACATGCCAACAACGAGACTTAGAATGTATTATTTCCTTTTGTACAATTTGTACTGCATGAATATTAAGCTCTGTGATATGTGATGCATTAAAACAAATTAGAACGCCACCTCCTGCGGATTACTTACAGGATATATAGAAGCATGTTTAAAATTAAGTGTAGAAATGAAATTGCTAGCTATGTTTCTTTAATGATATTTTAATGAACAATTTCTTCTTGTTGCAGGTTGGCTACGATATGACTAAAAAAGCTGCAGAAAAATGTTTTGAAAAAGCAGGCCTAAAACCTAAAGATGTTGATGTGATCGAACTTCATGACTGTTTCTCAGTTAATGAGTTAATTACCTACGAAGCTCTGGGACTCTGTCCAGAAGGTAAGAGATGGATCAGTGGAGATCATTGTTTTGTTAAAACGGAAAGCATTAAAAATATCTTTTTATCTGTTCATTTAATTAGAACTTCGAGTTGTCTACTGAACAGGTCTTCTATATTTGGAAGCCTTATTAGCTAACCTCATAAGAGGGAAAAGCAAATTACCACTGTAGTAACATAAGGAAGACCTGCAAGCTCTAGAATTAGTTTAACAAATAAGCATTTTACTGTGATTTCTGAAGAAATGTACAAGGCAAAATGTTGAACAACTACGTGAAATCATAAGGCTAGCTTGTGCAGAGATGGCTTTTTTAAGCAAAAAGAGCAAGGGAATGAAGGACTCTTGTGATCTTTCTCAATATTATGCCCTTTTTCAGGGCTATATACTTACCTACCCCAAGGTTTGCCTCCATCTTTGTATTTCCTTTTAAGAAGATAAATATCAGACAAGAATTGCCTATAGAGGGCCTTACCAAGTTACTTATTTTTGATACGACTTTTTTTTAAGTCTTGAAACAGCTTTGCCTTTGAAAATACAGAGTTGTTGGCAAGTTGTGAACGTGCCTCTAAAGTCAGCCATGTAACAATGCACAGTCTGTGCAGATCAGTTTAATTTCATTGATTTCAGTGGATTTAGAAGAGGTTAAACGACAGTGGAGTTTAGTTCTGTGTGTGTAAGTCAAACCATTAAAATTTTCTACTGAAGAGGTTTTGGTTTGATTTCAAATAAGTAACATATTGAACAGCTGCTTTAGTATTTGATGTATTTAAACTCTAAATGTATTCTTGCTTTGCATAAATAATCATCTGATGTAATCTGTCTCTGATTTTTTTAACTAATTTTGAGACAATACCATACTCTGTCACTAGGTGGTGTATTGTATTAAGTCTGAGCTTTTTCACTGAAACAGAGACGTTCGCAGATCGTCAGGAAGACTTTTTATGTGTTTGTAGGTCTTCAAATATTTGCCTTTGAATGCTTGCTTTTTACTGTTATCTTTGCTGTGTTTTTACGGTATCTGCAGTAAAAATGGTAAACATATGACATTATTTAAATAGGTACATGAATCTTTTTAGTTTCATTCCTTTAATCGAAGATACAGAAGAGTCCTGATGGTACTTGTCTATTTTGACCAGTAAATCTTTTGTATGGTAATTTAATAGTGCAATTCTTACCACCTTTCAGTCAGTCTGACCTTAATAGTATGTGAAACTTATCTTGGAATGGTAGAGTAATTAGACACAGAGATTTGTGAAATGGCGTAAAGCACACTGTGGATTTAGATGTGCAAGACTAACCTGGTATTCTCACTTAAGGGCAGAAGTAAGTTACAAATACAGGAAATGTGGCACATCTTTTTTAGACTTCAGCGTTAACAGTGTAGGCCGAAGAAGCTATTCAAGACCCGCCTGGACAAGGTCCTGTGCAGCCTGCTGTAGGTGACCCTGCTTCGGCAGGGGGGTTGGACTAGATGACCCACAGAGG
>Ga0065711_1048773_pt1 | contig 11639 bp, 8 predicted proteins | sample Hoacrofraction12_FD_59098 | JGI IMG/M metagenome (GOLD analysis project Ga0065711, IMG submission 59098) | Hoatzin crop microbial communities from Cojedes, Venezuela - Epithelial fraction 12 v2 (version 2) | ecosystem: Host-associated > Birds > Digestive system > Esophagus > Crop | place... | reverse complement strand
CAAGGTCCTGTGCAGCCTGCTGTAGGTGACCCTGCTTCGGCAGGGGGGTTGGACTAGATGACCCACAGAGGTCCCTTCCAACCCCTACTATTCTGTGATTCTGTGATTCTGTGACGGAGGGGGCTTGGACCCGCTCTGGGCACGAGTGTATGAGCGAGCAGTGCTAAAGGCCCTCTTTCTCTGTAGTAGCAACTTGCATGAGTTGCAAGCTGCACACCCAGTCCCTTGGCGGGTAAAAGAGGTGCTGTTGGCTGCCCTTGGCAGGTACACTGAGTAATTTCTGTGGCCAGCGGGGTCTTCTGCTGTGACGCACAGCGTGGAGCTTTCTGGTCTGCACATGGGGAGATGGGGCTCTGCAGATTTCTCTCGATGCAGCCACTCTGCTCACACAAGGTGGTGGGACGGCTAGGGGAAGCTCACAGCTTTGCGAAGCAGGCTGGAGGACAGGGGCAGCTTGTGGGGCTGGAATATGATTGCCCCAAAGAAACACTGAACACTGTGGGATGGTGAGGGCGATTTTATTTCTCTAGCTAGGAAATTAAGTTTCTATAACCCCTGACTGAGTTTTATACTATAAGCTGGAGAAGATTAATCTAACTATTTCCATATGAATTTAAAGCATCTCGGAAACAGAACGCAGTTTCTGCATCTCCCTTTAGTCAGCACTGGTTCTCTCTCTTCCATTAGGACCCGGAAAAAAGCTCACTAAAGCCAATGCAAAGGCTTCCATTGACTTGAATGAGAGCTGGGTCTGGCCCTTTACAGAACAGCTTCATAGGTCTCTGCGCTCAGGGAGCTGTTGTTGGAGAGTAGCAGTTCTCCTGGACTACATGGCAGAGAGCATTTCTTTATAAAGATGCTTTCCCTTGGACTTCCAGCAACAGCGGCAACAACACCTATGCACACACACACACATGCGCACGCACAAAAGCCACGAAGTCATCCATCTTAGAGAACGTGTTATGCCTTCTAAGCGTTTCTAAATCAAAGACTGATAAATAAAACATGGGTTCAGTGTTAAAAGGAAAAAAGAGCCCTTTTAACAGATTAAAGTGCTCACAGTGCCTGACACTGTGAAATAAGAGTGCTGAGCAGCAGGGCAGTTAAGAAAAAGGACTGGTTTTGCTGACAGGTACAAGCTGTTGCATGTCTTGTAACAGCCATTGGCAGAAAAGAAGCCCAAAAGCTACTGTCCCAGCAAAGCCTTCCCAGAAGGTGACAGACTGTAGCCATCTATAACTAAAGTTCTGCACGTTCTCCAGCTGAATGTCATGAGACAAAGCTTCTCTCTCTGAAGGAAGAAAATAGTTTTTAAGCCCACCAAAATAAACTAGCAGAAAAGATCAGCATTTTTTCTATTGCTATAATGGTTTATTCCAGCAGACTGGAAGCTCTGCTGGTTTTTGCGGTATTTTTTTTTTCCTCGGTGTCCTGACTCTGCTTAAAGCGCAGTGCACTGGGCTGGGTCCTGAAGTATATTTCCAATTGCTCCTCAGTAGTTGCAATAGAAACGGTGGTAAAGCCCTACGCACTTTCTTGTTCCCCCAGGACTGCGAATGGAGAGGCCAGGGCATCTAAAGGCTGTATTTTTACAGACGGGAACATTTCTCCGTATGAAGTGGCATTATCTAATAACATTTATTTGGCTGATCAGAAAAGCTGATCATGGAGAATGATTTTTCTTTCACTCTTCCCTTCTGAGCCTGTCGTACCTTGATGGAGGGCAGTCTAACAGCAGAGGTCACTGAAAATCCTCTTGAATATTTTATCAGTTCTGCTTCTTACGGCTTAGTCTACAAAGACAAACCCTTATGTGTGAAGGGCATGGAGCTAATAGCAGGGGGAGGGGGGATAAAACTGTGTCTGCCCTTGCTTTGCTTTCTGACCAGAACACAGAGTGCATTAGCTGTGGAAGTGGCAAACAGAAAGAATTTGTGCACCATTAGGATCATACTTAGCACAGAGTCTTGTTCTTATTAGTACAAAAGAGCCCCAATCAATGTGAATGAGAGCCAGATGATTTTGCTGTCAGGCTGGTAAGAAGCAGTTTTATGATGCCAGCTGGCATCCCTGAACCTTTTAGGACTAAGTTGCCTACTGTTCTCATGGATTTGAAATGTTGTGGCAAACGGCAAGCCTAGGTTAGAGCACAACCAGGCAGATCCGCAATGCTCTTTCCCTAACCCAGCACTACAACATGGCCATGTAGTGCTCACTGCTGAAAAGCCATGTTGCTCCCTCTGCCATTAGAGAACCATTTCCACATGGTCATATAAGCCATCTCCAAAATGCCCCAGACAGAAAGATATGTGGCCAAAGGCAGGTGGAGAGAACCTATAAAATTAAATTGCATTATTTATTGGAGAGAGCCAAGTTCTGTCTTGCCCTAGGATGTCATTATGCACCTCTATTGTATGCTGATAATAGTCATCTGCCATCTGATAATGACTTTAATATCTTTCTAAAATGATGGTAATTTAACATCTTTATGAAAGAAACCGCTTTTTGCCATACTGATACCCCTGACAGACCATGGTGTTCATGCGGGAACTGAATGGGACTGGAGCCTGGCAAGGCTTGGCTCTGTCAGCAAAGAGAATCACTAACTTCCCTGGGATGCTGCTTCTGTTGGGTCCAGGGCTGTTCTGGCACAGCAAGTGATGTTTGATAAGGGGCAAAAGGGAGGTGAACACCAACACCATGACCATATGGGACTGTCATAGATATAGTCGCTTTCCTCCGTTCAGCAGGAGAGAACGAAGGAGTTTTGTGTCTGGCAGGCTAGCTCACCCTAAGTTCAGTGGTCCCTGCTTAATGTTATACCCCAGCTGAGTTTTCTATTTGTGATCCATTTATTTCATGTCACTCATAATAAGCATCCTTCCAGCCTCATCAGGTCAGACCTTCTTGCAGTATTTCCCTGTATGTCAAAAATAATAGGAAGAAGTAGTGGGACAAAAATACTTCTGCTCACAGGAAGCCATTCTGAGCTTGTTTTTTAAGTATGTAACTTTTCCAAAAGCCTGGAAGAAGCTTCCACCTTGGTCAGAACACTTCATAGAATCATAGAATGGTTTGGGTTAGAAGGGACCTTATAGATCACCTAGTTCCAAACCTCATGCCGTGGGCAGGGACTCCTTATCCACTTCCCACTTCAGCCATTACAGACCTGTCTACAGCTCACATGCAGCCTGGGACTTTTCACTTTCTATTTTTATTTTGTTTGTTTATCGTAGAACTGACAGCCTGTGGACTGATAGCTCAGGTTTGTCCGCTCGGTATCTGCTGCAGGGCACAGAGCACTTGCTATGATTCTCTGTCCACGTGCTTCAGCCCTGACACGCAGCGAGCACCTCGCAGCCTCTGCTGACACTGACAGTTAACACCAATTACACCGGCAGTTTTGCAGGGTGAACATTTACCCACTGGGAGCCTGTAAGAGACCAACTCACTTCATATAGGCCACCTGATAGCCGTTAGACAATAATGATTTACTGACCACAGCTGGGCTCTGGCAGATGACCTAGATTTCATGAGTCTCCCCTGACACCTTCAGCCTACCAAACCTGGGACTGCTGAAGGAGTTAATGCCACCCACCATTAAGATTATTCCTTCCTTATTTTAATAAATGCTACGAGGTTTGTTTTTTAATCTGCCCTTTGCCCTATCACAGGAGATGAGCAGAATGCAAATGACTCTTCCTCCACTGCACCACCTAACTGTCTCTGGTTCCCCACAGCCAGACAGCAGGAGCTGTATGGCATTAAATAAAAGCAGCAGTCAAAGAGCTGGGCCCCCGTGCGCTGGCTGTAGCACAGGCACAAGTTTAGCTGGTGAAAACCAGGGTGAGCAGGGTCCAAGTCCCTGGGTGACAAGAGCTTTGACTGTAGGTGCATGCACAGCACCGGCACAGAGGCCGTGTGCTTGTGTGCCTGTCAGCGATACGGAGAGCTGTTGTGATGCACTCGACATGCCGACATGCCTCTGCCACGTGCAGCCGGATGGGTCCCAGACCGCCTCCTCACACACACGGTGTTTTCACTTAACAGGCAGTGGTGCTTTTACGACTTCTTCCTTCTGCGAAGCAATCACTTGGAGTTGATCTCTGAACAGACAGAGTTTTGGAAGGGTTATAAAGAACAGGGGGCCCTGTGCAGAGTGAGTGGGGAAGCTGCTCCAGCAGAAATGAGAGAGAAGTGAGGGGCTGGTGTGGGGGGAAGGAGAAAGGGCAGTGGGAGGGAAAGCAGAGCCTCTTCAAAGGGTTCAGACCTTGAAAGCCCGAGGGCTAATGCCAATGGAGAGAGGTTTGGGCTTTGACTCCATCCCGGCTGGCTCTGTGTCACAAGACATCGTAATAATCTCCTCCAGTTAATGAGAGTAATTTCTCCTTCAGACCAGTACTGACAAAATACTGAGATTTCATAAAGGAACAAACTGAAATGCATCTCCTAACCTCCAACAGACTCTAATATTAACAGGTGACAGAGAAAAATCCTAAAAGACACCCTTTTGATTTCTCAAAATGAATCTGTTTTATGCTGCCATTTAAATAATTTGTTGGAAATTTTAAACCTAAGAGAGGATGTTTTCTCTGTTGTGCATAGCAGAGTACTACAGAGCCCAGCCAAGTAGACAATCTCCATTCTCTCATCTTGGATCTGTTCCTGAAGTCCGCAGGTTTCTTTTTGAAGTCTGCCTTGTAGCTGCCATTGTGGTCCAGACAGAAGAGCCAGATGCAGTAGAACAAAAGGGCGAGAACTAGGCTAGCAATAAGAAAGAAACTTTCCCAACGATAGACGATGCTAAAGCCAGCTAGAAAAGCACATTAATTCCTCTTTGAATTTCTGTGTCTCCCATAGCCATTTTTTCTGCATGTCTGCCCTTCCTTTCCTCTTATTACCAATAAATGCTGTTGTCTGTGTCATGCTATTAACTTTTTTAATATCCCACTTTAAAAATTAATGTATTCTTAATAAAATATCACAATCGCTCATGCAAAGAAAATTACCAATTAAGGTGTACAACACATACTGATGCAAAAAGTAACTTTCTGACATTCTACAGCATACACTACTGGGCAACAATGTCTGTTTTAAAAATAATGTTTCCTTTGTCAGCTGCATTCTCATGTATTGAAGTTGAAATGAATTATAGCAGAAATACATACAATGGTGACATTGTTATGTTTAACTGCCTATTTTAGGTCTAAGCCGGAGAGCTTTACATATTCTTATGGTAACAATATTGTTTGGCTTGCTCTTCCTTGGGTTTACTCTGATTTGTGGGGGTGCTTCCTATACCTCCCCTCACTCAATAATAAACATCTTTATTTTTACAGTTAACCATTTAAGTGACTGTATAATTTCTGCTGGAGAGGAATACTGGAAGTTTGACAATTCCTACAGTTTCTCATTGCGCTCTGCAACTTAACAAGCTACATTTGACATTCTGCTCTCTACTCTTTTTACCTTCTTTTGCACCTATTTGCTGAAATGAAATGCAACAGTGCTGATTTTTGTGGCAAGGCTGAGGTCCAGCATCTCAGCTTCCTCTAAAAGAATTCAGAGGTAAAGAAAACTTTTTGATCTCAGAGCTGTGATTCAAACCAGTTCATAAATTTCTCCCCAACAGATGCCTTTCCTCCACCACTGCCACAACAGACAAGTGGCGTAAGTCTCCATCCTATCATAAAATACCCCGGTATCTCCATTGCAAAGAGAAAAAAAAGTGAGAGATGAAAGAAAGTAGCACTGTGTTATGTCAGAGGAGAATTTGCACCTTGAAAAGGAATTGTAGGCGATGACTTAGAACATCCTCAGGGTCCCTCTGACCCACCTGAGTGGCACAAAGGCACTCTGATACCAGTTTCCTTCTCAGTTTTGTGCTTCTGATTAAAATCTGAGCATTTACATTGTTTTATAAAAGAGTCCATTTTTGTTCTTGCCATTCAGAAAACTAATTTCTCGTGCTCTTGGATTTTCCCCTAGACTGAGCGAAGTGAAATTCACTCCAAATAGCCAGTTTCTGAAACTAAAGAAGGCCCTGTTGAGCATTATTCCCAAATATTCTGGGAGGGCAGGGGGGGCGAGGCATGGAGTGTGAAGAAAGATTCTTCTCTTTGCTTTAAGAAAAATGGGTGATGCATGAAATTGAAACTAGCTTTGCTGGATGAGGTGATGAGTAATGATGAAATGCTCCTTTGTCTTCTGAGCGGAGTAGCAAGCAGGTCAGTAAGACTGACCCTTTGGCCTCCTGAAACTGCTAATAAGGGTGTCCTGCCAATATTGCCTTTTTCTGCATGGAGCTTTCCCTGCCTGAGACTGGATTCTAAATCCTCCCTAGGTTACCATTAAGCAGCAAAGTCTTGTTTGATTGACCGTGCAAACTAGGAGTTCTTGAGCCTGGGGTTCAATCCCTGTTCTGGTTATCACCTTGCCAGGTCACTTTTGTGCTATGGGTTTTAAGAGGAAGTTCTTTGCCCTAGGGAACATCTCTTACTATGTGATGATACCGTGCCTGATGCTACGAGGTATTAAACAGATATCAGATGGGGGTCTCTTGACATTTACAATGTTGAAAATACCAATAAAAGACTTAAATCAGACATCACCTATGACCTTAAATAATAGTATCTTCTGGCTGGGCTATGATGTGTTGCATAATAATGGTGCTCTGCAGAATTGGAGGCTGCTCTGGAGATCCCTCTCTAGCCAGTCCAGCGAAATCCTTCTAGGGATCGTTCTTTGGAGCTTGTTTTGTGTTGTCATTGGCAGAATTTCTCAAAACAGCTGAAGGAATATCACAGATGTTGCAATTTCCTGCAAAGGACTTTTTCAGAAGCTCATGGAAAAAAAGACACTCAAGAGGCTGGGCAGGATCCTGCTTGCAAAATCCAGCTATGGACTTTCAATACGGTCCCACATTACCTTGAAGACAAAAAACCCCCACGAACTCATAAGCTGTTTCTGAATCATATAGATTTTTCTTTTGTGCCTAAAATAATTTGTTTCGACACAAAAGAATGGAAGAAATCAGATGAGACCAAGAACACTAGATGTCCCTCCTACCATTGTGTTCCCATGTGTGCAACCCATGTTTTTGACACTCCTCCCCTTCCCTTTTCAATGTCATCATTTCCTCTGAAGAGATTTACACTTAAAATGTTTAAAAATGTCTAATTTTTAATTTACCTGTGCTAGTGGTTTTAACTGAAATCAAAGGCCTCTTTGTGCTTAGGCACTGTTCAGTCATAGTGAGATTCAGTCCCTAAGCTGAATATTTTACAGATTAATAAGGTAAGACAGACCAAACAGGTAAAGTGTGGAAGAGAAACAACCTTCATGAGACTATCAAGTAGGTCACTGCCAGAGCCAAAGACAGAATCCACAGCCCTTCAACCTCACTCTGCTACTCTCCACTTTTGCACAATCACCTACATTCTAGGTGAAAAGAAACTGTTGATTGAAACAGGGTTTTTCTCCTGCCAGTACAATAGAAATAATACAAATTTATCAAATTCCACTTAAACAAGATAATTCAGCATTCCAGACCAGCATACAATAGCAACTGATTCTTCATTACAGAAACTCCTGTTAATATGCTTGGAATGCTTGAATAAGTATGTTTTACTTATAAATTCTTTGTACTTTTTTTTGCTATTAAGAATAATCTTAAATTGGATGCATACAATTCACACAGCTTCCTCCAAGGACAGAGTACTAAAGCTGATATTTCTTCCCTCTCTCCAAATCCTCATTCTCTTTCCACATCCTCTTATTTGTTGAGCAGGCAAATGACTGCATTTTTGCTAATTGGCCAGCTGACACACCCCTGATTTACAAATGTGCTGCCACCTCTTGGCATGAACAAATAAAGTGCTGAGTGTTTGCTGCCTTTCTTTCAATGTAGCACTAATCCGAGTTGCTGATCTCTCTCTGAGAGCCAGTTTTCACAACCCTTTCATGATGCTCTGTCCATCTGACAAATTTACTTGAATGTGGCCAAATGCTCCTGGGGGGAGGACTGACAAGACACAGTGGCCATGCCCATGCCTTTGCTGTAAAAGCCAGGCTAAAAAAAAGTCTGATGGCAAATCTAAACTGTATTTTGTGGGAAGGCAGGAGTCTGCCCCACTTCAGGCAATGGAACAAGAGTTGTTGCCAATCCAAAGGTGATTGAATCTTAGGCAAGTGAGACCTGCTGAAGGGCTTTATAGGTAAAAGGGACCCCTGCTGAACACAGCTGGAAAGTGATCTAAGAAAACTAACACTCATGCAAATCATCAAAGAGAAAACAGACCACACCAGTTTAGGTTTGATTTGACATCTCATTCCTTGTGCATTTGCTTTATACAAATGCATTTCATTGTCTTTGTTCATATAAAATTAGTTTCAGGCCTCTCAATGACATTTGTTTCATGATGCAACTAATAAAAGAGAAGAGATCTATGGTAGTGATGGTAGACTCTGTGCTGGAATTAATCCCAGCCAATTTTTGTTAAGCAAGCAAGAACAGACAAACATCTGTGATATTTCTTAGCATTGCTCTTTAGTCTGCTATTGTCAGAATTACTTGCTGGGGCAGAGGGAGGGAAGGTATTCACCCAGTCACTTTGTGTCTGAAATAGGAGGTAAGACACCCTAAACTCCCTTCTATAGTCAGTTGGAAGGGAGACTCCTCCAAAGGCAAGTTCAGAGCATTCCAGGGTACGGCTGCATGCAGTCAAATTAACAGACTGTGGACGCCGCAGCAGCAATGCGCACCCATTCCTCCCTGCTCCCAGCCAGGCACTGCCTCCTGTCAGCACTGGCGCTTATCATCTCACCCTCTGAGCTGCTTCTGTTGGGAGAAAACAAAGCCACAAACAGGAAGGATGAGCTGTGTTTGAGTTAATTTGGCCTCCAGAAAGGGAAAGCAAGGGTCAGTGGCTGGAGGGAGGCAGCCCTCCTCCTCCAGGTCACACTAAGCTCTTGCATGGTCTGTGAGTCTGCAGCTTACACAGGGGGCTTGAGAACACCAGCTTTTGACTCAAACACAGCAGTTCATAACCTAAAATCAGGCACCCTGAATATGCTCCACTGCAGCAAGAAGATGGTCATTGATGCCCTTCTAAAGCCTAAAGGTACCTCTCAGTTGACCTCTCTACATCAATTTGTCTTCTTCACAACAATCCCCATTCTTCCCCTTCCTGGCAAGTGACACACAAGAGGATCTTTAGCTCTTCATACAGATCACATATCCTGGCTTCTGTGCATTTTAAAATATTTTCTTCTTCAAGTTTGTTTTTTCCACTTAATGATCTAAGCAGCTCTAAGCATGGGATTGCTACCTGTTCCACTTATATGTGTTCCCTGGTGGTTTTGTCTTCCCCCAAAGAGAGAATCAGTGCTGTACAGGATGTTCAGGTGCACCTGAAGGTATAGAAAAAATCACCACAAAGCCTGGTAGGTGTGTGGTGGCAGTGTGTTCAAAGTTAAAATTCAGGGTGAGGAAGGACTCTGCCTTTAAGTGAGATTGGCAGGTTCAATTGTCTGCTGTTCTCCCCCTCTTCAGCTATGTCCATTCTTTGAGCCTCATGTGTCACCGAGTAGATTTTTTGCTGGTATGAGCAAAGGTAATAGAGTCTTGCTCACCCTGCTCTCTGCTTACAATGTGTTGTTTCTGCAGGTTTCAGTCTTCTGTTCGTCTGAGGGCACTGGGGACTGTGTTGTGGTTTGTGCAGGCAGCATTTTCAGTGAACTAAGCAATCTGCTCTGTGCTTGCAGAGACCTGGCCTCAAGGACCCTGTCAGTCCTCTCCTGCTTTATTTTCGCAGGCTCCCAAGAACTGCTAGGAGATGTATTATGCATGCTGAGCACCATGCTCACACACCACTTTCCTGAGCTTTCAGTCTCTTGCTTAATATCAGCCGGCTACTTATTGCCCTCTTGCAATAGTGAAAATATGGGCTAACTCAGCGATGTCAGGAGTGATTCTGGATCTCAGGTATGTATAAAATCAAAAAGCAGCCTATTCTGCTTAGATTACGGGATTTTTTTACATTGATCCTTTGACATTTTCCTGTGCAACCAGAAAGGGAGTTCAGAGCACATTCTATATGTGTGTATCCATAGCCTCTTGTAGCCAGGAGGAGAGCCATCCAAGGGTTTAACCTAGTGTCATTAAAGAGACCATATAGTGTCTAAGATGTGCCTAAAATTCGGTGGGTATGATATGCAGGTTACCCAAGCCCCCTTGGAGCTGCAACAAGGGCCAGGCAGACTAGTCTAGAGTGGCACTAGATGCCTGTGTTGAGCTCCATGAATCATTCCCCAAATATCTTTCCATTAGCCTCAATGGAGTTGAGAAGAGGTCCAAAATCTCCGAAGAGGTCCAGCAGCACCTCTCACAAACAACTGAGCAAAAGCCGGTGGTCATATTAAAGGAGGTCAGTTTCAGCTGACCTAAACCACAATGGACTTTCCATGCATTGAGATTCTTCATAGTAAATAGCAAAACATAAAGATCCTCTGCCTGCCACTGAAAGACACCTCTTTTTACATCACTCAGAGCTATGACCAGCTCAGGGCTGAGAGCAGTGCCAGTGATTTTGCTTGGCTGTAGTAACTAGCTGACATGGTTATGCCATTTCCACAACTGTCCTTTCACAACCTTCCAGAGCTACTCCAGCCCGAAGGTCAGCTTTCCCCAGGGCACATCCCTGACCTGCACTGCACTTGGGGGTACAGGTTGTCTGAAGTGGAAGTCCTGCTAGTCACCCACAGTGGCTGTCCATGAGGCTAAGTCAGAGCTCAGCCCTGAAGTTCTTACAGCATGTTGCTAAGTGCCTGGAAAGGAGGCGTTGCTTTTCTTAGGGAAGATTACTTTTATTTGTCAATATACTTGTACTTCCTGAATAAAGGTGTTTTATGTACCAAGAGAAGGTTAGTCCCCCCTCCTCTTTTCATTTAAGGGCTAATTCATACGCAAGCTAATTTGTTCTGGCTATTATCACAATTTATTTCCGTTGCTACAGGGCAGCCAATAGCTTTAATAAAGGAGGTTCCAGTTACCCAGTCTTCCCAGTTAATAAACTGCATTGAAATACCCAGAATGAATTGGCTCCCACATGCTACAAATACAGAAAATTACCATGCTGTAGTGTTATCACTACCACACAGGTACAATTAAATGTATGTTATGCATGGAGCTTTACAGAACATTGCCAGTAATGTCAAACGCAATTTAAAAGGAACTATTGTGTGGCTCCATCTGAAAAATCAGCCTGCTTGTATGTACATTACACTGGATTACTCACTGGATAGGGCAATATTGAATCCCTTGGTGCCTGGGATTCACAGGAGAGAGCGAAGTAAACAAAGGAGCACAGCCTGCCACAGAGATGGTTAACAGAGAGGAGCTGAGGCCTTCCACCCTGGATGAAAGCATGGGATATTTATTTCCTGCCTCATTGGAACACTATTTGTTCATTAATGTTGACCTTATTGGGTATAGGCGCTGTTCAGCAGGTTACAGAATCACAGAATCACAGAATCACAGAATAGTAGGGGTTGGAAGGGACCTCTGTGGGTCATCTAGTCCAACCCTCCTGCCGAAGCAGGGTCACCTACAGCAGGCTGCACAGGACCTTGTCCAGGCG
>Ga0065711_1048772_pt1 | contig 11639 bp, 6 predicted proteins | sample Hoacrofraction12_FD_59098 | JGI IMG/M metagenome (GOLD analysis project Ga0065711, IMG submission 59098) | Hoatzin crop microbial communities from Cojedes, Venezuela - Epithelial fraction 12 v2 (version 2) | ecosystem: Host-associated > Birds > Digestive system > Esophagus > Crop | place... | reverse complement strand
GGGGGGGGGGGATGTCTCATTAATAGAAACAGCAAAAAGTGTGGTTTACTTGCCATAAAATGCTCAGTATTTCAGGACTGTGTGTTAAACGCTGTGTCTGTGCTTTCTCTGCGTTAGTTTTCAGCTTTTGTTTTAGTCTGTCTTGGTTTCTTTTTTGTGACTCTGTCTTGAAAAGCAGTATCCCAGCCTGTGTTTATGCAGAGAAGAGACTCATGAAACCTATGTTACCTCTTGGTAATTGATGTGAAGACCTGGTAATTGCTTCATTTTGTGAGTACCTTCCCACATATAGAGTCTGAATTCTTTTTTCCATTGAGCCTATGCTTTGTTCATTGAGTTTTTTGCATTGAAGTTTGTAATTTGACTGTGTATGGAAGGACCAGTGGTAAGTCTTGAGCACTATCCAGAAAGTTGAAATGAAAGGAAGATGAATTCCAGAAGTCTCAGATTCTAAAGAAAGATTTTTCTTCAACCTTTCAGTGAAAAACATAATCACACAGTGTTCACTTTACCATAAAATCCTAATATTCTAGCCTTCTCTTTTGTAATTCAAGCATTAAAATTACATCTGTATAATCATATATTACCCAGCCAGTTAAAGAATGGTCTGATTTGAGTGTAATACCCAAGGATCAGGAATGAAGAAGGTGTCTCTTCTTCACTGATGGTTATCAGGAGCACAGTGTGGACAATAGAGAGCATGTTTGAAACCCACGACTTCCGAGATTGTCACACACATCAAATAATTTGTCTCTATTCTGACTCTTCTTGTATATGTCTTGGGATGTTTTCCCTTTTTTTGCCCGTGTGCTTTTGTAGGACCCTTACTACATTGGTGTCATGGATGGGGACATTGCAAAGTCAGTCTGTTTTTCAGTTGGTGAATGGTTTCTTCGACAGCTGCATGACTTCTTACTTGATTTCTTACTTGCAGTCATGTGGAAAGCTAGGATTGCACACCATGGCTCTGAAAAACAGAGCGTATTGTAATGAGTTTCCTTCTCCATTGTCTCATGTAGTGGATCATAATATGGCTTGTAGGATAAAGTCAGCCATGATTTCTGGCCTGAAGCTCTGGTACCTCTTAGATCTGCAGGTGGCCAAAGTCTGGTGAAGAAGTAATAGTCACTTCTGATGTGAGAGTATATAATTTTAATGAAATCTTGCTTTTTTATATATGAAATAGCCGAAATGCACCTGTGAAACCCATTCTCAAGTATAAGACATTCCTGTTTTCTTATCCAGTGCAGAATTTTTCTTCTACCTGTCAGCTGCAGCTGAAATGTGCAAACTAGACAAACTTACCAGAATATTTGAAAGTGTGAGAGTATATGCAAGACTATCACAGCAAGTGTAAAACACACTGAAGTGTGAGTAACTATACACTAGATGGTTGTGAGGAACCTTAACTACTATGCAAGTAAGCTAATTTGTGAGTATGTCACTATCAGATCTGCTGGAGTAAAAGATTTATTATGGATTGTTTCCAGCAAAAAAATATTTTTGACAAAAAAATTTCGGTTTTATTTCTCTTGGACACTAGCTTAAAAAGTCTTGAACAATGCTACTGATTTATATTTTTTTTTTCTGATACATGGTGCTCCTGTGAACATCGAATATTATTTTTAGTGTTAAAATCAAGAATAGTAGATACCTCATAGATGCTGATGGCAGTTGACTGAAGAACAAAAATATGTTTCGTTGCTTTTATTAAAGGCTCTGAAATTTTTTCCTTTCGAGTCATCCAACTTGTCATGGTTTTAAGAGTAAGAAGCAAGCGCATGTGGCCTAGAGAAACTAAGAATCAGCGTAGCATACTGCATGGATGTTCTTAAAAATGTAGTAAATATAATTGGTCAATTCAATGGCAATTATGTGGTAGAGTGTCAGATTTTTTTTTTAATGACCATCTTTTTCCTTCGTGTTGAAGGGACTCATGGGAAAGACGTTTAAACCATGAATTCTTTTTGTTGTTTTAGTTGATGATAATCTGTTTTTTTACGTGTGTGTGTATATATATACATGTATACATATATATGTTTGAAAGCATATTGCACATGTGAACTTTGCTATGTATGTATTTTTTCCAGTATTCTTTTGAAAGGGCTAGGTACTACTTTGTTCCTGTGATGGTAAAGGCTGTGTACTGTGCTAAGCATGACTCTTGCTTAGCTTTTTGTAGATTCAGGTGTAGAAGCAGAAAGCTACATACAGGTTAACCAATTTTTTAAATTTGTTTCCTCTAAAGATGAGAGAAATAAAGGTGTTTTGCTGAAGATGGTGTCTTACCTACTGTTATGACTGATATGCCAGATCTTACCTCTGTGGTCTTTTTTTCCCCTCATGAAAATACCTTGGAGCAGTCTGTTTCTTCCTGTTGTCTGCAGGATATCCTTTCTCTGGTCCTTTACCTGACTTGCCAGGTGTGACAGTAGTTTTTGTGGCTTGACAAACTGACCAAAGAGAAGAGGTAGGTGTGAAATACTCTACTGCTTTCTCCCAGTGAGATTTATCTTATATCCAGTGCCGGGCATCTGATTGAATAATTTCAGATTCAAACCTTCGAATAATTTTAACCAGATTTAACTCAATAATCTTGATAATCATGGGATGGAGATGAGAGGACTGGGAGTGATGGATTAACACTCTTGTGCAAGTCTCATTTATTTGAGTAAATTATTACCTTGATTTCATGTCTGACAAGCACAGGAGGAATATGTGATGGCTAATATGAATGATAAGCCTCTAAATACAAAATGTGAATGTTCATGGGAAAAGATTAACTAAAATTTGGGTGAGGGGGTGATATTGTGTGCATTTTCTTTCTTTATTGCCAGCTAAGCTCTGGAAAGATTGAGCCATCATCAAAAAACAACAATTGCAGTCAATTCTACTCAATGCTAATACCAATATGTATACTTCGCAGTGATGAAGGTATAAAATCTTCTCAAGCAAGTAACATTGAGAAGAAAAAAGCACCATTTTCTTTTTAAGGAGTTTACATGTGTGGTAAACTAACAGTTTTACTGAGTGTCTTAATTTTTACTGGTTTAGGTTTTCGAGTTCTTTGTACATGCTCCATCTTCGAAAGACATTGGTATGACAGCAGTAACATACTGGCACACTGGTGTGTGCTTTTTTTCCTAACTGCAAAGCTTTTGGTTTTGTCTGCCTAGATCTTTTTGTCTTTTTGTGAGTACCTCTTTTTTCCTGTGTAGAAAAAAAATCAGCTCGATGTACTTTTAAATTTTTAATTCACTTTCTTTAGTGTAGTATTGATACCTAGTTGTTGAAGACATTGTAAAAATATGTATATACTGAGAATCTTAATTTCTGTGTAGCTTCTGGTTTTTTATCTCTAAATGTATCTGGATAATTATCAGTTAATGCATGTGACTAGTTGTTTGACATCTCTGCAGCAGATGAGTTAATTCTTACTAATTCCAGGTGAATTGACTGTTTTCATTCCCATTGTGGAAATGTGATCTTTATCTTGAATAATTATTCCTTCCACTTCTATGTAGTAGTCAGGCTTTGCCAAGTTTCTGTGTGTGTTTGAATGTAGTATAGACACATAGATCCTCTTACTGACTCAAAATCATACTGCAGTTCCCAGTTAACGAAGTAGTTGAAGAAGTGAAAGGTCTGTAGTGCTCTAACTTAGGAAGAGTTGGTAATTAGCTGGGCTTGTAATAGATTTATGTAGTCTCAGTCAATCTGTTTTATCCTGTTTCAAATAAAGTGTGAAGTGCTAAAATAAATACACACCCCTCCCTTTTGTCGAATTGTTATTTACTTCTAGATTATAATGAAAATACTGGTACTAAACATGAGCATATTGCAGTCCTACTTAGCTGTGCCGTGGTGGTGTTGGGGGGGGAAGTGCCCATGAAGGAATGTGCTCCACCAGTGTCCCAAGGTGTTGATGGTTTCCTTTGTGAGGCTGGCAGTACTTAGGGACCCTCCTGTGCTCTTGTCTTGCTTGTGCTGTGAGGAAGGGAGGCTCAGCCTGGAGAGGGGTGCACCATGAACTCTGTAGCTTGTTTTTCTCAAGGCTGGGCTGCTTGGAGGATCAGTCAGCAAGATGAGATTTGCAGACTGACATGGCCACATTGCTGCAGTGCTGGGGAGTAACCAGCAGCTAACTGCTAATGGTTCAGGTTTTAATGGAAAACTTTATAAAATTTGTTATTTTGTGTTGTTTACACCTCGTTTCCTAAGAAGACATAGCTTAGTTCTGTTCCTCAGAGAATGGCATTATTCTAGATTAAAGATGATAAAAATTTTCATAGGAAGGAGGATCAAATCACTGTCTGAAGCCTTGCAGTTGTACAGAAGCTTTATCCCCTTTTCTGATTGTTTACTTAGTGCTACAGCTCCCTAAATTTGGTGTATTGGGTTGGAGAGCCTCAGAGAAACTACCAAAAGCTTTTGGAATAGATGAGCTCCCGGCTGCAGAACAGGAATACACAGCTGCTGAGCAGATGCTGTGCCAGTTCTGTTATGCTTGCCTTTGTTCTCGCTGGGCTGTGGGACGGGGCAGGATGCCCTTCTACTGTGGCATTTCTTATAATTACTTACTCAGAAAACACCAGTCTGGACATCTGCAATGTCAGGCTTCAGCTGGTTTGCTTTATCCTCAATTTTCTAGGAAGTCATTATACTGCATGTGTGTAGCCAGTTGCGTTTTGTAAGTTGTACAGGGACTACTTTTTAAATATAACCTTTATTAAATATATTTAAAACAAAAAGCCAGGAAGTGTATTTGGAAGAAACAGATTTGTCCATCAGAGGTATTCACTTACGTATACATGGATAACTTATAGAAGGATATTCTAGATTTTGCAGGAATGCCACAGTGCTATTCAATTTACAAATGTCAGTGTGTATACCTATATGTTAGCCTACTTGATTTTCTGCGGAGAACTGATGAAAGAGAGATGGTGTCAGACACTGACTCATGATTGTCCTGAGTCATTTTTTTGAAAAGTCTTTTATTGCATGAATTTTGTGACTAGCTGCTTCTAGAGTTGGTAAGTTAAAAGTAACAGAGACTTACTCTTGCCCCATGTGCTTAGGTAGCCCTTCTGACATGTTTGATTTGAATTGATTTTTCTCTGGAGTATTTGAGAGACTGAAGCTGAACGTGCCATCTTCTATGGGCACTGTTGAAACAGCTAGGTGGCAATGTTCTTCTTGTTTCCTATCGTTGTACTAGTCCATGATTAAGATGTTTATTAATAAAGAGTAGTACCTTGTAGATTTCATACTGACAATCAAGTTAATTAAAGTAGTTTTTCAGAGATAGTGATCTCACAGAGATATTTGAGAAGGAATCTGCCTGTAAAACTATTTATACTTGTTGCACATATGCTAGCTAAGACACGAAGCTAAGAAAAAGCTAAGACTGGCAGCATAATAAACTTCCATTCTTTTAAGTAGATCTGTCATTTCTGGAAGTCAAATTATGTATGCGTGTTAATATTTTATGTTAATATAGCAAAAATAACACCTGAAAAATTTTCTGGGAAAAAGGTGTTTATTTCTTCCAGGTTAGTTTTTTGATTGACTCATACTTGGGAACTTTCAATTAACATGCCAGTTGGGAGGGGTCTGATACAAGAATCCTTAGTTCCTTCTGACTTACCTCTCTGTGTCATTCGTTACTGGGTTTGTCTGGTGTAAGTCTGGTCTGAAATGTCAAATGAAAAGTGGAACTGCATCTCTATTAGTTTCATCATCAAGGACTGGGAAAGGTTGCAGTCTTCTTACATGTGATGCTTTATTGTCTATATGTAGCGTTACTATATAGCCAGGCAGACCACTATTAGTGTGGAATGCAGCAGAACAAGTCATTATTGCTTGTTATGTTTTGTGTTTTTTAATCTCAACTTCCTGCAGGAACCTCACTGGTTTTATTGGTGATAAAGGAAGTGGCTGCAAATGAGGATAGGAGTTGGGTTTGACTCCTTTATGTGCATATACTGTGCTCTAGTGTGAGGTTTTGTCTTCAAAAAATGTTACCAGTTTAGGTTTTGGTAAAACCAACAGCTGTTAAAGGCAATATACATCAGTAATTTTTCTGCATTCCTGTAGATGTCATTTTACAAAAATTTCCTGTTCTGTAATGAGAGGATATGATCTAAATCTGTGTTGGCTTTGAAGGAATATGGGGTGTAAAGCTTTCATATGTATTTACTCCAGTAAAAGACAATTAGGAGTGTGTTTTTCATTCATGTATTTCAAACTGTTGTTTCTCATGAAGAATATTTCCTGAAACAACGTTCTAAACAAACTTCTGTAGGTGAGTTATTTGTCTTTAGGAAAAGAACATTCATGTGAATCTTTCTAGTGATTGTAAGAGGATGTGTGAAATCTTCTCTATTGTCTTTATATTATAATGATTATACAGAGAGCAAGGGAATTGTTTGAAGCAAAATTATTTTACTGTATTCTTGGATTAAGGAACTTTTTGTGTTAAAAAATAATCAACATGTTTTCTATTGTTGAGCATCAGTTATTTAAACAGTTTTGATTATTAAAAAGAGGTGAGGCTAGTGTTAGGATTCGAAGGTAGTTAAAATTATTGTTTTGATTTCCAGTTTCTAAACTTCCCATACTTGTTGAATTACTGCCTCTTCTTACGAGAAGAGATGCTAAATTAGATCTTCAAGTACTGGTTGAAACATAGGGAAAAATCTTTGTGCGGCATCAGGACATGAAAAACAGTCCTCCTTCTTGCAGGAGGTGCTAACAGACAGGACTGCTGGAGCTCTGCAGGCAGCTGCTGCCTGCCTGCCTGCCTCTGTTACCTGCTCCCTGCTAGGAGAGGAGTAGGAATCGCCGTAGCTGCAGTGCTTCTGGATGTTGTTCCCCGATGATGTTTTGTTCTGTTCTGCACCACGCATTTGGTTTGTTAGAAATTTTGAGATACAAACCCAGTTTTTCTGACCCTTCTCAGTTAACCCAAACTATCCAAATTACCAAAGTTAAAATGGAATTGTTTCTGAACCCTTGAATTGTAACTAACTGTATCAGTGACTTTTCCTATTAAAAATGTGATTTGTTGTACTGGTTTAGGCTGGCATATAGTTACTTTTCTTCACAGTAGCTTGTACATTGTGATGTTTTGGACTTGTGATGAAACACACACATGCTTTAGTTATTGCTGAGCAGTGCTTGCACAGCGCCAGGGTCTTTCCTGCTTCTCACTCTGGCCCACTGCTGAGTAGGCTAGGGGTGCACAAGAAATTGGGAGGGGAGATAGCTGGGACAGCTGACCCGACTGACCAAAGGGCTACCCTGTGCTATATGATTGCTCAGCAATAAAAGCCGAGGGAAGAAGAAGGAAGGGAGATCTGAGGGCTAGAGCACCTCTCCTGTGAGGAAAGGCTGAGAGAGTTGGAGTTATTCAGTCTGGAGAAGAGAAGGCTCCGGGGAGACCTTACTGCGGCCTTCCAGTACTTAAAGGGGGCTTGTGAGAAAGATGGGGACAAACATTTAGGCACGGCCTGTTGCAACAGGACAAGGGGTAATGATTTTAAACTAAAAGAAGGTAGATTTAGGCTGGATATAAGGAGGAAATTCTTTACAATGAGGGTGATGAAACGCTGGCACAGGATGCCCAGAGAGGTGGTCACTGGAAACGTTCAAGGCCAAGTTGGACAGGGCTCTGAGCAGCCTGGTCTGGTTGAAGATGTCCCTGCTCACTGCAGGGGGTTGGACTACATGACCTTTAAAAGTCCCTTCCAGCTCCAACTATTCTATGATTTGGAGTGATGTTGTTTGTCTTCTCAAGTAACTGTTATGTCTGATGGAGTGCTGCTTTCCTAGAGATGGCTGAACACCCACTTGCTGATGGGAAGTAGTGAATGAATTCCTTATTTTGCATTGCTTCTGCACGCAGCTTTTGCTTTACCTATTAAACTGTCTTCATCTCAACCCACGAGTTTTCACACTTTTACCCTTCTGAATTCTCATCCCACTGGAGAGGAGTGTGCCATCAGCTGTGCGGGGGCTGAGCAGCTTACGGGGGTTAACCCACACCATTGGTTTTGTCGGTGAGTAATGGAATCTTTCTGTATTTATTTTTTATTTATAGGTTAAAGTAAGTGGTACTACTGTAATTCAGTCTTCAAGCAGCAAATTAAGGTATTCTGTTACGAGAACAGATGATTAAAAGATGTGAAAGTCTAGTATTTCGCATTTTCATAGAAATGGTGTCTCTCTCGCAATTGCAAGGCAGTGCCCTGGCTCCCACATGAGGTTTTAAAGATATTCCAAGACTTTTGTACTAGGAATGGTGATTTATCATAGAGGCAGGTGGCGAAACTTCCTTTCTATCACCCATCCCCTCCCTTTAAGACAAGATACAAGATGTGTGGCAAGTATTTAAATCGTGCTTCAGTTACTGAACCATGTATAATTTAAACTGGGCCTGTACTGTTGGTCTTGTGAAAGCATACATACCTGGTATGCCTGAGTTTGCTCTCTTGCAATAAATTGGGTGGAAAATTTTAATTCTGTTCTGCATGCAGATGTAAAAAGATACGATAGAGTACATAGGGGAGTCAGAACATGCATTAGGAAGTTGTGTATTGTGAAAATACATCCGTTTTCTCTTAGATTAAAGAAACCTTAAATACTGCAAAGAGGAAACAAACAATTGAGTTTCTACTTAACTATGGAAAACATTACTCAGTAAGTAAGAAGCTGCTTTAGAATGAACTAAGGAGCGGGGCTGTGATTTGTCAGTTGTACTTTAGCATTTGGTCTTTGAGCATAAACAGTGTTCATAATTGTGCATGTATGTTTAGGGGTGTTTTGAAAATTGTAAGACTTCTCAGAAAAAGTTTCTTTAAAACATCACTTACCACCATTTTGGTATTCCTCTGTATGAAAGTCTTTATGTATGTAACACCACACCTAGTGCTAAGTTACAGTAAGATATTACAGCACAGCAGTAAATATAAAAACTTTTTATTTTAGTATACTTAACATGAAATAATTCATAGAAAATCACTACTGTGAGAAGATTTAATTAGCCTATTCAAATATTACCACTAAACTTCTTCACTTCTGATTAGAATTGTTTTCCAGGCTGAACAAAGGAAATACTGGAAAACTCTAGTTTGAATACTCATGATGTCCTCCTTCTGGGAATGTCTGTGTTTCTGATTTTTCCAAAGTTTTTTTTGTTGTGACCAGCTTGATTATTTTCAAACATTAATTTTTTTATTATTGTTATTGTTTTGTAGAGATCTGTCAGTTGAATCATTCATCGTTTCAGTGACTGTGTATTGGTTGAATCACTGTTCTACTTGGGCTTTGAGAGATTGAAAAATTAGACACTGTAAGACTTACTCCACCTAGTATACTACTACTTGAGATAGTTTTAAAAATACGCAGTTTTGAAAAACAATGGGAGAGTCGTAGTTGCCATTATTGGAATCTTTAAATGTCTCTTACATGTTTTACTGGGGGTCTGTCCCAGGACACTACATGAATACATGTGGGATGTCTCCTAATGCAATAGATCATCATTGTTTGTGTCTCTGTAATAACAGCAGTTCTTCACAAATTATGTGCATTTCTTTTTATATCATATTAAGTCACTTGATTCCTTATGAAATTTCCATACACTAAAATTTTGCATACATTGAATTTTGGAAGCAATTGTTATGACACGGAGGTATCCTGTAGAATAATAGGCTAATTTGGGAAGGGGGGAGTGTTTTGTTTTGGGGCTTTTTGTGGGTTTGGTTGTTACTTGGGTTTTGTTTTGTTGTTTTTTTTTTTTTAATCAACAGTTGCTTGGAAGGTGGTAAATGCTTAGAATTAGGCAGATGAAAGTTCCTTGTTGTATAGCCATGCCTCTTGCTTTACTGTGGCTTCAAAGCAGTGGTAAATTGCAGTGCCACTCTAAGTACGTTTTATTATTGTTATATTCTGCACACCAAGAAAGAATACCCTTTGAAAATGCCTATATTATGCAGCTGAAGATTTAGGTTTTACTTTGATACTCTTGAAACTGTTAGGTAAGTACATTCTCCCTAGCTGAGAGAGCCAAAGGGGGAAAAATAAGTGCCTGTTTTCCTTTCTTCTTCCACATATTTGATGAGAACAGTCAGTCCTATTAAGAATAGAGGTCTGGTTAGCTTATTCTGCTTTTCAGACTGACAGAGAATAGAGTATCATGGGGTTTTAAGTTACCCAGAAACGAGCTATAGTGCAAAGCATTTTTCCCAAAATTTGATTCATTATTCCAATAGACAGAGTCTGTAATTAAACAGAATCTAATGAGCCTCTGAACAAAAAACATATTTTATAATAAATGTAGATTTTATGTGAGACCATTATATGAATATGTTAATAGTAAATGAAAAGGTGCACTGAAGGCCACCTTGTTTCTACCAGTTTCTTAGTAAGATTAAGAGAAAGGCTGTGTAGAATTGATGATGTTTGCATTTTTATGTGTTAATGCTATGCCCTGGAAACATGAAATGGTTTTTATCAGGAGCCCCAAGGTAGGGTTTTTGATAGAGGTCCTGCTAAATCAAGCCTAAAAATGAAGCACAAGTGAACTTGTACTCCTGTGACCGTAGGGAGAGATTCTGTGTGCTCTGTTGTACCAGCATCATTGCTAGAAATACTGGTGCATGGAAAGTAACTTCTCAGTCGTTTTCTGTAAAGGCAGGGAAAGCTGTGAGCAAGTACGCCATCATTGTATCATGACAGAGTATTAGCGCTTCCAGAAGGTTCGGCTGCTTCGTGTTATCAGATCATCCTGTTCATAAACCATGAATGGGCAGAAGATACTTGTGTGGCAGAAGGATGTGTGGGTGTACTCTCTTTGTTGGTTTGTTTATGGTTTTTATAGCAAGAAGATATATAAAATACTAAGGACATAAAATGAGGAAATGTAAGGAAGATAGATGAAATTAGTTTTTAGCTGTCTTTTTAAAGGTTTGTGCTAAATCCAGTCTTGATGTCTTAAGTTCAAGCCACTGAATTCCAGTGTTCCAAATAATTTCAGTCAAGCTATGGGAAGTGAAGTGTAAAGTTACAGCAGTGAGTTTCCTGTGATTTTTAAATTGTATATTACTGTGGCAAAAATATGCTGTATTTGGTTACTTTCATATTTTTTCTGTAAGGGGGAGGATATTTAGATAAATGTATGCTAAATCACAGAATGTTAGAGGTTGGAAGCGACTTCTGTGGGCCATCTAGTCCAACCCTCCTGGCGAAGCAGGGTCACCTACAGCAGGCTGCACAGGACCTTGTCCAGGCGGGTCTTGGAATATCTCCAGAGAAGGAGACTCCACAACCTCCCTGGGCAGCCTGTTCCAGTGCTCCGTCGTCCTCAAAGGGAAGAAGTTCTTCCTCATGTTCAGATGGAACTTCCTGTGCTTCAGTTTGTGCCCGTTGCCCCTTGTCCTGTCGCTGGGCACCACTGAAAAGAGCTTGGCCCCATCTTCCTGACACCCACCCTTGAGATATTTATAAGCATTCAAAAGGTCCCCTCTCAGCCTTCTCCAGGCTGAACAAGCCCAGCTCCCTCAGCCTCTCCTCGTAGGAGAGATGCTCCAGTCCCCTCCTCATCCTCGTAGCCCTCTGCTGGACTCTCTCCAGTAGCTCCT
>Ga0065711_1048771_pt1 | contig 11640 bp, 8 predicted proteins | sample Hoacrofraction12_FD_59098 | JGI IMG/M metagenome (GOLD analysis project Ga0065711, IMG submission 59098) | Hoatzin crop microbial communities from Cojedes, Venezuela - Epithelial fraction 12 v2 (version 2) | ecosystem: Host-associated > Birds > Digestive system > Esophagus > Crop | place... | reverse complement strand
CCCCGGCGGCCGCGTGGTGCGGCTGCACCCGGTGGTGCTCGCCTCCATCGTGGACAGCTTCGAGCGGCGCAACGAGGGCGCGGCCAGGGTCATCGGGACGCTGCTGGGTAAGCGCGGCGGCTCCCCCCCCGGCCCCCCTCTCCCTCCCGTCCCCTCCCCTGACCGCGCTGCCCTCCCGCAGGCACCGTGGACAAGCACTCGGTGGAGGTCACCAACTGCTTCTCCGTCCCGCACAACGAGTCCGAGGATGAGGTAGGGAGCGGGGGGCCGGGCGGGGGGCCGGGCGCCCCTGGAGCCAGCTGACCGCGTCCCGTCCTGCTTCGCAGGTGGCGGTCGACATGGAGTTTGCCAAAAACATGTACGAGCTGCACAAAAAGGTGTCTCCCAGCGAGGTCATCCTGGGCTGGTAAGCTGGCCGTCCGCGGGGACGCGTGCGCGGCTGCGTGGGTCCCTTCAGCTACTGGAAATACATAACTGCGCCTCACAGCTCGAGCAGCAGGAGCACTAATGCTTGCGACAGTGTTGGAGACTTCCAGGGTTTGGGTTTGTTTATGATATAATCATTAAGGTTGGAGAAGACCTCTAAGATCACCAAGTCCAACCATCACCCCAACACCACCACGCCTGCTAAACCATGTCCCCAAGTGCCACATCCACATGGTTTTGAACCCCTCCTGGGACGGGGACTCCAGCACTGCCCTGGGCAGCCTGTCCCAGTGCCTGACATACCTAGAAAAGGTATCACAGAGGAGTGATTAGCTAGGGAATGCTTGCACGGGTTTCTTAGAACGCAGCCACCTGTAATACAGTCTGCACCATGGAAGATAACAGGCTAGAAAGAGCAGTTCCAAGTATCGAAGGCCTCAGGAGGAATTGGTGACAGCACCATGAGCACGCAGAAGTTCTCCGCTCAGAAAAGGTGGAAGTACTTGCGTGGGGGATGTGAAGCAAGATCAGTAGGGTGTTACAGGAACAGTCTGTGGATAGATAGCTTTATTTTTCATGCTTCTCTGATCCTACAAAATAGCTTAGTCCTGTTCCTGTGGAGCAAACTTCAGCAACCTTCTAATGGCACGGCAAAGAGCAGTTCTAATGACAGGAGTTTTCCTCTGTGTGTGAGAAGCTAATGGCAGAGCAGCTAAAGGAGCTAGATGAACAGGTTCTGCCTCCTGCATAGAGATGTTTCATTTGTGGAAGATCTGCTTGGTTGGTCCACGTTTGCTTGGCATGCTTTGACTGACATAGAAAGGAGCGTAGTGACAGGTAACTGAATCTCGGGTGTCTGCTGTCAGCCGTGCCGCCTCTGTAGGGCTGGTACTGCGACACTGGCCCTGTGTGTGTTTCGGGCACACGTGTGCTCAGCCTGCGATTCCTACAATTCTAGGACAGCTGGGCACAGAGCTACAAATTCCCTAGTTAAAACACTTGTCTTTAGCATGCTTCTGCAGCTACGTGTTTGGAAATCAGTGTTTCAGGATGCAAACCAGTTAAATAACAGCGACACCCAACACTGCCCTTGGATGCTGGAAGAATGGCTCCTCAACTTGTGCTCTTTTGAAGGTATGCAACAGGTCACGACATCACGGAACACTCTGTCCTGATCCATGAGTACTACAGCCGGGAAGCGCACAATCCGATCCACCTCACTGTGGACACGAGTCTCCAGAATTCACGCATGAGCATTAAAGCCTACGTCAGGTACTCTGGGAGGCTGCATTTCTGGGAGGGGAGCTATCTGAATTACTAGGAGAGACCACAGCAGGTTAACGAGAAATGTTAGTGTGAAATGGCTGCAGTGTCTCATTTTGGACAATATTGTGCAGTAGCTAAAACACAGCAGTGAGCCAGGGATCGTGGCATACTTCCCACTGGAGTAGGTGAAAGACCTAACCTTTCACAAGCTAGAACCTCGGGGTGGGGAACTGTGACTTCATTACCTTCAGCAATGTTCTGAACACCTTCGTGACGTTTCACAGGATTCAGGTAGCTAGCGTTAATGTCAGGAACTGCCGTCACACCGAGCGCTAGCCTGTAGTCACTGTGCTTTATTGCTTGGCAGTTTATTTGTACAAGTTGGAGGATTAGTGCAGTTAAAAACAATTGAAACAGCATCTTCTTGATCAGTGTTTCTTCCCTTTAACCCCTTCCATTTCTACCAGTTAATTAATAATGGAGATTAAATATTGAGAAATGAAACTATTCTACCTCACTGTTCTTCCCAGTACCAGCTAAAGAGCATTCCTCTGTAAGGATAAAACCCCAGCCTTTCTTTGTGGCACAGCTCTACTGCTTCTTGACTGTGCATCTTCCAAAAGGAAGCTGTTCCATGACGTCTTAATGAAAGCACAAATGAACTTCAAGTACTCTGAATACTAGAAATAATGAAGGTCTTGAGAGTGCTTTGAACTTGCATTTTTGTCGTATTTATGTTTGTTCCTTAAGTGGTTTCTTAAAGAGCATGGAGTATTCCAGGACAGAAGAATACGTGCTCTATAAGCAAGAAGGAACTGTGCTAAGAAGACAGTACTTAGCTCTTTGTGCATTCATGCTGACAAATGCCAGGACAGCTAGGAATATTCTTAGATGAAAATGAGCAATTAATAGCATGCCAGGGCTGATTTTCTGTCCTTGGTTATCCATGGTCTTAATATTGCTGATTTTGGTGAGAACAAGTAACGTTCACACTTCAGAGCTAACAGAGATCACTGAGATGGAAATCTGTTACTTCCTCCCTTAAATATCTCCATGATGAAAGTGTTTTGTTCTTTTTTTCTCTAGTGCCCCAATGGGAGTCCCTGGTAAAACGATGGGCGTGATGTTCACACCCCTAACAGTGAAATACGTTTATTACGATACAGAGCGGATAGGAGGTGAATGTTTTCTTCCTATTTTGGCTATTACCGTTGTTGTGACACTTCAGCTGCTTTCTGTACCCTGGTAAAGTTGCCATTCTGGGAATTCTGAGATTTAGACTGTCCTGTTTATACGACCCTAAAAATCTTCAAGAAGATAAGGATTTAAACCATTTTCTGTGGCAGCCAGTTTTTTCACTGATCCTCCTTTTGCTTTCAGTGGATCTTATCATGAAGACGTGTTTTAGCCCTAACCGAGTGATTGGGCTGTCCAGCGACTTACAGCAGGTGGGGTCGGCGTCAGCCAGGATTCAGGATACCTTAACCATGGTGCTGCAGTATGCCGAGGATGTATTGGTAAGGCCAGCTTTTTACGAGCCAGCAAATAAGTCTGATGTAACCGGGGCATCTTGGTTTTCTTTTTACATATTCTCTTTCTGGGCCATAAACTTACTGAGCTTCACTCATGATGAAGTGTATGTTTCTTATGCTTAGTCTGGCAAAGTGGCCGCTGACAACACTGTCGGGCGATTCCTGATGGATCTTATTAACCAGGTGCCAAAGATTTCACCAGAGGACTTTGAGACAATGTTGAACAGCAATATCAATGTAAGTTCATCACCTGATTTTTTTCAGTGTATTGCCAGCAATTTTGAAAATTTGTCATACAAACACAAATTTACCTGTGATCAAAACAATCTTATATTTTCATACAAACGCTAGAAGAAAACACAGCCCTTTCCTTGTCAGTAATTTGATGTTTTAAGAGCTGAAGATGGATAAAGGAGCTCACCATAATAATCTTGCAAGCAACTGCAAATGAGAGGATAAGTTTTAAAGTACTTAGGAATTACACAGCAATCTGAAAGCCAGCACCAGTTGTTCTTTTAGAGTGATTGGACGATACGAATCACCAAGCTTAAAGCAGCATGGATTTCAGTGATAACTGGTGACTCGCCAGCTTCCTTTGCCTGAGCTGAAGTTCTTTTTCCTTGCGTAACCCTTGGGACATGAACCAGGTTTTAGCGTGCTACCTTATTTCTGTAACAGGTTTTTAGAAAGCGAAAGCTAAGTTTCTGAATGTGTTGTTCACCCACAGTCTGCAAGACTAGAACTAATTTTTAATTTTGCTTATACCCTTTGACTTGCCTGGTTAACATGGGTGAACTCAGAGTTAAAATTTCACAAGCAGTGTTTCATATGCTGGGAGTACCAAAACCTGCAAGGGAAGCGCTCCTCAGGGTAGGACTTTCAGGACTGAAAATATTTCTAGCAGCTGATTGTAAACTGCTTAACAGGTGTTAAAAATTCAACTCCCTAACAGGCTGCCACCTTTGTTAATATTTCTGATCAAGATTTTTTATTTCCCCTCTCAGGACCTACTGATGGTAACCTACTTGGCAAACCTCACACAGTCACAGATTGCTCTCAATGAAAAACTTCTGAGTTTATGAAGAAACTTCTGCCACCCTACACTTCCAAGAGCCTGAAGAATGAGCAGATACACTTTTCTGTGGTGGCGTTACAAACTTCCTTGGACCATAATTTAACTACCTAGGTGACTTGGTTTACAACTTTACTCCTGTTGCCCTGAAAATCGCCTGATGTGGTTTAGGAGATAAATGGGAATGGTTGCAGTTTAGTTGAGCCCAATATTTTAAAATGGAATACGTGAGTCTCTTGTCTCCTGGGTTTATCTACTTGTATAACAAAACACAGCTTTATTGTAAGGATGGATTTGAAATAAAAGTTCCACTGCAATGGCAAGAATGGCTTCTGTCCAGAAAAAACTGTTTTCATTTATTGTAAATGAATCCACTTTTAAAAGAAACAGGGGGATAACACCGCATCAAGGAAAGAAAACTAGAGTGGATGCAAGTCGGCTCCCAATTCTGCAGACTTCTTTGCAGGTTTCTTTCCCAACTGTTAAAGCACGCTAAAAGTGTGGCTTCTTGTGTTGCACGTAAGAGGCGTTTCCGTGGAGGACTGCAGCATAGTCACCGATTCATTAGTGCTGCTGTGTACGTGCCCTTCTTCGGCAGGGTACTGACCGAGTACGTGACAGTGAATTCTGTTCACAGCATGGTGTCGTTCTGTGCAAATCTGATCATCTGGGGAAGGAAATCAAGGTCAGCAGCATTAGCCTCTCAAAGTGGGGGCTCAGAGAGTTAAACTAGCAACGGGGTTCATGGTAAAACGGCCTGAAAAGCATTTGTGGCTGAACAAGGGTGACTACTGGAGTTTCCATCTTTGCAAAGGAACAGCACAGCAAAACTACACTTCATGAAGCTTTGAGTTTAAAAGAGTTCTGTCATCAAATAGGAATGTTCTGTTTCATGACCCAGTACTGCTGCTAAAATTACGTGAACAGAAACTTCCCATTTTCTCCCCAAAACCTATTTCATGCTAAGTGAGTTCTAGCTGAAAGGAAGCCAATACCAATCTGAGCTGTAACTTTTTACAGTCTCGGCTAACAATTTTACCTGTAGAAGTCTCTTCAGCTGTACTGAGGAGGTTTTGCCTAACAGAGTAAAAGTGTCCCTCTTCTGCAACGTAACTGTTCCCACCTAATTACTAATGACTTTCTGATGCCTCACATCTGTTTTGGTGAACGAAAAGTTAAAGAAGCCTGCAAAGCCAGTGTTCCCCAAAATAATTTTTTGTGCTAATTTGCCGGGTAAATCCAAGAATGGGACTCCATTTACAAATCTGTAGATCCTGTACTGGTTTCTCTGATCTGGAGAATTCCCCCCATGACTCAGTGCTAAATCTTAAGTTCTAATTGCAAAGACAAGGTACGTGAAAACTGAAGGTATAGCAAAGATTCTCATTTCTTTCAAAATGTTATTCATGAGCATTAGATAAGTGTAAAACTCAGCTCTTGTTTTTTGTTAGCCTGAATAAAAGTGTTTGTTTCCCCTTGTCCCCTTGAAACTTTATAACTTTGGACATTTAACTATTTCACAAATTTTCAGGTTGAGGTGTTTTTTAAAGTAAGCCTTGAAATAGGCGGAGGAAAAGAGCAAGCAGCAAAGCTGGGTAAGTCCCTCAATTACTGCAAAAAAGTTGCAGGGGGGAGGGAAAGCATAATATTTTTTCCCTGATCTCTCCTGCAGTAAACTTTTGCCATTCCCTGTTAGGAAAATTGACAAAATGTAAGAAGAAAGATTTCAAATGCTCTACAACTTGAATAGCTATGCTATTTTGTAAGCTGCTGTGCACAAAATGCAAAGTTCTGAGAAGAAAGATGAATTTGTGATCGTTGATACAGAAAAAGGTATTGTGGAATTTGCCAGTCCTTGCTAGTCCCTGGAGACTAAAGATGATAGGTCATAAGGGACTGAGGTTACGTCTTCCCAGGTAGAAAGATTCACTGCGAAGCAGAGGTGTCAGAAGAGGCCACAAGCCATAGGTCTGGTTGTGTGCCAGAAAGCACAGTGAGAAATGCTTGGAATTGGAGTAGGAAAAAAAGACTTGTCCTTTTAAAAACTCCATATCTGATCACATCCATTCCATCCCTTTTTCCTGGGTGAAAGGCACACTGTGAACCACACTTTTGACTCTGGAAATAAATACAAATGCAGTGCATCATTTGGCTTAACTGTAAAGCCTGGGCTGCATTATTACCTAGGAGGCATTCCTCCTCTGGAGTCTGAAAATCTAGACAGGAATTCCAGAAGGCATTTTATTCAAATTGTTCCACTTTATGGAACTCTATCTAAAAACTTCAAGTTCAATAGAAAATCTGGTAGGAAAAGCTTGGGAGTCAAGAATCATTACCAAGGATTTCAAGATTTAACTTGCTATTGATTTGTTAACCACAGACTTCTTGGATTTATTAGGGGACTTTCCTTTTTTTGTTTAGGATGCATTGCTCCAAAGAACTTCAACAAAGTCTAGCTTTAAATAGTCAAGACTGAGAGTTCTCTGGGTATGCTTCTATATACACCATCTATTATATTTAGTCATATTAGTGCTCTCACTAATATAAGTTTTCTGTTCTCTGTGACACGTTCAGCCTTTTTCTTTTCCTAGATGGCTTCTCTGAATGAGTACAACTTCACTGGACATTACTGCATTACATGTTTATTGCTGGCAATGCGCATGTTTTCCTGGTAAATATTAGGCTTTAAAATACCTTGCTTAGACGACTTTGTTACCAGCTCCTAGCACTCAAGTATTTAATTGCTCAAATGATGGTAAGTTTTTTTTGTATCCCGGCTTAGTTGAGCTGATCTTGGGTTTTTACCTCAGCGTGACATTCTCCTTGAAAACTTGTTTTCCTCGATATAAACAGCAATATTCAGAACATAGTTTATCATTAACAATTGAGTCTCTTGTTCTAAGTACACAGAATACTGCGTACTCAGAGAAGTTGGAAGAATGTATAAAATCAGTCCACCTTGCTGCCTTGGACCCTTCTCAGACACATAATCCCAGTCAGCCTCAACAAAGGAACGGAGGAAGCATCTCTTGGCAGTACCAAGAGGCAATGAAGCCTTCTGCTTTTTTCAGTGAGCATGGTGACCTCTCACAACCTTTAATTAGCAGTTTAATTAGCATGCAGACATTATGCTTTGTTCTGACATCTTCCTAGCTTAGTAAGACTCTGCTTGTTTGCATCTTTGAGCAAGTGCACCTAAAACCCACAAGCACATGAAAGTACTCTGTGTTACTTATCAAAATCAATACTTGCAGGAAAATCTTTTTTTGCCAGAGGGAGCTGGTACTGCTCCGGTATTTCTTACCTGATGACAGTCTCAGCAGTAGAAAGGTGGTGGTGCACTACAACAGAAACTGGAGATACCCGACAGTAATTAGGCTCCCTGTGCTCTGTTGTGCTGCAAGGCTTGCGGATAATTCTTCAAGAGATCTTAGTGGATTGGCAGTAGGCAAAAGTCAGGTTTCCTCTGGCTGCTAGCAGGTACTTTGGATCGATGCTGCAACAGAACAGTTCTGGTGGTGACTAGGATTAGAATAAGATCTAAAGGGAGTCCTTGCAGACTGTACTGTGTCACAGACAGGTTGCTGGTTAAGCTAAAAAGCAATTGCAATTTGACATTCTAAATTCATGTGACTGAAGAAAAGGGTTAGTACTATGTATTTCTCTGGGTAGGGGAAGTAGCTCGTGCTGCTAATTTGGTGCATTTAACAGACACTTCGTTGTTGCCATCTTCTCTGGTTCCCTGTGTTAACTAACTTTACCTTAGAAGGGTTTCCCGAACCACAAATTCAGTTCTTCCCTGTCTTGACCAACCATATCTTAAATTCTATTTTAAATATACCTCAGCATAACTCCTTTGTCCTTATTAAAGTTCTTATTTCATGCTCTCCCTGGTATTTATACATAATCTGTTACAGGCAGTCATCATACTGTAGCCTTCATTTTACTAAATGTATTAAGCTTTATCTCCTTTCTTCTGACACACTGTCTATGCTTCGATCACTTCGCTGCCCACTTTAAACTTAATTTCAGCCTTTCTTGATCTTGAGTTGGTAAAGATCATGCCCGTATCAGCATACAGATCAATGAATGTAAGAATACATTAATACTTTCCTGTTTAAAATTCCTTGTTTGCCTCTTGGCATCTGTCTTGTAGTGTGATTGAGCACCCCGATCTCTTGCCCCTGCTGTCATTTGCAGCTGAACTCCAATCTGCCAGAAAATTATTAATTCGAACGCATGACCTGGCATTATTGACGTTTTTAATTTAAAAAAATCAAGATCCACACATTTCTTCTGGTTTGGATTATTCTCCGTATTGGTGACACCTCACAGTTTTGTCTGCAGGTATCATTAGCTTATTCCTAACTTTTTGTGCCCTACTCAGTTAAGAAAAAACTTGCAAATTATCCCGAATGAATTTAACAGAATTCCACAAATTCCCTTTTCAACATAGCCTTTGTTCTTTCTTACAAGTTGTTTATCCTTGCTCATGCTAATTCCTGTCTTCTGTAGTTTAACTAATTGTGGGTTGTTGCCAAGCCTTCTGTGGACGCCCCAGTAGTTTATACCAAACTCATTTAGAATGTACGTTGTGTCAGACTGACCTAGTATGTCCAGGGATCGATCGTTGCTAAACCATGCGTTTGGATGTAAGCCTTGGAAAGCGGAGGTAAGACTAATTGTTCTGTATTGTTGAGAATAACGGAATTTTTATTTTGCTGTCTGCAATTTGACAGTTAAAAAATCCTTGCTGCCAGAATTACAATTTCATTTGCTGATTATTCTGTATACAGGAATGAAGGTCACTAAGTTTGCCTTGTTAGCTCAGTCATTTAAGTTGCCTGGCAGAAGCAGTCTGCTGCGAAGAGGAAGCAGTGTTTTGGTGTGTGATTTTGTGAACCTGCGGACATATGCCATCTATTACCAACTAATCTGAAATGCACGGTTTTAATCCTAAGGATTAAAAAGTTGATGGTGAAAAATGTCGCACATGCTGCTCTTTTAAGTAGCCTAGCCGAACAACATGCTGTTCTCCTGTGCTTTGAGGAAGGGTGAAGCTTCTGTTTTTAGCGTGGATCCACACAACAGGACTGGAGACCCGGGTGGCAACCCCGTTGTAAGGTTTGTGTAAAGTCTCCATGTCTCGACCACAGCAGGCGGAGCCCCACCATGACTCACTGGGAGCGACTTTCGCTCCAGCAGCTAACCAAACGCCGCCGCTCTTCCTGAAGCAAACTGAACCTGCTCTGCTCCCTGTTCACAGGGAAGGTTAACTCCACAGCTCACTTTGACGATCTGCATTTTAATTACTGCAGTCACAAGGTAGCGTAACAGGGAAAGAATTTTTAGTACATAATTTAGACTTGGATCACTGCAGGATCCTGCTGGTTTAGTATACTTTGACCTACGGTTCAAAGCTGAACCAGATCTTGTTGTTTACAGCAAACTATGGGAAGGTAAAGGTTTTTTAATTTAACTGTATTGGCTGAAGTAAAACATCAAAAGTAATGCTTTATTTTACTTAAGTGGGAAATAATGTTCCAACCTGGATACATAGCACAGAGAAGCAGCAATGCTTCAGCGACCTATGTCACCAACAATAAATTACTCTGGGAGGAAAAAAGGGGTTTTTTGGCTCTATTGATAGTGCTTAGTTAGCACGACGATGTAGTTGAGAGCCAAGTCTCTCCAGACCAGAATTCTGCCCAGGATCACATCTTAACAGAAGATGCAAGGATAGTACAAGAGAGTAGAAAAGAGTCTGTCTCCCCACTTCACTGAAGTTAAGTTTAAGGGTGAGAAGCTGCCTTGACTCTGCATGGGGTTTCAGAAGCTTTCCTGAACGTGCTGGCTCTAGCCATAGTAACAAGCCAAGGGATTTCCTTAAATATAGGGAGTGAAATTAGATGACCACAATGGTTCCACTCCATGGCTTAAAAAAGTCATTCCAGATGTTCTTGTTAACATACGAGCATGCAATGCACTTAACATAGATTCTTCAGACATATGTTGTTTTATTGAAATGTTTTCTCTTATTCTTTTCCCACGTGTTTGTGAAAACAGATTGTTCCTTTCCTGAACAGCTCAAATCCAAACAGTCCACTAAATGGAAGAGATGAAGAACGGTGTGGTTTATAGATGTACTCGGTTCCCATGGAAACGGGGATTTAAATATATACCTGTCGTGAAGGAAATGTGCTTCACAGAGCTGAAATAAGAGCAGACATGCACTGGGAGTGTCAGCTGAAGAATGCCGTGAGGATTAAACTGTTACAGCTGCTCCTGATGCCTTCTGGGCAAGCAAGAGAGAACAAGCCCAATGCTGCTGAAGATGGGTCAATTATTAGATTCTTTACGTGGCTTCAGGTGCTTTTCATTTTAAGAAGGCAAGCACGGTAAATTATTACCCACCTATTTTCTGCTGCCTGCACTCACTGCTGTCTCACAGACAAACAGAGCAGAGGCTGCTGCTTCATCTAGAGCTCAAGTGCTGCACCAGGTCACAGGAAAAAGTTATTGGCATTTTAATGGTCTCTGAACTGCTAATGTGCTTATCATTAATATAGGGGGTTATTTTGAATGATCTCAAGCAACAAGTGCATCGTATCATAGGTGGCTCCTTCCTAAATTGTACCTTGCTGGTCCAAATCTCTTACGAATAATTAGCCACCAGGTAAAGGAGGGATGACATGTGCCTAGTGTCTAAGCATCATATAAATAAACATTACAACAGCCAGAAACAAAACGCCAAGCACACTTCCCACAACAGCATACAAATGACTGTAATTACGGTTTCTTTCTAGAGAAAGGCATGCGGTAGCCAGGTCAATCTCACCTTCACGCCCTCTCGGGATGCAGACCCCGATGTCGAGCAACCACATAAAAAAGGAGCAACTCTTCTGGCTCCCTGACGCCTTCTGCGCCCTACGCGCTGTGCTGGTAGCCCAGACCACCTGGCCAACTCCTGAGCGGCGACCTTCACCTCCCCACCGACTCGGGGCCAACGCGCAACCGGGGCTGGCCTCCACCTGCAGACTTCTCCCCCCCTTCCCCAGGTGGGCGGCGAAGCGGGACCCCCGCGGGCTGCCATCGCCCGGGGCCCACCCGACGCGTCCCCTCACGCTGCTCGGCGGGTCTCCGCGCTTACCTCCCGCCCTCCCCGAAGGAGCTCCGGGCGCAGCCTCCCCTCAGCGCCGCGGGTCGCACAGGGGTCCCGGGGTCAGCGGCGCCCGCCCTGCCCTGCCCGCGGGGAGCGGGGCCCGTGGGCCGGCCCGGGGCGGGCTCGGGGGCGGGGCGGGAGCCGCCCGGCCCCACAGCCTCCATTTTGCGGTGCGGCTGCGG
>Ga0065711_1010159_pt1 | contig 11640 bp, 4 predicted proteins | sample Hoacrofraction12_FD_59098 | JGI IMG/M metagenome (GOLD analysis project Ga0065711, IMG submission 59098) | Hoatzin crop microbial communities from Cojedes, Venezuela - Epithelial fraction 12 v2 (version 2) | ecosystem: Host-associated > Birds > Digestive system > Esophagus > Crop | place... | reverse complement strand
TTTGTGGAAGTCCAGATTTCTTAAGTGATCCCTCACACAGTCCTCCTCGACCAAGGGAAAGTCATCCTCTCTGTAGCCTTCCTCTTTTACCTCCGGAACCTGGGAGGTAAGGTATATTTTCACCTTGAATTCTATTATCATAGTTTTTGTTGAAAATAATGGTTCCTAGTGATCTACTGAGAACAGTAGTGTATGTTAGTTTATTCTAATATTTTAAAATATACTACAAAATTTTTTATGACTTTTTGTTATGTTTAACTGAGTCATTTCTTTCTGATCTTAAAATTACTATTTACTTCAGCTTACTAGCAACTTCTGCAAGTAAATTTACTCTGTCTTCATCAGTAGCCTAATTTAAGCCAATTGATCACGACAAGTCATTATGATTAGTGAAACTGCAACCTACTGTAGTCTTCAATAGATAGGAGTATTTTTTTAATCTGACATGTTCACAGCCTGTAGAAGTTTAATCAGAGTGTCTCAATCGATGAGTAACATCTAGTGTTTCTCCTCTAACTGCAACATTCCGGATTTTGTTACATAAAATTTTAAATTTATGCTTTATCACATATGGCATCCTGACTTGATTAGTTTTCTTAGGGCATAGTGTATTAGCTGGAGAAGAAGAATATAGGAAGATTTAAAGATAGCACAGTAAATGAAGGCATCTGCCATGATCAGCACTGGCTCTAAATTCTATAATTACTCACTATTTGCTCAAATAATTTCATAACTTCAGCAGAGTAAAATTTTCCCTGTAGTTTATGTGGATGATTTTATTGGTTATGTGAAATAGTTGGTGCTAAAAAGACAAAGAAGAGGAGAGAGATTAATTTTTAGGTCCGTTTTGTCTGCATGTAATAATTCCTCTCATAGTTCGTTATTTCAAAGAGAGTTGACAATTTACAGAGCAGATTTTGGCATAGGAGTAAACCTTGTACAAAGTATCCACCCCAAGTTACTTTAAATTTAGTGAATTTGGTGAGTTAGTTTGAGGTTCAAAGTTGCAGAAGACAGAGTGCATCTTGTGTCATTCTCGTTTTGATAAGAAACCATCTGACATTTTGAGAAATTACCTATGCTGTAATCACACTCAGAATACACAAAAGCTGTGAGATACAGAATTGTTTTTGTATTCAAGCTGGACTCCTGTTCAGGAGATATTAACTAAGCTGTGAATTTCAGCTGATAAAGTCAGGCTGAGGGTTTTTTTGCGAATTTGTCTTGAGGTATTGTAGGGAGCCACATCAGCAGGATATTCAGGTGCCCAGAATGTGAAGTCTCTTAGGAAAATTTGAATAGGATGAATAGCATTGTATCATCCTATAAGAAATGATTTCTAAGGGTGATTCAGGCATTTGATTTTCTTAGGAGGTGGTATTTAATATTGTTGTTAGCTTGGAAACAACATATTACAGTAAAACGTAGTTACAGCATACCTATGCATATCAGCCAATGTAAACAGAGAGTATATTAGTGAGCCAGCAGACAAATGAAATAAAATTCAGTGTCTGGCATAAAATTGAAATCTGAGCTGACATCTATTTGATGAAGTCTAAGTAACTCCCTTCCCAACTTCAGGTTCTTGCTTCCTCAAACATTTTAACAATCACAAATATTTGTATAATCCAGTGCAGTGACCAAGTTACAGATTTGAAGGCCAGTTCAATGCTCAGAGGTATAGGATGCTGGAAAATGTTAGAGGATGCTGCACATCACTGAAGGCTAAGGTGCTCCTTTAGCCTCCTGGATGTGGCTGGGAGGACAAAGACAATGCTCTGTCCCCAGGAGATTCACTGGATCTCTGTGCTAGATGGTGGTCACTCCGTGTTCATTCCTAATCTCCACAACCCTTTTGGACATGCTGTACTACTGATTCTTGTGACAGAATCCTTCTGTTTTCTAGAAATGTGAGAAATTTGTCTTTATTGTTCTCTCTTGCATGGGTAATATGCAATTGTGAATAGATCTTCTATGTATGTAGATTGTGTATCTGAATAGAGAAGACCATCATTTGGATAAGTGGCTACATTTTTTTTCATTTCCTTACTTTCAAGTCACTTAAATGTTATTTATATGAATGTCGTATTAGGAGAATGTCTTCGTAATGCCTAACTGCTTTTTTAAAATGCAGACCTTGATGTGAAATATTAGCTGACTGTCGTAGTTGTGAGCAAAATTATCAAATTAATTTTGGCAATGAACAAATTATTCCAAAAAGTGTTCATTGTTACTATAGACTTAGCATATTTCTCCTAACAACATATGTAAGAGTTAGCTTTAGCATTATTAAACTATTTTGAATGAGAAGGCTTTCTTTGAAACAATACTAAAACTACAAAGCTGCATCAGCAGAATGCAGGAGTCAATCTTCCAGTATTTTGCTGGTTTGACAAGAAATAATGCTGAATAGGCAGTGTAAGAAAGACCTAGTATGACTCAGAAGCACAATTACACCATTTATATGACTTAAATAAAAGAAATGTGATGGCTCCTTAAACTGGAAAATTGCTTTAGAGTCAGTGTGTTAACTTCACTTGTTAAATATATGTGACCTTTCTGGTTTTGGAAGATTTAGTTTAACTTCAATACATGGTAAAAAAAGGTTTCATATTTATAACAAATGATGAAATGAAAATATTTCAAAAGACATCAAAGGAAACCTCGATTTTTGTATTATTTTTTTTCTTTAAACTGTAGTTCAAATAGCTCTTCTTCAGCCTTTTGAAAGATGACACTCAAGTGATCTTCTACCTTCGCTTATTTTTTACAAAGCAGAGATCCTTAAGGGCACAGGACAGGGTCTGTGTATGCTGTTTAGGTATCTATACAAAGGTGAGATTAAAAAATGGAATTTGTGGTAGAATCCTGTAAGAGATTTTGGTTTTAAATAACTTCAACATTTAAATGTAGAAAATTCCTCCTTTCTCCTCCACAACCTGGAGTAGACCAATCAAACATTGCTGTACTTCTTGAACAGGATTGCTATTCTGTTCCTGCAACCTGGCACACAGGTTTGAATGTTTGTGCTGTTTATTTTTATATGGCATTTGTCAGATTAACTCTTGTGCCTGACGGTTTGTAGAGTTATATTATACCTATTATCAGATTTATTCTTTGGAAAACATCAATATTTAATATGGTACACATGCTATTCCTATACAGTAGTTCTTCAAGAGTTATTTATGTTTTCTGTATCTTCCTAGCCTACACAGTAGATCGTAGAAACCTCTTGTAAATGTAGTCAGGGCTATTCTGGGTCAACAGTTTGCTAAGAGTCTTTCAAACCTCAATTAAGATATTCTGTTTCCTTGCTGATCTGAAGAAGATAACAGGAAGAACTTCTGTGCTTCATGTTTTCCATGTTAAATTATTTTTTGGATTCTGTGAAATAAATCAGACACACAGTCAGTTTTCCCCTGTGATGTCCATTATGACTAAGAACTACTATGGATATGGTTGCTGTTCTTGAATTATCCTGGGAACTAGAGATGTATCATTAGCCACTAACTGGTGAGAGTAATAGCATATCTCTAAATCATTTATATTTCTGCAACAATTTCCACAAGATCACACAGAAATTTTTGAAAAATACTGCTGAATTAAAGTAATACCAAATAACACTTTATATAGAACAAGACTAGGGAAATATTATCTATTAATTAGTAGAGAACACAATGATGACACAGCAAGCAGAGATTTTTGAAGCAGATAGGGAAAATCTGGACACAACAAAATTTTGAGATTCTTGAAGAAGACAGATTTGATTATTGAAAACACAGGATTGCACACTCATCAAAGAAAAATTTTGCTAAGAGACTCTCCTAATCCATTGGATATTCTAATTTCCTAGAGTGAAATTGAAAAATAAAACCTGTAAAGAATAGAGAAAAATTGCAGAAAGGGGTACAAAATGGAGATTCATTTATATAAATGAATATGGATAATCAAAGTTGATGGGACAATAAAAAGGGAAAGAAAAAGTAAAATAAAAGAGGACCTCTTAGCATATGAATTAAAAAAACTAATCAAAAAAATGCCAAAATCCAAACCACTAGTACCTTACAAAGATTTTTTTATGTTGCTTATCAGAAATAAATGGACAAATTGTAATTATATTTATAAAAAATAATTGTACCAGGCAAGTATCCTGCTCTGCTTTTCTGGTCATCATATTTTTATCATGTGAGCATGATGGATTTTTTCATCCCATTTCCAGCCAAACGAAATAGAAAACTATTCCTAACTGATTCAAAATTCTGAAGAATATGGTTTTACGCTGTAAGAAAAGCATCTCCATAGCTGTGCATTTTTTCCATTATAGAGGTGCTATTGAGTTTGAGAGAGCTGTTTAGTCCAGCATGGAAAGACATCATCAGAACAAATGGCTATTAGTGTGTGAGCCACCCAAATTTATGTTAGACGTTTATGGAAGAAAGACTAAGCAGCAGAACAAACTGTTAAGGAAAATCTTGGATCTTGCATTTGATGTATTCAAATCAAAACTGGATTGTTTTTCTGGAGTGTAAGTCAGCTGAGGACAAGTTCTGCTTCAGTTAAATATAAATTACTGGTTTCAGTAGGTAGGGTAACCATATAAGGTTCCTGAATGTCAAGGTTTGTTACCTCTTGTAGTTTTCGTATACCTGCGAAAGATGGAAAAATACTTGGTTTGATGTTTTCAGTCTTCATGTGTATTTATTCAAATTCTGTATTTTCTCCAGTATCAGGTACATTTAAAACATAACTTAAACACATTTACTGACACATTTCTTAGATTTCTTTTGTCCAGTTAAGGACATGTTATCGTCGTGTCTTACAAGCAGCTATAGGTAAAGCATAGAACAGACCAGCATTCTGTGACACTCGTTGGACACGTTGGTTGTCCTGCAGTTCATATACAGGGCAGCACAATGGGTTAATGTGCAATTCACACAAGTTTTTCCAAGCCTCCCTGATGTCAGCACTGTGGGATTGATTAATGTCCCTAATTTTAACACAGTTGTTATCCAATTACACACACAAAGGTACAATATTCCTTTTAAAATAATGCATTGATTATATTTGATATCCGTTGATGTCATAGATGCTAATGAAACTGCAGTTCTGCTCATGCAAATGATTAAGCATTGCCTATCGGGCATGAGGCAAGCCCACTGAACATGAAAAAAAAAGGCTTGTCTGGTTTCTATAGGCTTTGGATCAGCGTGGAAATCCATGCAGTAACATGAAAAGAGATCAAGCTCAACAGGACCTTGCACACAAGATTCTACAGTATTTATCTAAGAACTGTTAATTATAACTACTGGTATAATATTGCCCGAGGCTTTTAAAAAGTTGCTTAGTTTGGAAGAAATCTGAAGTTCGCACAGCATAAAAGAAAAGGAAAATAAATGATTCTCCCTTCTTTCAGTTCTCCAGTTCTGCATAAACTGTCTAACCAACAAAGCACCATTTGTCCTTGGTGTGAATTTAAGAAACAAACAATCGCAGACTGTTAAGAAAACTCCTCAGTTAGGATTTCAGAGAAGAGTCCAATGTACTCCTGCAGTCTGACAAAGTAAGGGACTACTTTCCGTTTTCACTTATCTGAGCAGTCCTTCTCCCCGTGAATAATGTCAGCGAATTCAATGAATTGCAGAGCCGAGTGCTGTGCGAGTAAGGAAATGTTATGTAGTGAAAGGATCAGGTAAAAGTATCGCTGACCGGGGGACTGAAACTCTCCTGTGTCATGAAATAAAGCTCCTGCTTGCTGCAGAATACATCAGCAATAAATAACGATTGAGGATGTAATTTATTTTGATCCCTTTCTGTCATATATTTTTGGACTCTTACGTTGCCAGAGTTTTGAAATTGTAGCAGATGATCATCACTACAGTGCACCCTAAACCATGTGTTTCTGAATATCTATAAATTTCTGCTCTAATGTATTACTGTTGCCGCCATTATGGTTGCAAAGATCTTCGTGTCACTTTAGTTAATTGCAGAAGCTGGATGATGTTGTCTAACTTCCAGGGATGCAGAAGAAAATATGCACTGACATGCTCCTATTATTCAAATTGAATTTTCAAGCTGAACAGTAAAAAGTCTTTAGTTTACAGTGTTTTTACACATAGATTTAAATAAGTTACTGAACTGTGACATCCAGAACAAAAAAATTAGAAGAGCAGGTTGCTGAGCTTGTCTGAAATGCACCGGGTATCCTGAGGCTATAAAGTGATACAAAATTATAACCAACCCTTTTTTGGGTTGGTTTTTATACAAAGATTTTTTTGTTTTGATTTAGCTTTTGAAATTACTTCTTGATGCATTGATGAGCTCCTGATCCAGTCAATCTTTTGCAGGGAGCATGACAAGTCCTTTTCTACCTTGCAGCATTAGCCACCTGTTGCCAGTTTTCATCCTATTCTCTCACCATTTGTTGCTTCATTTTACCAGCACTGTGGACTGAGTGAATGAAAAGTAACTTTTAGATGCTACCTATGATGATTTTTGATAGTCAATCTTTATCTAGAAATGTGTGAGAAAATACAATCTTTCCTTCAGATATGTGTGGCCTCTTGGATGCCTTTAATGAATGTGGTAGATTTACTCTCCTTTTGGTTAACTCTAGAGTGTGCTAGTGCTGCTTTCAAGTTATCTCATAGGCCAGCAGTTGCTGGACACCATCTCAATATTGTGTATGAAATCTTTCTTTCTTCAGCTTTTTCGCTTGCTGTTGATAGTCTTCTACAAACAAGGACTTCAAAAAAGCCAAAACCTACTTCCCATGTTACCTTGTTGTTTCAACAATGATCTGCCAGTAGGTGCTACTTGTGACCTGATCAGAAGACAGACACGAGTACTGGTGTGTTGGTAAGCAGAGTACCTGAGGAAGTGGCCATAAGTGTGCTTCATATAAAAAATGGATACTAAGATACTAAGAAGATCAGTATTTTCTGAGAGTTAAAAGTGCTTTTACACAGTCTAAAACTGGGTTATTTTATGTCTTTCTTACTGAAAAGTAGAGAGTGAATCATCATTTCTTGATAGCAAACACTGTTTCTGATTTGGTAGAATAATTCTCAAGGATTAAGTATAAGCAGTAAAACAAAACTGATGTTTAGGAAGTTAATCACAAGTCTATGAAACTTATTTCCTGATTATTTTTTTTTTATTCATTAGTTCAGTCATCCATTTCTACAGCTGAAAAATATTTTGAGTGCCAGTACAAAGGCAAGTGTTGTTTGAGGAGTAGCACTACTGTGTTCAGCTTGTGCACAGTTTGTACATTATATAAATGTGAAAACATCCTCCAACCCATTAAGGAAGTGCAGGGTACGCATACCTTAAGACTGTAGAGACCAAGGATAATTTGTATATACAAAAAAAATCAACACAGAAATTCCCCCTTCTGTAATTTGTGTGCAGATCAGATCAGATTCACGTGTGAAGTTATGTCATAGACACTGGAAGGCTGCCTGTGTGTTGGTTACAACACCTCTACTACTATTATCCTCCAATCTACACCTGGAGACGTAGCTGCTAGGTTGTTACTACTTCTGAAGTAATTTATACTATGCATAAATAGTGCATAAGTTATGCAGGGCAATCGGGTCTTATTCCTTCTGCAGAATCAGCCGAGAAACTTTTTTCACCTTTCTTCCTTTGATATAATCCATATAGTCACCACTTAATGGAAGGAAGCTCCTTCAAAAGTATGATGTACCTTACCCTTGGTTAACTTCTTTGCTCACCTACACTTTTTTTTTTCTTCAGAAAACAAGCAGTCCTGACGTGTCTCTAAAAGGAAACCTAACTGGATCCCACCTTCTGCCAGTTGACGGTTGATCTTCAGAAAGATCATTCTTTGATGATATATTTAAAGTGATGCATTGTCCAAAAGCTGTCTCCTTAGTGACGTACTGCTGTCATGCATCATCCTGCCATAATACATTCAAGCCTCCCTCACTTTGATGATGTCGTATAACCACCAGTGTGTTTCTCTGAACAAAAGAACAAGGAGTCTTCATTAAAGGAGATGTAGATTTCTACGGTTTAGGAACTGCCTGCAAATGCAGGAGACACACAGTCACTGCACGTATTGTTTTTATTTGAAAAACCAACTGCATGGTACTGTCAATGGCTTTCAAAATTTCCTTAAATGTGCTATTCAGACTAGACTGGCATGATCATTGGGACACCTAGTCCTACTCCCTGTTTAACATGGCAGGTTTCTGCTAAATTCTGTTTGCCAGAGAGCTGGGCCAGATGTACTGCTGCACTGGGCTGTGCCAGCCTGCGTTTTCTTGGATACTTTGCTCTCCGCCCTGTATTCTAGTGAGAAAGCTGTGCTTACCTTCAAATGAACATATTGTCTCTTTTATACTTTATCCTGTGCTCTTACAGCAATCATAACTGGATAATTGCTGCTCCTTAGACTTAGTGTTGCAAGAGATGTAATCACACCAAATCTGTTGAGTGATTCCGTAATTATGTTTCATTTATTGCCTTCACTGAGATGTAGTATGAATATGCATGATCCTGCTTTCCTTGATTAGCTGTTTGACCAATGTAGTTTTATATTCAATAGCTAAAATGAGAAGAATTGGAAAGTTTTAAAAGACAACGGACAATACAGTCTTCTTTTGGAAATCAGTATTCCAGTGGGGTAGTAGAGAAAAATGGGATTACAATGTTGTAATGAGTAGCTGGGTGTGTATGACTGTGCAGCTAAAGAAAAAGAAGTGAAAATACATGATGCAGTAAAGAACTTAAAACACACACTTGCTGAAGCCATTTATCATCACAGCATGGTTTCTGAAAAAATAAGATAATAGTAATAAAAAAAAAAAACCCTAAACAAAACTGACATACCTGCCTATGAGGAAAAGTAAGCAGTGGAGAGGCAGAAGTGACTCTCATCACTGAACCCATCTCCGAGTTTCTGTCAGAAGCTTGGGTCTGGATTTTGTGAAGCTCTTAAACTGTTTAGAAGTTCCTGAATTAGACATTTCCTCTTTCTGTACTGATGAATTGTTCAGTCTGAAGTCTATCAGTAGAAACAACAATTAAGAAAACATTTTCTGGCAGGCTTTGGTGTCCTGTTTCTACTGGGTTTGTGCCAGCCTACCTCTATTGGCCTCTGTTGCCACGAGGAATTTGAATTAGAATAAGGTAGTGTTTTAAGAAAATGCTAATATAAGAAGGAGTAGGCTTAGATTGCATGAATTAATGATTTTGGATTTAAAATTCAGTATGCTGTAGTCTAATATATTACTTATTACCAAGTCAAAGTGATATTTAAGTCAAATTGAAGGTGCTTGGAACATCCTCTATAGCATACATGGAAATTTGTATATGGACGTAATAGTATAGATAAAATAGCTACATTGCATTCTAGTTTGCACATTACAGAGATGTTCCCTGTGTACTGTTCATATAAGACAATATTCTTGGTCTAACAAGATTCTCTCAGTAATTTTTTCTAAGATGATGACTCTTCTGGTTTGTTTCAGATTTGTGAGATGCTGTTTGCTGCTGTTTATGAAACAGCATATTTAGTCTTCGTATGCTTTTAAGGCAATTCTGTCTGGATTTGTATCTGAAGTAATAATATTGACTTCAGACTATTTCTATGAGATCTAAAGTAGTTCTTGATCTAATATAATCATGACTTTTGAAATAATGTAGAAATTCTTTTGCCAAGCAGCTTACAGTATTATTAAGGATGCTTACCACATGCAGCCGATTCCAAAAACCTCACTGTAAGTCGCTGGCGATCTATATGAAAGGATCATTAAACGAACCATGGAATGGACACCTGCTTTAGTGTTCTGTTTACACCAAAAGGAAAACAAAACGAAAAGGAGTGAGGTGATAGTGGCATTTTTAATCTACAGCACTTTTAAATTGTCTTTAAATTCCTTCAGGTTAGAAACATTATTTTAGTTGTGTGACAACNTTANACCTNTATTCCTCATGCCTTCACTCAGTAACTGAGATTGTGCTTTGTATCCAACTAAACTTGGTCTCTAATACCTGAAGATGTTAGATCTATGCCAGATTTAATATGTAGCATGTCAGTGGAACAATCTTGTGCAATCCACCTACTTTGAGACCTTATCAAGTCTTCAATAGTGGGGAGAGAAGAGGAAATGGATTCCTGCGGTGGTAATTACCAGCTTTCTTTGTTTTTCAGTCACTGAAGATGGTGTTATATTTCTTGTATTTTCCTTTTAAGTTCCCTGCTGAATATGGATTACAACAATTAATTGAATTTAATTTGTCTTCTAAGCTTTGTTCCCATATATAAATTTCTGTCATCATCGCCTTATGTTTCAGATGCTTTCCTCATTGATCTCTTCCACTCTGTGTATTTAAATAACCTTGTATTGTTTCCATTCACTTCCAGAACATTACTATAGTTACTGACTGTTTTACTTTCCTAGTGAGATTTTAGAGCCTTTCTGCTTGGCTTCATCCTTCTCTTTTTAAAATTATGTATATTCTGTTCTGCAATTCACTAACTTCTGCATAACAGAAAATACACTGTGTCTCAGTAGGACTTCAGTGGTTACAAAATCTGATTGATCTTAAATACTTTATTGTTTTTAAATAGCTAGGTGCATCCTGAAACAGCACAGGTATTTTCCATTAAATCCCCTATTTTCTTCAAAATCCGTATTAGTCATTTCATTATCTCAACCAATTCTTTTCATTAATGTCAATATCTTTCTGATATTTCCCCTCTCAAATTCTAATGTTCTCAATTTTTTTTTCCTGCAATAATAGATGTATTTATTCAGCTATAGAACTCAGTAGCTTTTCTGAGTTCCAGTTGCTGGAAAATGAAAGATAGTTAATGGGCAATGTAAAAGCATAAAGCTTGAGTACTGCTACAATAAAGATCATATTGTGGAACAGTTATCTGTAAGCCAGTGAGCTAGTTAAATCATATTTAATGGTAAGTAATCAGATCACATGGGGAACAGTCAGTTCTGAAAGCTGTGCAGTTTTAACCTTGAACTCCAAGCAGGAGAACAAATAGCTGTTCTGCTTGATGTCTGTTGTTCGAACACAGCAATGTTGAAAGGAAACTTCTTTACAATTTCTTCATCATACAGGTGATGAACAATGATAAAACCTAAACATTTAATAGGTTCCTTATGCCCAAATAAGGAAAAGTTTGGATATTCACTCCTCAGTCTACTAATTCCTCCTTAGGAATTTTCCTGAAACGTACAGTCTGTGAGCGGGATACTGTCACAGTCAGCTCCTGCAGTAGAGTTAATGTTCCTCAACCTGATCAAACAGTGGACATAAGAACTTGCCGTCGTAGTTCAAAACACAGTATCTAGAGATGAACTCTGTTCCTGACAGAGGCCATAGGCAGCTAAAGTATGAACAGGAAAGGGCATATGTAGTTTAATATTCTTCCAAAGCTTGTCAGTTTTCAGAGTGGGAATTTCTGAGTCTGTAAGTGAAAGATTACATAGTGCCATTAGTTCATATATCCTGGAGTTGGGTCCAGTTCTGGGGATTTGTTACTGTTCATTCTATTTGTACCGTAGCGTCTTCCACACCTGTTTCAGCTTTAAGCATATCTCTGCTTATTTTCCTGTCTTTTTCTTCTTCTCCAGCTGCCACCCTTCCCTTTAA
>Ga0065711_1048770_pt1 | contig 11641 bp, 4 predicted proteins | sample Hoacrofraction12_FD_59098 | JGI IMG/M metagenome (GOLD analysis project Ga0065711, IMG submission 59098) | Hoatzin crop microbial communities from Cojedes, Venezuela - Epithelial fraction 12 v2 (version 2) | ecosystem: Host-associated > Birds > Digestive system > Esophagus > Crop | place... | reverse complement strand
CGTCACCCTCAGAGAGAAGAAGTTCCTCCTCATGTTCAGACGGAACTTCCTGTGCCTCAGTTTGTGCCCATTACCCCTTGTCCTGTCACTGGGCACCACTGAAAAGAGCTTGGCCCCATCCTCCTGACACATGTTAAGTCTCCCAAAGCAGTAAGTCTTGTACCCTCATTTTCACAGCAATCAAAATCTCAGCTCCTAAAAAAATCACTGCTATCTGGCAGCCTACATATTAGCAGGATGTGTATACTGGCCTCATCCTTGAATTCAGTTTTCTGTTTAAGAGAAAATAAAATTACCCAGGCCTTTTGTTTTATTCCCCCAACTTCTGCTCTGTTCATGTTAACAGACTGCTTTAAACACCACTAGATTTTACAAGAGCATTCAGCATCAACAGCTCCTATTTAGGCATGTAAATAAGTCACTTTGGATTTGCTGGATGCTGAGTGCTCTTCAAGAGCTGCCCCATCTTCTACTTCTGTACCACTTCACGTACCACTCCCTGGATTTAAAGATGACATTGACAGACAGTCAGTGCACTACTCTGGAGTAACTTCGATCGTTCGGCACACAGGGAGAACAGTTCTGTCGTGGTACCAAAAAATGCATTTCATAATGATAAACTCTTCCTCACATCTCTGAAACTTCAGTGTTTAAATTACATACTTTGTAGAGATGTCAACACTGAAAATACAATGAACTTCTCAAGCACCCTCATTTTTAAAACACTTGCACAATTCATCCTAGGTTGTAGCAGGTGATCATGGAAAAGAGAGACTCACTCTTCTCTCGGTGCACATGTGTTTTAATTTTGCTCATTTGACATTTTCTTGATACTAAAACACTAAGGAGAGGCTACTATTGAATGGCTGACGGGAATATGCCATGATTAAAATTGCACAGCTTTTGCTTCCAGGTCTTTCATTAGGAAGGTAAGAATTCATATTCTTCTGAAAAGTAAAGAGGAAGCATGGACACTCCCAGTTGTTGTCATGGATACAGCTGCCGAGAAAAATGTCATTGTACCCCTGCAGATAAATGCATGTGCCAACTGCTTGGAATACACGGTGGTAAAACCACTGCAGATGTTAAACATTCTCACATGGCCATCAGGTTCCTCTAGAAATGTGCACTAAATAAGAAGAAAAAAAAAAAGATAAGTTATTTTTAAACATAAAGGTTATGGCATGAAGGAAGAAAAGGCTAGGCGGTTTAAAAAAAAAAAAAAAAGTTGGCACTTCCATAGTTCATGATGTCATGGAGGAAAAAATATTATGGAACAATAGTATGAGTAAAGGATCAAGTGTCAGCCCAACTTCAAGTTATCTGGATTTTGTCAGTGTGTGTTATAACAGTATTGTTAACTACAATAACTGTATTTCTTAGGTCAATGGACGATTAAAAAAACAAACAAATAAAAGAAAAAGCAACAAACACACATTGGAAAATTTTGAACTGGGGAAGCTCTGATCCTGATCAGACCATCTCACAGTGTCGGCATTTTTACTTGGACTAGGGCACTTCAAATCTCTTTCTGCTGCAGCTTTACATTAACTATTTACTGGGCACACAGACCACAAAAAACCAAGAGGGTAAAAACATGAGGCTGTTCTTCCTCACACCATTTTCCACATGCACTGACCTAGGTCCTTGCATGAAGTAAGGCAAACACCAGGATGCTCCCGGGGTTTTGCTGCGCACCAGTTCGCAGTATTTCATTGCTGCACCATACAGGTGGGGAAAAGCAAATAACGTCCCTACAGAGAGCAGGCAAAGTTTTGGATTCTCCTCGTCTGGTCAAGTGGAAGCACACATCTCCCTCCCCTACTTCATGTAATCCTTTGGATCCTGTGCTCCCAAATAAGCACAGAGAGAAGCGAAGGCCGGCTGCTCCAGGGCAATCGTTACCTCGAGCGAGCAAAGCATCAAGGGCTGGTTAGGATACGGAAAGGTGAGCTCGATGGCGAGGCACGCGAAGACAAACGAGACAAGACAAAAAGAAGCCTTCGGCAGCGTGGAAGAAATCATCCCAAACTGAGGAGCTAATTCACCACTGTGCACAGACCAAAGAAATGAGGAAGCAGAACTGAGCACCCTGTTATAAATCTCTCCTCGGAAGTATTTTGGGACAGACCTAAACAATGCAACGCCATGTTTTGCAGAGATATGTGAGCTATTGCTAAAAGAAGCACATTGGAACTGGAAGCAAGATAACCGCTTGAGCATGATGTAACACCCCAGCTAATTAGCTCCGTTAGGAACAAAGCCTGAGAGGGCTGCCCTGGATCCAGAAGGCAAGCAAGTTGATTCAGGGCTAGCTACGGCACGCTAGTATGGCACTACTGTCCTCCAGACAGACACCTCCTCGATGTATCAGCTGAAGATGTAAAGCATGACACAATGAAAATAATAGTAATTATCATTAGCATCATCATCACAGGAAGAGGAACAGTTTCACTGGAAAAGCAGTTGTGAGGTTCATGCTGTAAAAAAAGAGGGGTGAGAACATGCAACTACACCCCAAAATGTCAGGTTTTTTACCAAAGCTGGGAGGGAACTCCTCTGCTTGACACGTGAGCAGGCAGAGCACAGATCCTGCCTTAGCACAGATTTCACAACAGGTCACGATGTTTATCCCAGCCAAGAAAATAGCTGTTGATCGGCGTTCTGCCATATCTGATCATCACTGTGACCCAGCGCCCTACCCTGGTGTCCACTGCAACACAAAAGTCCTTTGAAACTATCCAGTCGTTTTAGAAAAGCCACAAGAACAGAAAACAACTTTAAACAGCTCGCTCACGGCAGCCACCCCCCTTCCCACCCCTGTAACCAACAGACCTCACAGGCGTTTGACACAATGGCTAAGCGCTATGCAACTAAAGGCATTCTAAACAAGTGTTCAATGGATTCTACAGTACCCGTCTCAGCTTAGAAGTTGTAACGTTCTCCTCCAGAACTAAAATGTTCTCTGAAGAATCCCCAAACTCATTTGGGAGGGGAAACAAAAAAGAAGAAAAAGAAAAGGAAAAAAGAATCTGACCTTTCTAGTTTGACAGACAGACTTTAAAATAGAAGTTCATGTCATAAGTAGAGGTACTTATGGCATGAGAATACACATTTCAGAACACATCTTGCAAAACGAAAATTTCATAGTAGTTGCAGAAGGGCTTCTTGTATGTGCATCCACACCCCAGTCCTTTGAGCCCACTAGCCTACTACACCTTCCCTGTTTGTGCAGCAGACAATTAGGAAAATAAATATTTTTTTTTTAATTAACGTAAGTTCTTACCCTTAGAAGACATACAACGCTTAGAACATCATCATTTCACTCCTGAAAGATGTAAAGGGTTAGCTGGATTTTTAAGAAGTCGGGCAGTCATGTTTCACTATTTGGACTCCAATAGCAGCAATTAAAAATATACTTTAAACTGAAACGAACATCATGAATTCATGGGTAGGGACCCACCTGAGGAGGAATAAGGAAAACAAAAACCAGCATGCCTCAGAGCTACAGACTGCAGAAAAACAATGAACAATTTCATAGGTTGAACGCTGCCCTCCGGGCAACATCCTCCGTTTTGAGATCCACCCGCAGAATTAAGCACATCCCGTAAGCATCGCTAGCTTCCAGAAGAAAAGCTGTTACAAAGCCATTACGACAGGCAATACCCAATACGGTGCTAGAACTGGAACCTGCACAGGTCCCATCCTGACCGAGCCACCCCACGGTATTTCTAGGCACACACGCGCAGCAGCCAGCACGATCTACAGGCGCTTAAACGCTGTTTCTTGTTTGCTATAAACTTCCTCAGTGTGATCTGCTCACTACGAACACAGACGGCTAAGTGTGCACAAAGCACTAAAACCACACACTCTTTCTCCTACTCCAGAGATACTCCTTATTTCTTTACATCTGGTTCTGTATCCAGAGCAGGAGCTTACACACAAGTGGATCAAGTACTACGCCCTTTCTTGCTGATGCACTGAACACCCTCCCCTCCACAGAGCCTTAATTTAAGCCTCTGTTGGCTGGGACGACGCATGAAGACATCCCAGAAGCAACAACAGTTCTATTTGTTGAAAATATCATGCCCACGTCCAGGTCCAAAAAAAAACCCAAAAAAACTTAGCAGTCACTGAAAGAGACAGCCAAGCTAAGCATTCACTGGGATGTGTAGTCCCAGGCCTCCCAGACATTGCCCAAAAAGCCATTCCCAAGTTACTTTGCTGTTTGCAATCTTCTACCCCCGCTTTGGTGTAGCTTCAGAGGGAAGCTGTCCCACACGCTACGCGTTACTTAAACTGCCCTGATGAAACGTCCTGGCTGCCCTCGCCATCTTTTACTCTCTTCCACGGAAGCTTTTCAGAACGCTAAGTGTATCCATCCCCATTGTCCAAACCCCAGGATGCTGACACCTCAAATCGTACTCTTCTCCATGCAACTCGTGAGAATAACAAAGAAGATAAAAACCTCCCACCAATGCTCAGAAAGCGGCTTCCCTGTATGCAATGAACCCAGCACAGGTTGCCAAGAGACTGCAGTGATGAGCAGCGTTTATTCCTGAATACTCTCAAATGGGCTTTCACTGCATATCAACTCCAAGCAATAAAACACCAAGACCACATTCCTCCTTCGGTTTAGAATTAGGCTTTTATAGCCGATATATAAAAGGAGATAGTTCTAATAGACATGCTATGATGTTCTTCACTGCAGCAATATAAACAGTGCTTCTATAATAGGCGCTACTCTGAACTTTGTCAGGGAACTGCCTGAACGTCAGGCTTCACGCCTGGCACTGCTTTTCCTGAATTTTAAACCTGAAAGAAACATCTGTAAAGATGAGAATAACCAAGCTGTACACAACAGTTAAGAAAAAGTAAATAAAATAAAAAAATAATAATCGGAGAATAAGCAATTTTCAGACAGCACGTATAGAAACTACCCCTTTAAGCTCCATTCCCTAGGGTAAAAATTAAGTGCAGATTCAGTCAATTCGAGGAGGCTCGAAAGAGCAGAAAAACTCAGCCTATTATACCACTTAACAAGATACTGCTAGTGATTTTCAAACTTACCATCTAAAAATAACGTAATTTTGCAATTAAAACAAAAGCTACCATTAAACCTTAGGTGTCAGAACACTTTTCCTTATTTATACCTAGCAGATGATTAATAATTTTATACACTGTGTAGCTACCTAGAGAACAAAAGTTTTATTACATGTGTTTCTAAGACAGCAGTACCACAGCCTTACACATATTCTTAGGCATTCAGCATTGATCAAATTTTTCAAGCAAAATTCAGCGCTACCAACCATTTTTCTCTGTGGATACCACATATTATTTTTGTCGTCGTACAGCTTAGTACAAATTTCTTGCCATATAAGTTACACTACATACCTCCCCAATGAAAGAAAAAACACAGAAGAGCTTTTCTGCACACTGCAAAATTCCGCACACATCACGAATCAGAGATTTCGTTTTGCTTAACACCTTGGGGAGAAGAGTTGGAATCGGTATTTCTCCATCGCCATGCGCTGTGGTAAAACTGATTAGTGGTATTAGCAACAACCGGCAAAATTTGAGCGTTCCAAGGTCAAATAAAATAAAAGACCAAGCTTGGGCTCAAACAAGTGACATACAGTCTTGCAAGTACACTGCATAGTTTGAGAAGTTTTGGAGTCACTTCCAGGACAAATAATTTACCAGATGGAAAGCATTAAAAGTATATCCAGGGCACAAAAGGTCAAGAAGCCTACATGTGATCAACCCCTGTGCCAAGCGTTTCTTTGCTGCATTTAGATGGGTCCTATTCTGTACCATGCTCATGACCTCCAAGTCATCTGTCACCACCTGCAAGAGGTGCAGAAACACCTCCAGTGATGTGGGAAAAATGGTGAAGATGGTGCAGCACTATCCAGACACTCTCAATTGCATCTTGACCAACAGTGTCTCGGTCAAACCCTAGGTCATCAAACGCAATGCAGAACGACATCAGAAACAAAAGAAGCCATGGAAATAATTTATATTCTTGCAATTTCCTTTTGTAGGAAAGTTTAGTTTAGTTCCCAGTTCCCCTGAGCGCCTCTTAAAATTCTAGCCTTCAAATTTTAACTACAGCAGCATACAAACAGTCTTACAGCAAATAAATCACAGCTATAGCAGTGAGACTATTCGAAACGGCAATCGGCCCAGGGAGGTTTAATTTAGAGAGAGGAGACTTTTGACCTTGACACGGCATGACAGGATTCCATGCCATTGATCTGCAATCACATCACTTTATCTGTAACGTAAACAAAAAGTTATTTAGAATACTCCTAATTAGGTATAATAGGTGTACACTGGTACATTACTGAATCTATAAATAGACAGCAACCACACCATTTCACTGCTGCTCCACGTTATAAGGTATGAGAGGCAAGGAGAAGCAAGGCACTTTCCTTTTTTTAAGACCTTTCTTAAAGTTCTACCATTGAAAAGAAGTACTTTTTTTTGGCTTCTGAAGGTATTTACCCAGGCCTTTAAATACTGACAAACCTTCCTCAGCAGACACAGGTTATCCTTGTGTAAAAGGAAGAGAGAGAGCAAGAAAAGACTTAATTCGAAATAAATCAGGAACCATATTCTAGTGACCTGTAAGGCATTCAGAGATTCAGGGCTCTGTACAACCCAATGTTACCTTGAAAGTGTCATCCCTTTGAGCCTGGGGGTGGGACCAGACGACCTCCCAAAGTCTCTTCCAAATCACTATTATGATTCTGTAACAGCCCCCATAAGTATTTTTTTTCCTAGAAAAAGTCCCTCTCTATAACCTCTCACACCTACACAAGGTAATTTAAACTGTGGATTAGCTATAAATAACTTTGGTGTATATTTCAAAGGAAAGGTATAATCATCCTTAGCATAAAATGCAGCACAAGCTTATTTGCCTCTTGTCCTGGCTGTGAATTGTTTTTTGGGGTTTTTTTGGATTTTTTTTGGTTTTTTTTTTACTCAAATAGAAAACCGTAAGATTTCCCAGTCACTTCCAACTCCTCACTGTGAGACAGCCTCCCAGGGACACAGGTTTATCACGGGCTCAAAGGGTAATTTGAAATAGGAGCTCTTTGTAAAACTGTCAGCAGCAGCAGTTCTCTGGCTGACAAAGGGTGGGGAAGGAGCAGAACCTGTGATGTCAACTCCTTTTATCTCCTCCTGCACACAGCGATCAAGTCAAAAACTGAGTGGGTTTTTTTGGGTTTTTTTTTTTTGTTGTTGTTTTGTTTTTTTACCCTAAACAGTATAAGCAAAAATAATTCAGTATCCGTTCGCATGCACACACACGTGCACAGAATTACTGGTCCCTCTATGCAAGAAGTAAGATCATCTGAAGTGTACATATAATCAGAACTATGGAAAAATGCAAAGCTTAAATAAACTGGAATAAAAGATTAGGTATTCTTTAAAAAAAACAACAGCTATTCACTGTAGTTGCATTTACCTGGCAACACCAGGTAACATGAGATAATACACAAAAGCACTGATGGGTTTTTAAGCATATAGCGTGACGTTGCCAGCACATTTAATAGCTTGCTTTTGACAAGAGCTCGTCAGAAGTTCTGTACTTATTAGGATCTTCTTTTCCTTTGAAATGGTGAAGAAGCAGCAGAACAGAGCTTTGCGATGCAGCATCAGAGGCACAGATAGAAATCTGAAGAAATCTCTGAAGCCCAGAGGATTTTTGTTAATGTATTTTATAAAATTAACAAGTAGGGCAAGGAAAAAAGCTTGTCATCTGCTAGACAGGACACAAGCACAGACCCTAACTTGCATGCCTGTGAATTTTTGAAAGCTCATTTACCAGTGGAAGGTTGGAGACCACCGGCCTAAGCAGCAGAGTGTCTCGGGTACAAATTTTATCTTGCCTGCACATAGTTTTGAGGCACATTGACCAATACGTTCTCTCTACAAAATGTTAACCAGTGGACTCAGTACAGCTAAGAGTCCTTTCTTTGCCTCCTAAAGCTTGCTTGCTGCCAGAAGCAGGCAAGAAGAAGCATACAAACAGGTGTATTAGCCCAGCATTCATTCATAACCAAAAAATCCCAAGATGCAGTCAACTGAGCTGCATGAAGAATTTTCCTTAAATTCTGTTTTCCCCCTACAAAAGCATTATTATGCAGACTTCCAGGTTATATGCAAAGTTTGCATGCAAAGTTTGCTTAAACAAGTTCACTCACTCAGGGGAAAGAAAATAAAGTTTAACAACATCAGATAGAAGGCTCTGAAGGTTATTCCTGTTTATTTTGTCTGTAATGCGAACCTGTGTAAATTATTTCCCCACGCCATCTCCTCTTAAAAGCTCTGGTTTAATCAGAAGTGCTGGCTCTTCATCTCACTCACCAAGTAACTCCCTTACGCTAGCTCCTCCTTGCAGACCTGCATCCACTCAGCATTCTTCCCAGGCAAAAGCCACATATTATAAATATATCAAGTTAATACACAATAGAAAGAATTATCATTTACACCATGAACACCACCATACTCTCTCAGTGAGAAGATCCTTGACTCATTAAGCCCCCTTTTACCCTTTGTGCTCTCTTTTTTTTTTTTCCACTTTTAACAGACCTCTGAGACTGAGGCAAATCAATCTTTGTCTACAGAGTAACTCCTGTAAAGCTCCCTGAGACACTAGGCAAAAAATGACAGTAACAGCTGAAAAATCAGCAAAAAGGGTGCATTAATTTTCAAGTCAATAGCTCCCCAATGAATCATCTGCTCCCAAGATCGATCAGTACCACTGAAGGAGGAGGCAGTGTAGAGTGGAATGACCCACAGAAGCAACCTCATAGATCTGCAGCCTCTCTAAGGCTCCACGTCCAGCACACTTTTTGTTCTTAGGCTGTTCCTCTCTTTATGGGGCTTACTGGGAGAAACCTTGCAGAGGCACAGGCTGAAAGGAAAAGGGATGTCACCCTTTGTTCAAATTCCTGAGAAACCCTGACAGCAACAGGCAGGAAAGGAGGGAGAGAACAAGAAGCGAGATGTCTCTATGGGAGCATTAAAACAAACACAGAAGTATGTGCCCGTCCTCACGACCAGCAGTGAGTGTGCACGGGGAGTGAAGAAGCCTCTGCCCGATGGACGGCCGGGGCTGTTGGTTAGCCACGCTGAACCCTTCCGACCTCCTCAGGTGAACCAGAGCAAGCCACCCTTCTCACCAAGAGCTGGGAAGACACCGACCTCCCTCTCAATCCAGAGCATCACAGCGGCAATAATGACAACCAGCTAACAAACTGAAGACAGTCAAACTCAGTTGCTAAATTTAAGCAACCACACAACAGGACATAACTGACCAGAGCAGCATGACAGCCCCTTAGATCCACTTAAATCTCCGCAGGCATGAAAAACCTCGGCAGATCTTCCCAGCATGCAGCGATTCCAGAAGTGCAAAACAGCAGCGAGGGCACGGCCGGCTCTCCTCAGCGAGCACATCTCAAAAGACCCTGGCATGGGCTGGACACAGAGGGGCTCGTGCTGCTTCCCACCCGGCAGATAGGTAGGGAGACTCACCACCCACAAGCTACTACTTGGCTTCGAAACCTTATTAAGGTTGCTAAGTGACAATAACGTAGCGGGATCTCGCATTATTTGCACAGCCCAAACGTTTAAAGGTAAGGAAATGAACGGGTCAGATCATCACAAATCTCAGGCCACCCATCTAATAAACAAATAAATTCTCATCAGGTGTAAAGCCTTCCCGAAATTCATTACAATAACGTTACCTCTCCCAGGAGTATAGCTCAGGTTATTGTGCTTTCAGTATCTAAAGCAGTGAAATATTCCTAACCAGGAAGATTAGTCAAATGAAAAATTTAGCTGGAAAAAAACCAATTATTTGCTCTTTTTTCATAATTTTGCAATGTATCAGGATAAATCCTACACAGCAAAAGTTTTATAAGTCAACCATGTTCTGATTTCATGTAGAAAGTTTTTATGGCCCACATCCAATGAGCACTTCAGCACCGGCTTAATTTTAAGAAGTAATTAATCATATAAAAGAGTACAGGACAACTGAAGTGTTTCAGTATGTGCTTAAATGTTTTACCAGAATAAATATCTTATTTCATTTTAAATAGCATCTAATGCAGTGGTCTTATTTTTAGTGTATCAATGAAATAATACTTATTTTGGGTCAGCATCAAGCTTGTCTGCTGTAGCAAATGCAATGCTTACGTTAAGAAAGAATGAGGTTTCTTTTAGTACTATGTGGAGGATGTAAGTTATGGATGCTCCCAAGCTAGGCTCTCTTTGCCATTGCTAGCAAATTGAGAGTTGTGGCTTGAACTCAGTGTAACAGAGGTACGGTTACTGCACTGTTATTCACTAGCCTGTTCCCAGGTTTTTAAAAGAAGATTTTGGGGAACGCAACATACTTTTTGGAGGCAGGAGGGGACAGGATAAAACAGTATTGTAACATGGTGGCAAACATCAAGGTGAAAGGAGGAGTTATCTCTCTTCATATAAAACAAAGTCCAGGTACCAAAGTATCAACCTTAAAAAAATGAACAAAGCTAGCCATGCTGTCAATAACTTTCTAACATCACATCCACCTACGTTACAAATAATTACAAAGAATCTCAAAAATCTAATGGCCAATGAATACACAATATTGGTCTTGTGGTTCCTTGACAAGTGAGCTACTGAACTACCTTCACCAGACACCAACCTGTGTCTTAATTATCCCTATCAGAGAAAAGCATCCAAAACATCGGAATGACTACAGAAGCATTCTTTTAGACCCAAAACTCTGCATTCTGAGCTTCACTGAATCCACACGTAAGCACACAACTCTCCACATCACCTTCTTGCTGCGCTTAGATTTTGAGCTCTCCAGACTATACCTGTTGTTCTACAGATGCCCCCCTACCAGAAGCGTGGCTGGTCAGAGTTCAAAGAACATGAGAGTAACATTGCTAAAAAAAAAAAAACAACTTGGCATTTGGGAGTGTTCAGAGCAAGAACACGGGTCTAAGCTGCCTTTTATTGTCTTCAGTAAGTCAAGAGGATTTAATACTTCCCTTCAGACAGAGGCTCTGTGATAGGCAGACAGACTATTCTTACGATCGCTACTTCAGTTACAAAAATCACTGTAATTCTACGTATTCTGCTACTGATAGCCAGACTGACTTGGCTAGTCCAGCTTGTCATACAGGAGTCATACAGCAGTCTTGCATCCTGGATTCTGATTTAACTGCTGGAAACAACTCAAAATGTCCACAAATTATCCATACAGCCTTACACGGATAAAGACCCAGCTACAGAATAGTCCTTTCTTGAGCTCCAGCATGGCTGTTACGCATCTTCTGGACTGCGCACATGAAGTTCACAAGGTAAGGCATCTTGGAAAGGGATTCCCAGTTGTCATTTATTCTTCAATCAGTATCTTTTTGTGCTTCTTTAAACCACAAAGTCTCTCTAAACTTAACAAGAAGCTCAACGCGTTTCACCTGATCTTTTTGGCAGAAAAGCATTCCCCAGCTCCTTGAAACAAAACACAAAACAATCAAAATCTCTTATATTAAAAGATGAGAGTGTGGTGATCTTGTCTTTTTTCACATTCCCAGTTCACCAGCTGGCTGGGGGGAAAAAAAAAAAAAAAAAAAAA